>Ga0209800_10002943_pt1 | contig 14244 bp, 15 predicted proteins | sample Higcelweek8metaG_FD_187174 | JGI IMG/M metagenome (GOLD analysis project Ga0209800, IMG submission 187174) | Freshwater pond sediment microbial communities from the University of Edinburgh, under environmental carbon perturbations - High... | ecosystem: Environmental > Aquatic > Freshwater >...
TTTTAAAAAATCTTTACCGAAAAAATATGCGAATATTCTTCGTTGCCATGAAGTAACGGGAGACAATATCACTAATTCAAAAAATTGTAGATTTTGTTTTGACGCGTATAAAAATTTAGAAGATTGTGCCTATGATACCCATGCGATTGATTTGAAAGATGGATATGATGCTTATGGTGTTGGAGATAACGCGGAATGCATATACGAAGTTGTTGATTCTGGGGTGAACGCTTCCAATTTTATATCCACAATCTGTGTTCATGAATGTCACAACGTATATTATTCATATAATTGTCACAATTCATCCAATCTTTTTGCTTGTACAGGTTTGAGAAACAAACACTATTGTATTCTGAATAAACAATATGAGAAAGAAGAATATGAAAAACTAATTCCGAAAGTTATTGAACATATGAACAATATGCCCTATATAGATAAGCGAAGAATAGTATATAAATATGGAGAATTTTTCCCAAGCGAGCTATCCCCTTTTTATTACAACGAAACCATAGCACAAGAATACTTCCCTTTAACAAAAGAAGAAGCAATTGCAGAAGGATATAGATGGAAGGATAAAGAAAGCAAAAATTATGTGATCGAAATGTACGGCAAAGATATTCCAAACGATATCAAAGATGTAGACAATAATATTGTGAATAAAATAATAGAATGCGAACACAAAGGGAAATGTAATGATCAATGCACGGAAGCATTCAAAATAATTCCAGATGAATTTTCGTTCTATAAAAATAATAATTTGCCCATTCCGAGACTTTGTCCGAATTGTCGATACCACGAGAGATTAAAACAAAGAAATCCTCTTAATCTTTGGCACCGCAAATGTATGAAAGAAGGTTGCCAAAATGAATTTGAAACATCATATGCTCCAGATAGACCAGAAATAGTTTATTGTGAGGGTTGCTATCAACAAGAAGTTTATTAACTAAAAAACGACTAGGTATTGTTTAGTCGGTTTTTATATTTAGTCTTTGTGCCTCTGCCCACGCCAGTTCAAAAACTTTTTTCTGTGCGTCTGCTATCTCTTTACTTTCAATGAGGACGGCAAATCTTTCTTTCCAAGAAATATTTAGAACTTTATTATCGTAAATATTTGTTTCAACCGAAAAATGGAATTTATCGTTTGGTACTATTAAAATTTCTCTCAATTCTTTTTCATTTCTCTCAGCAACTTTCATGGTTTCAGGGTCTCCTGAAGCAATTCCTCTTATACTGATATTTTTTTCTGTTCTTTTTCTAAAATATTCTCTTGAATATTCTTCCCCTAGAGCTTCAAACATATCTTCTGCGCCTCCAGACGCGAGTATTTCGATATCAGCTTTTGCTAATGTGTCTCCCAAAGCATTTTTTAATCCCTCTATCCCTTCGTAGTATTTCACTTTCGGCATTTCTTTGGTGTTATAAACAGAAAATAATTCAGGGATGACATATTTTATTTTATTTAGATCATTGTTTTTCTTTTCTACTTCTTCACTAATGAATTTTTCTAATCTCTCTGGTGATTCAGCGACATATTCTTGCTTCGGTTCTTTGCCTGAAATTTTTATTAACCCTTTTTGCGATAAGCTATCTAAAATATCATAAGTAGTTGTTCTACTTACTGATGCTGTTCTCGCAATTTTGGTTACGATGCCTTTTCCGAGCGATAAAAGAGCAATATAAACTGCGATTTCCTTTTCCGAAAATCCTACTTCTAATAGAGTCTTTTCTGTTTCAGGTTGTAACACTTTTTTCATTCTAACCATTATATATTATCATATTTTTGTTGTCAACATAGACCGACAAAAAATGTGAATATCAAAAAATATCTATAAATACCAACATATAATAGACGATACTGCTTGACAAATGCTTTACAATTTACTATGCTGTGTCTAAATTAAGTTTCTCGAAAAACAATTTAATTGGTTAGTCGGGGCGATTCTAGAAGCCCCGACTAACCAATTAAATTTAAGAATATGGGAACTGAAGATATTTATAAAAGTGCTGAGTTCATTATTCAGGTAAGTGGATTTTGTAATAAGAAATGTGAGGGATGTTATCTCAAAAACTTTTTCCCAGAAATATTAGATAAGAGCATATATCTTTTCCATATTTCTTCTCTCTTTCCTGGAGATTTGATATCCATCAGAGGCGGAGAATTAACCCTGGTTGTGGGTTGGTTTGACAGATTTGTACAGCCAGCTATTGATAAGGGGTTAAAAGTAATCATTGAAACCAATGGGTATTTTATTGGTCGAAGTAATTATTATGAAATCTTACCAAGGCTTGCTCATGACAATATATTTCTAAGAATAAGTTTTGATAAAGAACACGCCCCTAACTCTAACAAGGAAGAGTTCTTTAAAATGTCACTTTTTGCTCAGGATGCTCAAAAAATAGGTATAAAATTTGGTTTTTATTCATTGGGAATGAATGATGATCAGATTTTAGAATTTATTGAGAATACAGCATTGGAATCATATTTGGAATTTTTCCATCCCCTTACCAAATATGATGATATCTCGCAGATTAAACTAAAAGGCCGATATCTTAGGGCTGATGGGAAGATTTTTGATAATATTGTTGAATAATAAAAAGCTGGTTTTAAACCAGCTTTTTCTATACCCCGTGCTTTTTGTGGAGTTTTTCCACTTCTTCCTTTTCGAGTTCGTCTTTTTTCTCTTTTCCGCGTTCTCCAAGTGTTCTCAACTCCTGGTCGCCAAGCATATCGAGGGATTTTACGAGGTCGGATAGATGTTCAGTGGTATTTTTCGTCGGATCATCTAGAACTTCCTCAAGAAGTGCGTTCAAAATCCACCCCATGCGTGGCCCTGGTTTCATGTGTAACACTTCCATTAAGTATTTCCCATCAATAGCGAGCTGACCGACAGATATTGGGTCGCGGAGGACTTCTTCGATCATGGCGTGGTATTTACGCAAACGATATGGTGCTTCTTTCTTTTTCATCCCTACCCTGTCGCATTCGCGAACATTCATTAAGTCCCAAATGTGCTCTTTACCGACATTCGCCACGACGCGCCTGACAGCTGAAAGCGTAATCATTTCAGTGTCAGAGAAGAACATGTGCCCGCGGACAAGTTTCAAAACCAAATCGCTTGTTTTCTTTGGGAATCTTAGCCTTTCGAGTATTACCTTGGTCATTCTGGCCCCAACGACTTCATGCCCGTAGAAGGTATATTTCCCCTTTCCGCCAGCTTTGGTCCCATCCCAGCGTCTAGTCTTCGGCTTCCCTATATCATGAAACAATGCTGCCAAACGAACCTCAAGTGGCCAGCCTTTCTTGCCGGCGTGTTCAAGCGCATGAAGCAAATGCTCCCAAACGTCATATATATGCTCGCCTTTTTGTTCACATCCGATTCCCTCTTCTAGTTCAGGAATAATATATTTAAGTAGGCTGAATTTCTGCAAAAGCACAATCCCAACCATTGGATCATCTGACATTATAATTTTTATAAACTCGTCACGAATTCTTTCAAATGAAACGTTTTTGATAAGAGCGCTATTGTCGGCAATGGCTTGCATTGTGTCGTAAGATAAGGCAAAACCTAGCTGTGTAGAGAAACGAATGGCACGGAGCATTCTAAGGGCATCCTCGTTGAATCTATCGGCTGGTTCCCCTACCGCACGAATAACTTTGTCCTTTATGTCTTCTTGTCCTTTATAAAGGTCAATAATATGTCCTTTAGAAATGTTATAGGCCAAAGCGTTTATTGTGAAATCGCGTCTTTTTAGATCATCTTCTATATTATCGCTGAATTTAACCTCATCTGGATGGCGAAAATCGCTATATTTAGCCTCAGTTCTATATGGGGTAACTTCAATAATATAATATTGTGCTTTTGTTTCATGTGTAACTCCGATAAGGTCATCACTATCTTTCCAGATACCGGGTGTCTGGAAAGTTTCATATGTAACACTTTGTGGTTCTTTTAGTATGCAAACTCCGACAGTCCCGTACTTGTTCTCGTATACCGTCTTTTCAAACAAAGGTAGGATTTCCTCTGGTTTGGCGTTTGTTGTGATATCCCAGTCTTTTGGTTCCCTATTCATTATAAGATCACGAACGCATCCACCAACTATAAAAACCTCGAATCCAGCTTTTTCGAGCGTTTCAGTTACACGTGTAACATATTCGGGGATATTTGAGATGTTAATTATTGGCATTTTTGCCATAAATTTATTTTGTTATATTTTGTGCGGCGTAGGAGAATCGGACTCCTGTCTCATCCTTGGCAAGGACGTGTTCTACCACTAAACCAACACCGCATTCTTAAAATAACTCATAAATTATAATCATTTTTGATAAAAAATGCAATTACGATTATACGCTTATTTTTAAAGCTTATTTACTAAAAAGTTAAATTAGTATACAATTAGTATTATAAATAAGTAATTATGCGCCCGTAGCTCAACGGATAGAGTACTTGTCTTCGGAACAAGTGATGTGGGTTCGATTCCTGCCGGGCGCACAAATTAGCAAATTAAAAGTATTTAATTTGCTAATTTGTGCGAGCCGGAGGCCGACGGGCCGAGGCGAGGTCGCGAGATTTTTCAGCAGAAAAATACTTGTGACCACAACAAATACCTTATTTTTAATCACAAGAGATGTAGACCTGAAGGTTCGTAAGCGCACTCGCGGTTCTGTCTTTGGGCTGTTGTGACCACCACAAATACCATATTCCTGACCACAAGCGTTCTGTTATGTTAAGTTTTGCCCCCTGACCTTTATTCGTCCTTTATCCCCATCCAATATCCTTGGAAACTATGAATTATGTGGATAACTATGTGTGCATTGTGCATAAAAGACAGCAATTTATAACGGTCAGATTTTAATTTCATTTTAATGTTTATCAATAATAGGTATATATTATAAGGATAAAATTGAAAGACAGCATTACAAAATACAATTAATGTCTAATAAATAGCGAATAGTTTCACGTGAAACTATTTAAGAAGTTACACATGTAACAAAGGGGTAATTTTATGAAAAATTTTACTTCAAATTCTCAGAAAATAGGGGAAATTGGTGAAGGAGTTGCTTGCAATTATCTTGAGAAACAAGGCTTTTCGATATTAGAAAGAAATTATACAAAAAAATGGGGTGAGATTGATATTATCGCGCAAAAAGGGGATAAAAGATATTTCGTAGAAGTAAAGTCAAAAAGTGTGGCGAATCTGGACTTTATTTTTGATGGAGCTAACAGACCTGAGGACAATATGCATCCTTGGAAAATGAAACGACTAAGAAGGGTAGTGGAGACATACCTAATAAGTAAACGACTTGGATCAGTTAACTGGCAATTCGATTTATTGGTGGTTTATTTGGACCTGGACAATAGAAAGGCGAGGGTGAAAAAGGTGGAGAATGTGATATTGTAAAGTATAAAAAATGTTTGGATAAATAGAATTTTGTGATAATATATGGAATACCTCGCGGGATTAGTTTATCGGTAAAATAACAGTTTTCCAAACTGTGGTGAAGGGTTCGACTCCCTTATCCCGCACATATTAAAAAACACCTTATAAGGTGTTTTTTAATATGTGCGGGGTAGTTTCTCCCTGACAAATATTTGCGTATGAGAAGGCATAGTGATATTATATCAATATAGATTGATATATGAAAAAGCAGATAAATATAAAAGAATACTTGAATGCCATATCTGAACCGAACAGATTGGCAATTTTGGGTTTTTTAAAGGATGGAGAAAAATGTGCATGTGAAATACATCCAAAGTTAAAATTAACACAAAACCTTAGTTCTCATCACTTGAAAATCTTAAAAGATTTAAAATTATTGAAAAGTAGACGCGAAGGAACAAATATTCTGTATTCACGCAACGAAGAAATTATAAAAAATTATCAAGAAGAATTAACAAAAAATATTATATGAAAATAGAAGTAATTGGTTCTGGATGTAAAAAGTGTAAAGCATTATTTGAGCTTACCAAAGAAGTGGTGGGGGATATGGGTCTTGGAGCTGAAGTTCTCTATAGTATGGATGTAAATAAGATTGTTGCCATGGGTGTTATGAGTAGCCTAGTACTCGCTGTCGATGATCAGCCTATTTTAGTTGGGGTACTTCCAAGCAAAGAAAAATTGAAAGAAATTATTTCTGAAAACATATAATGAATATTTTTTATCCGATACAATTACTTGCCGATTGGTTAACATATACAGTCTTTTGGATTACTCCGAAGACGTTGTTGGCTTCGGCTGTGAACTTTTTTATTTATGATTCAATAAAAATACTTATTCTGCTTGCTGTTATAATCTTTGTCGTTTCAATAATCAGATCATATCTACCACCAGAGAAAATACGTGTCATCTTATCAAGGAAAAATAAATATGTTGGTAATGTTCTTGCCTCGCTTCTTGGAATTATTACACCATTTTGTTCTTGCTCCGCAATTCCATTATTTCTCGGATTTGTCCAAGCTGGAGTTCCACTTGGGACAACTTTTTCCTTTCTTGTTGCATCGCCAATGATCAACGAAGTTGCGCTTGTGTTGCTTCTCGGAATGTTTGGTTGGAAAATCGCGCTTATTTATACAGTCAGTGGTTTGGTTATCTCAATATTGTCTGGAATCATAATAGGGAAGCTAAAAGTGGAAAATCTCGTTGAGCCATTCGTCTATCAAAATACGATTAATGCGAATGCCAATTTGTCAGAGAAAAAAACGAAAGAAAGGATTAATTACGCCCTTGATTATACTTTTGGAATTATTGAAAAGGTTTGGGTTTATGTTTTGATTGGAATCGGAATAGGTGCGTGGATACATGGCTATTTGCCAGCAGACTTTTTGGCTCAATATGCTGAAAGTGGGAAATGGTATGCTGTTCCTCTTGCTGTGATTGTAGGGATCCCGCTTTATTCAAATGCGGCTGGAGTGATTCCGCTCGTATCAGTGCTGACAGAAAAAGGTGTCGCCATGGGTACTACACTCGCATTTATGATGTCTGTCACAGCATTGTCGCTTCCAGAATTTATGATTTTAAAAAAAGTTATGAAAACGAAATTAATTTTGATATTCGCTGGAATTGTGGGAATTGGAATAATATTTACGGGGTATTTGTTTAATTGGATTTTGTAAACAAAAATCACCTTGAGGTGGTTTTTTGTTTTTTTAAGCAGCGATTTGTTCTTGTCTCTTATTTTTTTCTGGAGCTTTTTTAATAATAATCTTTTGTGCTCCTATGTCTCCGCAGATATCACCATCTTTGTCTTTATAGATACAGTCAACACAGTCTCCATACTGTTCGTTGTTTTTCTTTATACATTTATGTCCATTTTCTATCTTTAGACAAAATTCATTTCCCATATTTTCTTTTAACTCCTCATCTGTATTTATAGGATATTTTATATCATTTTCTATATCACTAGGGCGACTATTTAAAAATTTTTCTGAACTTATTGGCATATGTTTTAAAAAATAATTTTGAGACTTTTAATGTATCTATTGTATCAAAATGGGGGTAAGGTTACAAATTTGAAAAATTGTATTTATCTTAAAATATGCTAATATGAAAAGGTCATTCGGGGTGTAGTATATCGGTAGTATCCATGTTTTGGGAACATGAGGGCTGGGTTCGATTCCCAGCACCCCGACATTATGAAAAAACTCTCTGTAGAGAGTTTTTTCATAATGTCGGGGTGAGCAATGTGCCTACGTACATTGCGTCTGGGAATCGAAAACCTTTTCCATGTGAGTGTACTCGCGAACGGAAAAGGTGTACTGAACCTGTAAGTTTCGATAAGCGTACTCGCGGTCCCAGTCTGTAAGTCGAAAGGTTTTTTGCAATAGGTGCTTACTCCTACTTGCAAGTAATTTGCATTTGTGATAATATACAAAAATGATTGATAAATTATCATCAAAAAAATATAAAACTGTTTTAAATGAAAAAGGTTTTAAAAATACACCAACCCGACAAGCTATTTTAGATATATTCTCAAAAAATGATAAACCTATTAGCGCAGATTATATTTATAAAAAGTTAAAAGGGGATATTAATGAAGCGACAGTCTATCGGACTCTGTCATCTTTTGAGAAAAGTGGGATATTGAGAAGAGTAGACCTCAGGAAAGATTCCGTTTGTTTTGAACTTAATGATGACCATCACCACCATATTGTCTGTACGAAATGTGGGATGATTGAAGATTTTAAAGAAAATATTAAAGTAGAAAAAATATTGGATAGTATTATTAAAAAGTCGTCTAAATTTAACAGTATAAAAGAACATTCCTTAGAATTATTTGGATTCTGTAAGGCTTGTAGTTAATGTATGACATATTTATATGCGTTTATCAGTGTAGTTGTTGTCAGTTTGGTCTCTCTTGTTGGCGTTTTTTCTTTATCTCTAAAAGAAGAAGTTTTGAAAAAATATATAAACTTTTTTATAAGTCTAGCGATTGGAGCACTTCTAGGAGATGCATTTATTCATATCATCCCAGAAGCTTTTGAAAGTAAGCTGGGAGCTAACTTGTCTAGTATTTTGATTATTGTAGGAATATTAATGTTTTTTGTAATTGAAAAGTTTATTCACTGGCATCATCATGGTGAAGACAAAGAAGAAGAACATATTCATCCGGTAGGGAAATTGGTGCTTTTCACTGATGGATTTCACAATTTGATCGATGGCGCGATTATTGGAGCGAGTTTTCTTGTTAGTATCCCCGTTGGAATTGCGACGACTCTCGCTGTGGTTCTACACGAAATTCCTCAAGAGATAGGGGACTTTGCAGTTTTGATTCATTCAGGTTATACAAAAAAACGTGCTTTGTGGTTGAACTTTCTTTCGGCTTTAGCTTCGGTGTTGGGGCTCGTCATTGTATTTATTTTTGGAAACATCATTGATAATGTGGCTTTATGGTTCATTCCAATTGCTGCTGGGGGATTCATATATATAGCTGTGGCTGATTTAATTCCAGAGCTTCACAAGACAAAAAATGCTAAACATTCGATAATTCAATTAGTCATAATAATACTCGGAGTATTAACAATGCTTGCATTATTGTTGTTAGAATAAGCCTTTAATATAAAAATAAAAATCGGCGTTATGTTAACGACGATTTTTATTTTTAGGAATTATTTACCTCCTTTATTGTCTATATTTACATCCATTTCCAATAAATCTTTTACTGATCTTCCATGAGGCACATTTATGTTTTTTAATCTTTCTTCTTCGGTGTCAATTTCTTTTTGAGCTTTTTTTCGAGCTTCTTCTACTTCTTCAACAGGGATACCAGGGACCTCAAATGGCTTATTTTCATTCATAAAAATTTGTATATTTTATTAATAATACTTAGATAATAACTTATTTAAATAATATTGACAATATGCAAAAGAAAAACCACTCATAGATAGAATAGAGTGGTTTTTCTTTAATTCGCCGAGTGGTGAATTATTTAACAGCGTCCTTAAGAGCTTTTGCTGCTCTAAATTTAGGAACTTTTGTTGCAGCTACTTTGACTTGCTCTCCTGTCTTTGGGTTGCGAGCCATGCGGGCTGCACGTGCCTTAACAGAAAAGATTCCAATACCTGCGATTGATACTTCGCCTCCTTTTTTCAAAGTAGCAACGATAGCATCAAACATTGCGTTTACGATTTCTTCAGCTTGTACTTTTGTACCGCCTAGCTTTTCGTGAACGAGTTCTACTAATGCTTGTTTATTCATTGTTGTAGTTTTATACTTTCTTTCAAAAATATAAAATTCTATCTGAATAATATTCGACCGTTTGCAAACGATCCCTAATAAATAGGTATAAACCTATTATATACCAAGCTAATTTTAAAACAAGCCCTTTGGAGTATTTGACAAATATATCAAGTAATGTACTATTTAGATGAAAATAATTTCAAAACTTAAAAACCAAACGACCATGGCCGAAATAAATTCAAATTTTGAAGATAAAGCTTTTGTTTCTGCTCTTTCCGATTTACTAAAAGACAGTAGAGATAAAAGGCTTAATTTGTTTATGATTGAGATGAAAAATCAAGAGACTGAGAAAGTAACTTTCCCTGGTCTTGAGATGGCACTCCAGTTGATTGAGAAAGATAGATTGAATAGAAACGATGGTTCAATCATTATTCTTTGTAGCCTTTACGCAGAATGGTATTTCATTCGCAATAAAGAAAGGAAGGTGCAGGCAATGTTCAATAAGGCTATTGCGGAAAGAAGGGTAGGATTCATACTATTCCCCGCAAGGCTTTCTGTTTTTGTTAATATGTATAACGAATTACTTCATAAGTAATAAAACCAATCAAAAGAAAGGAGGTCTTCCCCGCCAACAAGCGGGGATTTTTTGTATATATCATATTTATATGTAATAATTTGCATATGGAAACAAAGAATTGTCAGAATTGTAAGTGTGACTTCACGATTGAGTCAGAAGATTTTGATTTCTATGAAAAAATGAAAGTACCTCCGCCTACTTTTTGTCCCAAGTGCAGGACAATACGACGATTTGCCTTTAGGAATCAAAGGAATTTGTTCAAAGCAAACGATTATTTTACTAATGAAAAAATTTTTTCTCTCATTCCAAGCGAATCAGAAACCCGGATTGTAACTCAAGAAGAGTGGTTTGGTGATTCGTGGGATGCGATGGATTATGGTGTTGATATTGATTTTACTAAACCATTTTTAACCCAGCTATTTGAATTGCATAAAAATGTTCCTCAGCAGAACCTTAACGCCACAAATATGGTAAACAGCCCATATTCTGGCAATGCAAATGATTTAAAAAACTGCTACATGATTTTCAATGCATCGCTCGATGAAGACTGCATGTATGGAACTGGTTACTATAATTCAAAAAATTGTGTAAATAATTGCGATATCTATAAATCAGAATTTTGTTGTAACAACTTTTGGCTTGAAGAATGCAGTCATGTACATTTTTCACAAGAATGCACACAGTGTTTTAATGTATGGTTTTCAAAAAACTGCATCGGATGCCTAAATTGCATTGGTTGTGTAAATTTAAGAAATAAATCCTTCCATCTATTTAATGTTGAGTACACAAAAGAACAATACGAGGAAGAAGTTAAAAAATTAAATATTGGAACACACGAAGGAATTGAAAATTTAAAAATAAGAACCAAAGAATTATTTAAAAAATATCCTGTTAAATATATTCAAGGAATAAAAAATGTTAATTCGAGTGGAATATATATAACCAATTCAAAAAATGTGAAAGATAGTTACATGATAAATGGGGGAGAGGATTTAAGATACAGTCAATACATATCTCAGCCAGTAAACAGGGATTGTTATGATATTTCTGCCTGGGGAGATGGAAGTGAGTTGTCTTATGAGTATTCTTCTTGTGGAACAGGTGTATATAATTCAAAATTTATTACAGATTGTTGGCCAAATATCAGAAATGTAGAATATTCTCTTCATTGTAATTCATCGAGTGATTTATTTGGATGTGCTGGGCTCAAAAAGAAACAATATTGTATTTTGAATAAACAATACACCAAAGAGGAATACGAAGTGCTAGTTCAAAAAATAAAACAACACATGAATGATATGCCATATATAGACAAGCAAGGTATTATTTATAAATATGGTGAATTTTTCCCAATTGAATTTTCTTGGTATGGATATAACAATACCGCGGCCCAAGAATTTTTCCCAATTGAAAAAAGTGAAGGATTAAGTAGGGGGTATCAATGGTACGATGCGCCAAAGGGGGAATATGAAATTAATTTTGACTCCAAAGATTTGCCTCATGCAATAAAAGACACAAGTGATGAAATATTACAAAAAGTAATAAAATGTGAAGACTGCGGATCCGCATACAAAATATTTAGTGAAGAGCTATCGTTTTTAAGAAGGGAAAATATTCCCGCTCCTCATAAATGTCCAAACTGTCGATATAAAGAAATCGTTTCGAACCGGCTAGGTTTAAAGCTTTACGAAAGTAATTGTATGAAAGAGGGATGCAATGTCAAATTTTTTACGGGGTATGACCCAAAAGAAAATCATATTATTTATTGTGAAAAGTGTTATCAGCAAGAAGTGTATTAGCATTAAAAAATCCCCGTAAGGGGATTTTTTAATGCCATGTGTTTTCTTTTTATTACCGGGCGTATTCGATGATTCGGTTTTCGCGGATCATTGTGACACGGATTTCACCAGGGTAGGTGAGTTCTTGTTCAATTTTCTTTGCGATGTCACGAGCCATTTCTTTGGCTTGTAAGTCTGAGACCTTTTCTGGGGTGACGAAGATTCTGATTTCACGGCCAGCTGAGAGAGCATATGACTTTTCTACTCCTTCAAATGTCTTTGTGAGAGCCTCTAAGTCTTGTAAGCGCTTGATATAGTTCTCTACACTGTCGCGTCGTGCGCCTGGGCGCCCACCTGAGATGTGGTCGGCAGTTTGGACGATTACAGCTTCGATAGATTCGTGAGGCGTATCATCATGGTGACTCTTCATCGCAGTGATGATTCGTGGGTCTGCGCCGAACTTTTGTAATATTCTAATACCGATATCAATATGTGTGCCTTGGACTTCGTGGTCGAGGGCTTTACCGATGTCGTGAACGAGGGCGCCTGCTTTCGCGACTTGGACGTCGGCACCGAGCTCTTCAGCGAGCATCCCGGCGATGTGTGCCATTTCTATTGAGTGTTGGAGAACATTTTGACCGTATGATGTTCGGAAATATAGACGACCGACGATAGCACTAATGCGTGGATCGAGATTGAATATTCCACATTCGTATACGGCTTGGTCTCCTTTTTCTTTGATTATTTTATTTATATCTTCTTGAGCTTTTGCGACAACTTCTTCAATTTTTGCTGGTTGAATTCTTCCATCGAGAATCAAGTTCTCAAGGGCAAGACGAGCAACTTGACGGCGAACAGGATCGAAAGATGAGATGACGATTGCACCAGGAGTCTCGTCGATGATAAGTTCAACGCCGGAAGTTTTCTCAAAAGCACGAATATTTCTCCCTTCTTTCCCGATAATTTTTCCCTTAATATCATCGTTGGGGATATTTACTGAAGTCGTCATCATCTCACTTGCAGTTGAAGCAGCGAGACGATTGATACTTGCGGAGAGAATATCTTTTGCACGGCGATCGAGCTTCTCAGCATTCAAGCTTTCCATTTTTTGCATACGGACGACTAAATCTTCCTCGTATTTTGTCTCAATATCTTTGAATAGAAGTTCTTTAGCATCATCGCGAGAAAGACCAGCAACTTTTTCAAGTGCTTTTTCTTTTTCCTCTTCCATACCATCGACACGTTCTTTAACTTTCTTAACCTCTTCTATTTTAACTTTGATTTTTTCAACCTCTTTGTCTATTTCTGCTTGACGGTTGTCGAGCATTTCGTCTTTCTTAATGAGACGATTCTCGGTCAATTTCCACTCCTCCTCCTTCTTCTTTGTCTCCTTGTTGACCTCATCAAGATGTGCCTCTCCTTTTTTCTTGGCTTCATCTACAACTTTCTGGGCATCTTCTTTTGCCTTCAACATTATCTGCTTGATTTCAAGTTCCATAGAACCCTTTTTCCCAAGAGAAATAATGAGACGCAAATAATACCCAATTCCTACACCTACTACGATGGCGAGAATTCCGATTATTATTGTTGAACTCATAGCGACTTTTTGCCGCTTTTAAAACACAGAGATTATACCGCCCATAAATAGTGGGCAATTTATCCGAACATGTATGATTGATTTAGAACAGGACTGAAAATTGAATAAATTCATAAAAAAATCGATATCGTGACTGCATTTCCAAAGCGAACATTTCAATAAAACTTTTAAAATTCGATACTATTAATATACTCTAAAAACGTGGTTTTGTCTAGACATGCAGAGAAAAATCCCTAGATAGCTTCTTTCAGAGGGTCCGCATAAATTTCTACTGAAATTTTGCTGAATGCTCGGCCCGCCGGCCTGCGCCGCCCCCTCTTCAAGAACTATCTAGGGATTTATTTTATTTCCCAGCTTTTTGTTTTATTATGATTTCGTCTACGATGTTGTATTTCTTTGCTTCGTCGGCGGTCATCCAGTAGTCGCGGTCGGAATCTTTCTCGACTTGATCAATTTTCTTATTTGTACATTCTGCAAGGATCTTGTTCAGAATGTCTTTCGTCCTCAAGATGTGTTTTGCATTGATGGCGATGTCACTCGCTTGGCCTTCGGTGCCACCCATGACTTGGTGAATCATGACCTCAGAATTTGGCAATGAAAATCTTTTGCCTTTTTTG
>Ga0209800_10002945_pt1 | contig 14234 bp, 8 predicted proteins | sample Higcelweek8metaG_FD_187174 | JGI IMG/M metagenome (GOLD analysis project Ga0209800, IMG submission 187174) | Freshwater pond sediment microbial communities from the University of Edinburgh, under environmental carbon perturbations - High... | ecosystem: Environmental > Aquatic > Freshwater >...
TCATTCATGAGCAGTTTTTCCTTATAATATGCTTTGTAGTGATCGCATATCATAACAGAATAACTGCTCATTTGCATGCTCAACTCAATTTTAGTTTGGCGAAGGTATTGTATTAAAGATTATGTTTTTAATACTTTTACGATAACTTATCAACTGATTCATATTATGAGTACATTATAATTTATACTTTCCGGCAATAAAATTTTTTGCCACCCACTCCACACTGCTCTCAGTAGTCATAAGCATATCCATCTGTCTTGTGAAGATAAGGAGTTTTCCCAGAGTCTCCAATCTGTTCTGTATAAATGAGCTTGGATACTTCTGAAGCCTTGCATCAACCTTATCTTCTTTGACATCCACAGTAAAATCAACCTCTTCAAGGATAAGGGCAATTGATCTTACCCGTCTGTTTTTCCTGATATCATCTGCTGCACCACCCTTAAAGGAGAATGTTATGTAGTTTTTATTAATAGTATCTCCACAGTATGCATCGACAACGCTGTAATGATATCCAACCCTTGAGCTGAAGTTGAGATACTTGTCTGCAATAATGGCATAGCTTCTGTCTCCGAATCTCTCCCCAACATGACCTGGCGCAACCATCTGCTCCTGCATCACAGAGAAAAAGCCCGAAAAGTTGACAGGTCTTGGTTCAAGGCCTGTAACCTCTTTGTTAAGCATCCCTTTAAGAAGTGCAAGAAACGGAATAGAAGAGATCTGATCAGAGGTGATCATCCCTTTGCATGAAGGGTCAGGCTCTGAATCTGATTCAATACCATCTTGAGTAATGCCTTTGCCAAGATCAATTATATGCAGATCAATGGGCAGAGATGCAGCAAGCCTTAATGAGCAGCCATGACGCTTTGAGGCTATATCGCTTACGTTAAACATCTGTATATAGGAATTTTCATGGCAGAATCTTGCAATATCATGAAGAGTTGTGCAGCCTGAAGGTGAGAAATTGAGAGCTTTTGGGTTGATAAGGTAAAGAGGTGTCATAATGTCAGCCACCCTTTTAAGAGAGTCATGGACAGGAGTTCCTATCATATGAGCCCCACTTTTTTCAACGGCTGAGAGAAGTTCTGCTACAGCCCCTTCATATACTCTTCCTGAATAGCCATCCAGAGTAATTTCCATTCCATTGGGAATAAGAGTTACAGCACTCTGAGCCCCAAGCCCCATGAGAGTTGGCACATTGAACTCTCTTGCAAGTGCTGCCATGTGTCCACTCACGCTCCCTGACTCTGTAATGATACCGCTGCACTGCTTCATCACCACAACATACTCAGGAGATGAGTGGTGTGCAACAAGAATAGCCCCTTTTGGAAAGTGAATCAGATCCTCTTCAGAGGAGATATGAAATGCTTTTCCAGTACCAACTCCCTGAGATGCAATTTCACTCTCATCTATTATGACCCTGTACCCTGAGATTGGCGGAGATTCCAGTGAAGAGCCGTTTGCTGATGATTTCAGATCAGTTTGATCTGGTGAGGTTCTGAGTGGAACCGCCTTTATTTTAAGGGGCCTCGATTGTAGAATCATCACCTTGCCATCAGGGTCAACTGCCCACTCAATATCCTGAGCACATCTGTAGTGAGCCTCTATCTGCCTGCCGTAGGATGCCAGTTGCAGTATCTGATCATCGGTAAGAGCTGGAGCTGACTGCTTTTCCAATGGTACAGGTATCTCTTTGACCCCACCTTCAACCCTGTTATTGAAATCAACCATCTCATTGCAGATCAGCTGAACGTTTTTCTTTGATATTTCGCGGCTTACAATTAAGGATTCAGGGCCTTTTTCAACAACATAACTGTCTGGAATTATAACTCCATCTACAGCATAAGGTCCAAGTCCCCAAACTGCATTTATGATTATATTTTCGTCAACAATATTATATGGATGGCGCGTGTACATAACACCGCTTGCCACTGAATTGACCATTCTGATACATGCAACAGCCATGGCCAGATCATCATCATATATCCCTTTGGATATCCTGTAGGAGATGGAGCGGGCAGAGTAGAGGCTTGCAATTATTGCTTTATAGGCATCCCCTATCCTATCTGGAGTCACATTAAGAAGTGTAAGATACTGACCGGCAAACGAGAGTTCCCCATCTTCGCCAATTGCACTGCTTCTCATGGCAACACGGACAGAAGAGCCTCCTTCCCATGGGGATCCATCCTCTCTGCCTCCCAGAGCTGACCCCTTTTCATTCTGGATAGTGCTGCCTCCCCAGAGTGACTCACAGGCTGATCTCATATCAGCCATTATATCATCAGGTACATGTTTTAACTCTATCAGTTCTACCACTTCGCGGCTCAGGTGGTTCAGAAACTCAACATTGTTTATATTATCAGAACTATCAGTGCCATCTACATCAATAAGATTTTTTCTCTTCAGTATCTCCTCTCTCAGATTGTTTTGGTCAAGAAAAGAGTCAAAAGCTCTGGTTGTGATTGCAAACCCTTCAGGAACAGGAATTTTGAGGCAGTTTTGAATTTCACCCAGATTTGCACTCTTGCCACCCACCCAGTCTGCATCTTTTTTCAATATATTGCTGTACGGTACCACGTTAAGAGGCTGCTCCTGCTCCTTTTTTTCATTGATAATGGATTTTATCTGCTGGTTTATCCTATCTAACACCTCATAAAGTTCACTATACTTACCTCCAGAGAGCACATTTAGATTTTTAACCATTTTAAAACAGTGCATAAGAGAGCGATTTGCCTGGCTTCTGATGTAGGAAGCGCCAAAGATATGGTCTCCTCTCAGCTTTTCCTCCATATCAGACAGAATATTGAGTATCTCTGAGTTTGCAGCCAGAAGCTCTTTAAAAAGGGTGTATTTGAATCTGAATACGCCATTTATTTCAGCCCGTTCTCCGGAATCTGCATTTAATTTACTCTTAAGTCTGGATCTGATCAGTTTTCTGATATTACCAATGATAGTTGGCATTAATGAACAACTCCTTTTTATCTGCCCTGATAATCAGGGGTAAGGGGTAAGCGGCATGGCCTCTTTTTATCTGTTCAATCAAGAAATATACCATATATCAACCATATCAACTGCTCTCTGTTTACATCTATATTGTCATATCAGGCTATAGAGTTTTTCCACACCCCTTTACATACACCATTGCTTTTCTTTTACACAGTGTAAAGAAAAATGACACCTCGTAATAAACACTCTTCTCTCTATCTCATAATAGTTCATCTCACTATATCTCTATCAGAAAGCTAACTTCAGGATTTTAAAAGAGTTTTCAACTTTTTACTCTCCTTGATATGGCATGGCATGAAACTTGGTATTACCCAACGCATGAAACTTTGTACTGCCAGGCACAGAAAAGGAGAAAAAGATAATATTGAACCCAAAGCATGGATAAAACGGCTTTGAACATAGGTAAGGTCATTTAACTTAAAAACAATAACTTGATTTGGAGGAAATGATGAAAGGAATTTGGATGAAAATCAACATGTTTGTTATCACTATGTGCGTCCTTATGCCTCAGAGCGTTCTTGCTGCTGCTGAGAAGGCGTCGATGGTGGTGATTGTGTCAGACACCAGAGGAGTTACAGGAATACTTAGGTTCTGGGGCCAGCTTTACAATGAGAGCCATCTCTATTTTTCCCTGCTCACAATTGTATTGATTCCTCTTGTTGGCCTTCTTTTTGGAACACTTGCCGATTTTGTCATGAAAGGGATCGGTATTGATCTTGAACACAGGGAGCTTTCTGAGCATTGATACTTCTTTAATGAATGGAGGATATATTTATGGATTGGTTATATGTATTGATGCCTATCTCTGGTGTCACAATTTTCTGGCCGGGCCTTATTATTCTCGGCGTTGGTGTTGGAATTATCGGTGGATTCTTTGGAATGGGTGGCGCATGGATGGTTACTCCTGGTCTTAATATACTTGGTTTCCCGATGGCCTTTGCCATTGGAACTGACATTGCACACATGGCAGGTAAATCGCTTATCTCCACCATGCGTCATGGAAAATTTGGCAATGTTGACTACAAGCTCGGTCTGATCATGCTGGTTGGCACAATCGTCGGTTTTGAGGTTGGTGCACAGATGATCATGTGGCTTGAAAGGATGGGCAATGTTGAGTTTGTTGTTCGTGTGCTTTACCTTGTTCTGCTTGGCCTGATTGCATGGATGGTCTTTGCTGATGTTGCAAAGAAGATGAGAAAAGACAGAGAGACCCGTGCCAGAGGTGAGGCTGTTGATGCTCTCTCAACTGGTATAGAGTGGCATAAAACCATGCACAAGATCAAGATTGCCCCCATGGTACATTTTAAAGCTGCCGGGATCACCTGTACAGCATGGCTCCCCATATTCATAAGCTTTCTGACCGGGTGGATTGCAGGCATACTTGGTATTGGCGGTGGACTTATCCGCATGCCAGCCCTGATCTACTTTATCGGATGCCCGACTCATGTGGCAGTTGGTACTGACCTCTTTGAAGTTATGATTTCCGGCCTCTACGGCGCCTTTACCTACACCATGAAGGGTCGTACTGAACTTGTTGCCGCTGTTATCATGCTGGTTGGTGCGGCAATAGGCGCACAGGTGGGAACTGTTGCCACAAAGTATATCAAGGGATATGGTATCCGTATAGTATTCGGTCTTGCAGTTATAGGATGTGCATTTTCGATTATTTTGAAACTTCTGGCCAAAGAGATCCCAGCTCATGCGACGCTTCTTAACAACTCTTCAACAACCCTGGTGCTAGGTCTTGTTTTTGGAATGTCTCTCTACATAACTGTAAAGATGATTCAGGGTGTAAAGGCAGAGCTTGCTGCAAAGCAGAAGTAAGAGGATTTCATATTAGAAAAATAGATACAAGGAGATCAATATGAGAATGAGAAAGGTTATAGGAGTTACACTTGCAATAGCTGCTCTGTTTCTGGTCACTGGCTGCGATGAGATGGGTAAGGTTATTCAGGGACGGGTGATTGCATATGATAAGGACAGTAAGAAAGTAACTTTTATTGAGGATAAAAGCCTGGAAAAGGGTAAACCTGAATACACCCTTCTGCCACCGATTGTCTATACCACGCCTGAAGATCCAGATGAGATGGGAGCACCCCCCTCAGTAGGTCAGAGAATGAAACTTGATGTTGAAAACAACACCATCAACATCTTTGACACTGCCACTGGACAGTTTAAAGATATCACCTACACACTTATCGATAAAAAGGAGAATGTAGGTAAGGATGACCCTCTTGTAAGAGACAAGAAGTTCCCGATTGTTGACAAGTTTGCAAAAGCAATACAGCTCTATTCAAAACGTCAGAAAATTCTTGTCACCTTCTCCCTGCCTGATGAATATTTTTCACTTCCAGATGAGACATGGTCAGCTGGAGACGAGGTGAGAATTTACTATAAGGAGAAGGGCAAAGCGCTGCGCATGATGAATATCACCAAGACTGATATCTTTAAAAAGTAGCAATAAAGCAATATAGAGATAAGAGTGAGGCAGTAACGTAAAAGATAAAAGAGTATTTTGATATTAAGAGGCGGTTGCCGTCGCCCCATAAGAGACAGAGGTTCTGCACATTGCAGAACCTCTGTCTCCCCTGTTTTCATAGCAGTGCCATACAACAACATAATAATATTCAAATGTATAGGAGATTTATGGAGAGTCTATCCATGGACAGGAGTAAACTGATCAACAACAGAGTTATTTTTGGAAGAGTATGTATTCTGGCATTCCTGATAGCACTTACCGGAATTTTTGATGGTCTTATCTCATCTTACCGGAAACCTGCCAATGACCTGGATATCATCACAGGCCGTTCCATGGAGATGATAGGGAAAGTTTATGGTAATGTAGCAACTGTGAATGATTTGAGTTTTACATCAGGATCACCTCACCTTACACTGTTATTAGATCCAAAGCTCTTTTCAGGTTACTGGCTTGGAGAGGGGATGTGGCGAGGAGAACTTAAGGCAGATTCCTCTTTACGGCCAGGCAGGTATAATATAAAAATCAATTTTCATGACCTCTCAGATATCAAACCTGATGCAAAGAAAAAAGTGGAAAAACTCTCAACCTATACAGTCAATGTATATAGTGATGCTAAAGCTCTCAGGCAGAGTGATCTGTCAATCATTAAACGCTTTACCGGAATCTCTCCATGGTCGATATCAATAGCCTTTCTGCCTATTATTATGATAGCTGGCGGGTTGATTTTCATCATATCCAGCAGACTCGATACAGATCTGGCTCAACATGGTCTGGCAGAAATATATAGGGTGAGCAGACATGAGAGTGGTTTTGAGATTTTCTTTGGCCTTGGTAAAACCCACGGACTTCAAGCTGGAGAGCAGATGAATCTTTTCAATGAATCAGGAGATCTTATCACAGAAATTGTGGTGGAAAATATAGGCAAGGAGAGTTCCAGCGCCGTGGTTGATAGCCCCAGAATCAGGCCAGGCTGTATGGTGTCAAGAATTCACAGTTGTGAGACTATCTGTAATGATTAGCTCCTAAATAATTAAAAAGAAGGTGAAAAATGAATGAACTGAGGGTCTTGATTGTTGATGATGAAGATGATTTCCGGGAGACAATTGTTAAAAGATTGATTAACAGAAAGATGTATGCTGAAGGTGCTGAAAACGGAATCAAGGCACTTGAAATTATTCAGGAGAGAGATTTTGACGTAGTTGTGCTGGATATTAAAATGCCGGGAATGGACGGGATTGAAACTCTGAAACAGATTAAACTCAACAGACCAGAGGTGGAAGTTATAATGCTTACTGGCCATGTCTCAGTAGAGTTTGGTATTAAAGGGATGCAGCTCGGTGCCTTTGATTATGTTATGAAACCTGCCCCCATGCACGAACTTCTGGATAAGATCAGGCAGGCGTATGATAAGAAGACGGGCCATGGCTCATGACATTTTTTTCACCTGTTCATGCTTCCACCTTGCACATCCTCTTTTTCCACTCCAAGAGTCTCCCCCTTTTTTATAAAGGCCATCCCCTGATAGGCACAACGAAGATTGAAAGTTGTAGAGACGCAAGATCTTGCGTCTCTACGGGGCACCCACCTGTGTGTGCCCCTAGACTTTCATATAAAAGGCCATCCATAAGGCGGGTTTATGGCCCGCCACCTCTTTGATATGATGTGACTTAAGATCAATCCATGATTGAGGACTCCCCATCCTCAGAATCTACAACGTATATGAGAAAAAAATTGACTGATTCTACTCTTTACTGGTAAAAAATAGTAGAGGCAACTGCTTCCTGTAGCCATCCCTGTACAAAAGATGAGCATAAGGGGGGTGCTCCCTGCAAAAAAGCAAAAAGACTACTTTGAAATTCAATATAGGAGATATGATGAAAAAAATTACTATAGGAGTGTTAGGAGTGATTTTTATCTTTTTTTCAATTCAAGGCTGCAATACAGTCAAAGGGGTAGGTCAAGATATTGAACAGGCAGGAGAAGCTATTCAAAATACGACAAAGTGATCACTACTACCTTGATGTTATCTGTAAAGTAATAAACAGATCTATGGTCCATCTAAAATCTCCCGTATCTTTGAAGCTAAGTCGTTGATAGAGAATGGTTTCTGTATGAAGTTAACCCCTTTGTCCAGAATACCATGATGTGCAATAACGTTTGCAGTATAGCCAGACATGAAAAGAGATCTGATACTGGGAGAGATGGATGAAATTTTCTGTACAAGATCCTTACCGTTCATTTCAGGCATAACCACATCTGTAATCAACAGATCAATTCTTCCTCTTCTATCTCCCTCTGTCATATTTATAGTGTAGCTCTCTGCAATCTGGATAGCCTCTTCCGGTGTACTGGCACTCAACACCTCATATCCAAGTGTTTCAACCATTGAGTGGGTCAGCTCAAGCAGCATAGGTTCATCCTCTACAACAAGTATCCTCTCCTGAGAGCTTCTGATTGATCTTGTCACACTCTCCTCTTTTCTGAACTGATCAGGTATATCGTCGGTTCTGGGAATATAGATAGTGAAGGTTGTCCCATACCCCACCTCGCTGTAGACATTGATAAACCCGCTGTTTTGAGTTACGATGCCGTAAACAGTGGCAAGACCAAGTCCAGTCCCCTGCCCTACCTCTTTGGTAGTAAAAAATGGTTCAAATAGATGCTCCAGAGTCTCTCTCTCCATTCCGCAGCCATTGTCGCTGAATAGAAGCTGAACATACTCTCCAGGATGAAATCCTGTGTGAACTGCACAGTGCTCTTCTGAAATTGTTCTGTTTCTGGTCTCTATAGTGACTTTTCCCAGATTGGTTATGGCATCCCGTGCATTTACGCACAGATTGGCAAGAATCTGATCAAGCTGGCCTGGATCCATCTTTACCTTCCAGAGCGTTTCGTTGGAAGGTATCCAGATAAGCTCAATATCTTCACCCATGAGCCTCTGAAGCATTTTTAACATATTCTCAACAGTTTTTTCAAGGTCAAGAACCTGTGGCATAATGGTCTGTTTACGTGCAAAAGCAAGGAGTTGCCGGGTAAGGTCAGATGAACGTCTGGCAGCTTTGAGGATGCCTTCAAGTTCTGCATAAGGGGGATCTTCAGGCTCAATACCTATGATGGCCATATCTGCATAACCAATGATTACACCAAGCATGTTATTGAAATCGTGGGCAATGCCACCAGCCAGACGGCCGACTGCCTCCATCTTCTGTGACTGGGCAAGCTGAGACATGAGCCTCTCCTTCTCCTCTTCAGCCTTGATCCTATGGGTGATGTCACGTAAAATGGATTGATATCCACCGTCAGGCATTCTCTTACTTCGCATCTCTATATATAGGCGTGAGCCGTCAGGAGGTTGAAGTTCACGCACACTGGTAACAGTCTGACCTTTGTCGAGCAGATCAAAACGCAGAGGTTCTCTTTCGAGTGTCTCTGAAGACCATGTCAATTGAGTGATATTCTTTCCAATCAACTGGTCATGGCCAATATGAAGCCATCCACACAGCACCTGATTCGCCTCAATAATTGTGCCATCTGATGATACAAGAACTATTCCGTCAACAGCCAGCGCTACAAATTCGCGGTAAAGGCTTTCGCTTTTATTCAACGCCTCTATGGCAAACTTAACACGCTGTTTGAGCATCCTGTTCCATGCCACAATAACCAGAAACAGAAGAGAGATGGGGATTGCTGCCCAGAGCAGATAGTGCAAAAACTGGTGCCACGCCTTCTCCTCCTCATACACTCCGAACCATCTGTTATGAATCTGTCGATAGATCCCTTTTGTACGAAGAAGTGCAAGCCCCTCATTGAGTTGAGTCAGAAGTTTCTGATTCCCCTCCTGAACAGCAAAGCAGTAGTCACGCTGTTGAATTGACGAACCCACAACTTCAAGGCCAGTAAGCTTGTTTTTGTGTATCAGGTAGAGCCCCTGAAGTTTGGATAGAAGTGCGCAGTCGTGCTTTCCCTCAGAAAGGAGACGCAGAGCGTCCACCTGATCTGTCACAGTAACTATGGTTATGGATCTTCCCTGAGATTGAAGAAAGTCGTTCATGATATCCCCCTTCTGGACAACCACCTCTCTGCCTGACAGATCCTCCAGTATGCGGATTTTTGAATTTTTACGTACAAAAAGAGAGTGTGATACAGTGATGTGAGGAGTTGAAAAATCAACTTTTTTATCCCTTTCAGGGGAAAAATACATGCCAGTGATCAGATCTACTTCACCATTTTCCAGCTGTTGCCGGACATGATCCCATGGGCCAAGGTGAATTTCGTATCTTATATTTACCGCTTTACATACTGCACGAAAGATATCTACGTTAAACCCTGTCGGCTCTCCATTATAATCAAGGAATTCGTAAGGGGGATAGTTGTGGTCTCCGGCAGCTTTAATTATTCTGGAGCTGTTCTCCGTTATAGTATGATCTGCAATAGTTGAATGGGTACCTGAGACGGTTGAAGATGAAGTGGCAACGGTTGAAGGTGTAGTGTGGATAGTTGAGGAATCCTCTGCAAAAGAGAGAGTTGTGAAATAGTCTCCTGTGATGAAAAGTATTTGGGCTGAAAAGAGTATCAGGAGAAGCAGATGCAGAATAACGACTGGTGATTTTAATATCAATCGCCGATCAATTTTTTTACAGAGTTCTATCTCTTCATAGATTACTTCTTGTCTGTTGGTTTTTAGCACAGAGATACCCTTTTCAGTAATAAGTTCTGATCACCATTAACCATTTTTAATAGAAAAGAGCATAATTGAGTGAAAAAATCAATTGGCTTTACAAAATCATGTAGGTACAGTAAATGCAAACTGCATGGTTACAGTAAATAAGGTGAATCACCTCTACACAAATGGAGATACCAATGGCAACCAGGATATCAGAGACCGACCCACCCATTAATCCCGGCTTTTCTGTGATTCACTCCAACCATCTGGAGGATCTACGGTATATTGCTGTTGAGTGGATTCGAAGCCATCCTCTTCAACCTCTTGAAAATGAGCATTTTCTTGTTCAGAGTAACGGCATGGGGCAATGGATTAAGATTGCTCTGGCTTCAGATGATGGGTGCGGTATCTCTGCTGCTCTTACTGTTGAGCTTCCAGGTAACTTTATGTGGCAGGCCTACAGAGCGGTTCTTGGAGATGGCGAGATTCCAAAAAATTCTCCATATGATAAGAGCCTGCTTGTGTGGCGACTGCTCAGAATGTTACCGCAACTGCTTTTTGAACCTGCTAAAGATGATTCAGAACCAGCTGACCACTTCTTGCCGATAAAGAGGTTTCTTGAGGGTGGTGACTCCAGAAAATCTTACCAGCTTGCCTGCCAGCTTGCCTCTCTTTTTGATCAGTATCAGGTCTATCGGGCAGAGTGGCTTCTGGCCTGGAGTTCAGGAGAGGATCTTATTATAAACGGCAGAAATGAGAAGATTCCCCTGCCTGATAGCCAGATATGGCAGGCTCAGTTGTGGCGTAAGATCCGCTCTGATATCTCTGAGGAGCAGAGATATCAGAGCAGAGCAGATCTTCATAAGAGCTTTCTCAGTGCAACAGAGAAACTGTCTCAGAGGCCTAAGGGGTTACCAAGAAGGGTTATTCTCTTTGGAATATGTTCTCTGCCCGGGGCTGTAATTGAGACTCTGCACGCTATCTCTCGTTTCTGTCAGGTACTGCTGTTTGTCCATAACCCCTGCAGGCACTACTGGGCAGATATTGTTGAGGAGCGTAAGGGATCTATGCCTGAATCAGTAACCACTCAGTTTTTATCATATATTGACCATACTCATGGTGATGCCTCTCTGTTTAATCAACCGATCAATCCTCTGAATCAACCAGTCAATCCTCTTCTTGCAGCATGGGGTAAGCAGGGCAGAGATTACATTGGAATGCTTCTGAACTTTGAACAAAGTCTGAATGGTTTTGAACAGACCGAACTTTTCCGGGATGTGGTGCCTCAAGGTGAGGCAGGAACCCTGCTTCAGCAGGTTCAGCAGGCGATCCTTGATTTAAAGCCTCTTCCTGATATTCCGATCATCTCCTCTGATGATCAATCTATAACATTTCAGCTCTGCCACAGCCCGCAGCGTGAAGTAGAGATACTTCAGGATCAGCTTTTATCATCTTTTGAGTCTATACCGGGGCTTGCACCACGCGATATTATTGTAATGACCCCGGATATTGAGAGTTATGCTCCACACATTGCCGCAGTGTTTGGCAATATCTCCAGAGGTGACCCACGTTATATACCGTTTACCATAGCAGACAAACCGGAACAGGAGAGTATGCCACTGCTCCTTGGCCTTGAGAAGCTCCTCTCTCTGCCGGATTCGCGAATGGCTGTGGGTGATCTGATGGAACTTCTTCAGATACCTGCTTTACGTCACAGGTTCGGGCTTTCAGAGTCTGACATACCAAAGCTTAACCGGTGGATTGAGGGCTCAGGTATCCGCTGGGGGCTCAATCCTGAACACCGGAGCGCTCTTGATCTCTTAACTGACCAGAGTCAGCAGCAAGAGATATTGGAGGAAGGAAGAGACAGAAAGATCATATGGGAACAGAATACATGGCGTTTCGGGTTGCAGCGCATGATGGTTGGTTACGCTTCAGGCAGAGGTGAAGCTTGGAAAAATATAGAGCCCTATGACGAGGTGGGTGGGCTGGAAGCGTCATTGGCAGGCATACTCTTCTCCATTATTGAACTTATGGAAAAGCACTGGAGAGAGTTGACGCTCAAGGCTCTGCCTGAAGTGTGGTCTATTCGCCTCCGTGGTCTGATAAGAGATTTTTTTCTGCCTGAACAGAGCAGTGACCAGCTCTGGCTAACCCATATGGATGAGGTTCTTGATCAGTGGCTTCAGTCATGCAATGACGCTGATCTGCAAGAAGAGCTGACACTCACAGTTGTGCGTGATTATCTGCTCAGCGCCATGACCGAATCGACCATATCCCACCGTTTTCTTGCTGGAATGGTCAATTTTGGTACATTAATGCCCATGAGGGCGATTCCGTTCAAGGTTGTCTGTCTGCTTGGAATGAACGATGGGGCTTACCCGAGAAGCAGAGCACCATTAGATTTTGATCTTATGTCCATGCCGGGATTCTATCGCCCTGGAGACCGATCCAGACGGGAGGATGACCGCTACCTCTTTCTTGAGGCACTGCTCTCTGCCCGTGAAAAATTTTATATAAGCTACACTTTCCGCAGTGTCAGGGACAACAGCGAGCGGGTACCCTCTGTGCTCGTTGGTCAGTTGCGTGATTATATTGAATCCGGGTGGAAGATTTCAGATATTGAGCGCTCCAGGATCAAAAGTGGTGGCCACTCTGAGATTGAATATCTCAGAGACTCAGATATTCAAGATAGAGACAACCTCTCTGAAACTCACAATAGTGAAGAGATTGAACAGAGAGAAGGTTCAGTTCTTAAGAGTATTACAACTCACCATCCGCTTCAGCCATTCAGCAGAAGCTATTTTCAGACAGACCCTGAAAACAGACTCTTCACCTATGCACATGAGTGGCGGAAAATCCTTGATCCTCAGTCAATAGAGCCATACAGCAGCCTGGTTGGTGTGCAATACCAGCAATCTCCTGCCTCATCAATGCTAAGAACTTCTCAGTTTGAAGGAACTCTGAAGCTTCAATCTTTAATCAGCTTTATGAAAAATCCTGTTAAGAGTTTTTTTAACCAGAGGTTAAAGGTCTATTTTGATGAGATTGATATTACATCAGAAGAGGTGGAACCATTTGATCTTGACAGGCTGGCCACTTTCGGGCCTGGAGTTCAGATGGTTGAGTCAGGCGTTGCAGCTCAACCAGATAAGAGAGGCAAGGCTGTGGAGAGTGTGGTGGAAAAACTTCTTCGTACCGGTCAGATGCCGGTAAACGCATTTGGCAGGATAGCGGTTGACAGGCTTGCTGACTCTGTTTACAGGATGGTTGAATTTCATGACAGATTAACCTTTGAGTGGCCATCTGAAGCAGATGCTCTGGAGATAGAGCTGCCAGTTTCGCTTGACGGGTGCGGTATCAGCTCTCTGGATGATCTCATAGATAGGGTGCGTCAAAAAGAGATCCAGGTTGAGAAAACTCCCATATGTGAAAATGGGGCTCTATCTTCAAAGCTGCCTATCTGTGCAAAGAGCCTACTACCTGATAGAGATTCTCTCTTTGCCAGATGGGAATTTTATCCTGGCCCGATCAGTGATGAGCAGGGCAGAGTTATCCGTCCTGACACACTTGTCTCTCTCTGGATCAGACACCTTGCAGGGTGTTCCATAGGCATTGACCTGACAAGTTACCTGATTGCAACAGATGGTGTTGCAATCTTCTCTTCTCTTGATATCTTATCAGCAAAGAGCTTTATGAATAAGATCATGGAACATTGGTGGCAGGCAATGAGGTACCCCCTTCCTGTTACAGCAAAAAGTGCGATGGGGTATCTGAAAGCTCTGGATCTGACTGACTCCACTCAGTTGAACAGAGATATACCTGAAGCTCTGCGGAAAAGTGGTGAGAAGTCTGCCAGAAAAGCGTATGAGGGGGATGGTTACATCTCAGGTGGTGAAGTTGGATATTGCCGCTATCTTCAGCGGACTTTTCCAGATTTTGACTCGCTGTGGCAGGCTGAGGATAACCGTTTTGTTGAACTTGCTCTGACATTGTACATGCCTATATTACAGCATGCAGGGGCTATTTATATGAAACTGTAGGGGGCAGGCCCCTGTGCCTGCCCTTTGCGAGGGCACCCACAGAGGG
>Ga0209800_10002946_pt1 | contig 14233 bp, 14 predicted proteins | sample Higcelweek8metaG_FD_187174 | JGI IMG/M metagenome (GOLD analysis project Ga0209800, IMG submission 187174) | Freshwater pond sediment microbial communities from the University of Edinburgh, under environmental carbon perturbations - High... | ecosystem: Environmental > Aquatic > Freshwater >...
ACGAGTCTTGGGTTCTTTGCCTCGGCTTTGCTCGTCTTGCGGTTTTGGCCGCGCTTTTTTGAAGCCTCTTGGGGCAAGGCTTTAGGCTTCGCCTTTCTGTGCGGCCTGCCTGCCGGATTGATGATGGGCCTGAAGCTGCCGTCGGCGCTGTTTTGTGTTGGTCTGTGCGGCGCGCTTTTATTTGTCACGGGGCCTTTGACGCGGCGCGTCTGGATCGCCTTTGGTTTTGGCCTTGGTGTTTTGCTCGGGCTTGCTTGCAGCTATGGCCCGTGGGGCTTTTTCCTTTACACCCATTACGGCAACCCCCTTTTCCCCTATTTCACCGGCCTGTTTCCCGCGCCGCTTGATCCGCCCGCAACGATCCGTGACGTTAAGTTCGTGCCGACCTCTTGGTCAACGCGGCTTCTTTTTCCCTTTCTCTTCACGCGTGATCCGTCTTTGGTCGGCGAGATTCTTTGGCGCGATTTACGCTTGCCGTTGCTTTACGTTTTGCTTCCCGTTGCCGTCGCCTTGCGGCTGCTTTTCGGACGCAATAAACGCTCGCCGGATCGGTTCTCTGATTTTGTCGTCACGCGCTATCTGCTGTGGTTCGCTGTTGTGAGCTATACGGCTTGGATTGCGGTGTTTGCCATTTACCGTTATGCCCTGCCACTTGAGATGCTTGCGCCGCTTTTACTGGTGCTCTCCATCGGCCTTCTGCCTGTCCGGCTTCAGCCGCGTACGATGCTCGCCGTTTTTGCGCTTTTGGCGGTGACCTTCACCATCCAACCGGGCGATTGGGGCCACGGCGAAACGTGGCTGGCGCATCCCATCGAAGTGACCGTGCCGCCGATCAAAGACCCCGAAACCCGGATGATTTTAATGGCCGGAATCGAACCTTATTCCTATGTCTTGCCAGCGTTCCCGCCGGAGATCCCCTTTATCCGCGTGCAGAGCAACTTTTTGAGCCCCGATCAAAAAAGTGGCTTTAACGAGATGATCCGCCATCGCGTTTTTGCGCATAAGGGCCAGCTTAGCTTGTTGATCCCCGAATATAGTTTTGCGATGGCGCGTGGCGCGTTGGCTGATTTAGGCCTCTCCTTTTCCGAACAAAAATGCCAAGCTGTGACGGATCGTCTTTTCCCGAGCCGTCTTGTTTTGTGCGATGTGCAACGTTCCAACGTTTTGGTGTCCCCATGAGTGAAGCTTTAAAAACTGCCGTTCTCATTCCCTGCTACAACGAGGAAACGGCGATCACACAAGTGGTTGAAGATTTCCGTCGCGTGCTGCCCGAAGCGCAGATTTACGTCTATGACAACAATTCCAAGGATCGCACGATCGAAGTCGCCCGCGCGGCGGGCGCGATTGTGCGCAGCGAAACGCTGCAAGGCAAAGGCAATGTCGTGCGCCGCATGTTCGCGGACGTCGAAGCTGACATTTACGTCCTCGTCGATGGCGATGCGACCTATGACGCCGCCTCGGCGCCCACGATGATCAAAAAGCTGCTTGATGGGCAACTCGATATGGTCAACGGCGCGCGCGTCACGGAAATCGAAAAGGCCTATCGGCCCGGCCACCGGTTTGGCAATGCGATGCTCACAGGCATCGTGGCTTGGATTTTCGGCAATCGCTTTACGGATATGCTCTCCGGTTACCGCGTTTTTTCGCGCCGCTATGTGAAAAGCTTCCCGGCTTTGTCGGTTGGCTTTGAAACCGAGACGGAGCTGACCGTGCACGCGCTTGAGCTGCGCATGCCGACCGACGAAGTCGCCACGCCGTACAAAGACCGCCCCGTCGGCTCGCTGAGCAAACTCAACACGTTCCGCGATGGGTTCCGCATTTTGTGGATGATCCTCGTGCTCGTCAAAGAAGAACGTCCGATGAAATTCTTCTCGCTTATCGCGCTGGCCTTAGGCGTGATCGCGCTGGCGCTTATGACGCCGATTTTGATCGAATATTTTGAGACAGGCCTTGTGCCTCGCTTCCCAACCGCTTTCTTGTCGATGGGCTTGTTGATTCTTTCCTCGCTCAGCTTCGCGTGCGGCCTGATTTTAGACACGGTCACACGCGGCCGCTGCGAGATGAAGCGCATGCGCTACCTCAATATCCCGGCCACGCAACGCTGAGGCCTCTTTTCTTCGTCAGCGAAGACCTAAAAACGTAACCCCCAACCTCCCGTATGAACACAGACATCGCTTCAAACGGAAAGACACCCTGGATCCCGGCCTTCGCCGGGATGACGTGGTTGTGTGAGGATAAGGGGCCCCGAGACAAGAAAGCTTGCGGCCTTTGTCTTGCCCTCTCTTCGCGTCATTCCGGCGAAGGCCGAAATCCAGACAGACCCTCAGCCAGCAGTGGCGCGTGAAATGCCAAGCTACGTTTACATCCTCGCGAGCCAAACGGCAGGAACAGTGTATGTTGGCGTAACGACCGCGCTCGCAAAACGGATGAGTGAACATAAACAAGGAAAGTATGGGGGCTTTTCGAAAAAATATGGGATCAAAAAACTCGTTTATTACGAGGTTCACGAAGAAATCACTGCGGCCATCACGCGTGAAAAGCAAATAAAAGAATGGAAACGCGCGTGGAAAATTCGCTTGATTGAAGAAAAGAACCCTCACTGGAATGATCTTTTTGAGGAGATTGCAGGATAATCCCCCCAAGCGTCATTCCGGCGAAGGCCGGAATCCAGACTGACGAGCCAAAGAACCGCATGAATAAAATCAAACTGAGAGAACGCGCATGAACACCTCTATCGCCCCTAAAGGAAACGCCCGCTGGATCCCGGCCTTCGCCGGGATGACGCAAAGGGGGAAGGAAATTCTTCAAAACCGAACGCTGGTGCAGTTTTTTAAGTTCGGGCTTATTGGCGTGGTTGGGTTTGGGGTGGATACGGCTTTCCTTTATTTGGGGATCGGCGCGCTTGGGCTCAGCCGTATTGCGGCGGGGTTTTTTGCCTTTCCCTTCGCCGTGACCGTGACATGGATCGGCAATCGCCTGTTCACTTTTCGCGACCATGAACACGAGCCCTTGGCCAAGCAATGGGCTAAGTTCGCCGCCGTTTGTCTTGTCGGCATCGTGTTTAACCGCGGCACCTATAGCTTGATGGTCAGCACGCTTCCATTCGTTTACGCCACGCCCGTTTTAGGTCTTTTGGGCGGCACGGCAGCGGGCATGTTTTTTAACTTTTTCGCTTCTAAAAAGCTCGTTTTCAATAAACCGCGTTCTTAACCATCATTTTCCTTTGCCTTAACCGAGCGTCTTTTTTAGGCTTAGGCCTTCGGTTTCGCTTTTCAAAGGACGCCTTTATGACAACAAGCTTTTCCGTTATGGGTTTTGACTATAAAACCACGACCACAGTTTTGCTGACATTCCAGAAGGCCGCCGCCGCGCTTTTAAGAAAGCAAGCGCCTTTTGCTAATCTGCGCCGCGCCAAAGTTTTTTACAAAAGAGCGCAGAAGATTTCAAACGTCATAAAGAAACTTAACTCTCCCACACTCGCTAAAATTGGCCAAGCCGTTGCCCTTCATCGCGCCGAGCTTCTTGCCGCACGCCAAAAGCGGCTGGCCCTTTTGCCTCACGACATCAAAGAAAAGATGAGCACAGGCGAAGCCCTTTCCAACGAAGAGCGTTTTATTCGTCATGCTGTTTCGCAAAATTATTTTGCCAAGCAACGCGAGCAACGGGCCACGCCAGAAGCAACAACCGCCCGCTTAGCACAGACGGCGGCTGCGTTCACGCGTCTCAAGATTATCCTGACCAGTGGCCTTGCGAAAGAACTGCACGGCCTGTCTTTGGCTTACTACGAGTCTTTGCTTGGCCCCAAGAGCATACCGGAAACCACTTTGGCAACACCTTATTATGAAATCGCGCGGGGGCTTATGGCGCAAAACCCCTTCGACGTGGCCCCGCAAGCTTTATCGCCACGCGCCCTTGTCAAACGCACCGCTAGGTTAGCCAGAGTGCGGCGCCGCGCCCAAAAATCTAACCTCATGTTTGAGCGCATCATTTTATAGAAGACCAGCGCCTTACCACGTGAGGCTTCTTGTGTTTTTAAAAAGGCAAAAGAAAGAATTCTGATATGACGCTGTATGATGTCGAACGAGAAGGTGACGAGATGGCCGCCCTCTTTGCCATCAAAAGGCATGAAGCCGAATGGGCCACCATCCAAAAGGAAGTTCTACAAACAAAGCACCGCATGCAAGCATGCTTTGCTGTCGGCGGCGCTGGTTGTTTGATTGGCCTTGTCTTACTCTTTCCGCCCAACATCAATCATTTCGAATGGCTTTCCATTGATGCGGTCGTAACGGCCTTCTCTTTAGTTTCTGGACTGAATTATATGAGCAAATATGACGAGCAACTTGGGAACAGGAAAAGCATCGAAGCCAGACTGCTTTCCGCCCAAAAGAAAGCAGCGGCACCCACAGATCCGTCTTTCTAAACCCTCCCCCTTGTAATTCCACGAAAGCAGCCTAGATTCCTTACTGTAACGGAGGAATTCAATGGACCTGTCAAAACTGACCGAACGCGCCCAAGGCTTTGTACAAAATGCCCAGATGCTTGCGATTAAGTTGCAGCATCAACGGCTTATGCCTGAGCATTTGCTCAAGGTTCTGCTGGATGACAAGCAAGGACTGGCGGCAGGGCTTATCACGGCGGCGGGCGGCGATCCCAAACAGATTTTGTATGCCGTTGAAACCGAGCTTCAAAAAGTCGCTAAAGTCTATGGCTCAGGCTCAGCTGACCAGCTGATTTTGAGCTCCGAGTTCGCACGGCTTATAGGCCAAGCCGAAGAGCTTTCACAAAAAGCGGGGGATAGCTTCGTCACGGCGGAACGTTTGCTCCAAGCTTTTTCGCTCGCGGCGGGCACACAGGCACAGAAAATCCTGACCTCCGGCGGCGTTTCGGCTGAACGGCTCAACCACGCCATCGGCCTTTTGCGGCAGGGCCGCGCAGCCAACAGCGCCACAGCTGAAGACAATTATGAAGCGCTCAAGAAATATACGCGCGATCTGACGGAAGCGGCCCGCGCAGGCAAGCTTGATCCCGTCATTGGCCGTGACGAGGAAGTGCGCCGGACGATTCAGGTTTTGGCGCGGCGGACAAAAAACAACCCCGTTTTGATCGGCGAGCCGGGCGTCGGCAAAACCGCTATTATTGAAGGCCTCGCGCAGCGCATCGCCAAAGGCGACGTGCCCGAAACCTTGCGACACAAAAAAGTTCTTGCGCTTGATCTAGGCTCGCTCATCGCGGGCGCAAAATATCGCGGCGAGTTTGAAGAACGACTTAAGGCCGTTTTACAAGAAATCTCCGCCGCCGCGGGCGAGATCATTATCTTCATCGACGAGCTTCATCTGTTGGTCGGCGCTGGCAAAACTGATGGCGCGATGGATGCCTCCAACATGCTCAAGCCCGCGCTGGCGCGGGGCGAGCTGCATTGCGTCGGCGCGACCACACTTGACGAATATCGCCAATATATCGAAAAAGACGCGGCGCTGGCCCGGCGGTTCCAATCCGTTTATGTCAGTCAGCCTTCGGTCGAAGACACGATTTCGATCCTGCGCGGCTTGAAAGAAAAATACGAGCTTCACCATGGCGTGCGCATTACCGATAACGCGATTGTCGCCGCTGCAACGCTGTCTAACCGCTATATCACCAACCGCTTTCTGCCGGATAAAGCCATCGACTTGATCGACGAAGCCGCCGCACGTCTGCGCATGGAAGTGGACAGCAAACCTGAAGAAATCGATGAGGTTGATCGCCGCATCGTGCAGCTCAAGATCGAAGAAGGCGCGCTGCAAAAAGAACCTGATGCCGCCTCGCAAGAGCGCCTTGTCCGTTTGGGCGAGGAGCTTGAAACGCTGGAAGAAGAAGCGGCCGCACTAACGGCCCGCTGGATGAGCGAAAAAACGCAAATCCAAGGCGCGCAAAAGATTAAGGAACAGCTTGAGCAAGCTCGCGTTGAATTGGAAGCCGCGCAACGCGGCGGCCTTTACACCCGCGCCGGTGAGCTGACCTACAGCATCATCCCCGATCTGGAAAAGCGTCTCAAAGAAGCCGAGCAACAGGGCGAAAACCCAATGCTGAACGAGGTTGTGAAGGAAAGCGACATCGCTTCGATCGTCAGCCGTTGGACGGGCGTGCCGGTTGATCGGCTTATGCAAGGCGAGCGCGAAAAGCTTTTGAACATGGAATCCTATTTGCGCCATCGCGTCATCGGGCAAGATGAAGCGGTTGTCGCCGTGTCCAACGCTGTGCGCCGGGCGCGTGCGGGGCTGCAAGATCCCGGACGGCCCACAGGCTCGTTCCTGTTCCTCGGCCCAACGGGCGTCGGCAAAACGGAGCTGACCAAGGCGTTGGCCGAATTTCTTTTCGATGACGAGCAAGCCATGCTGCGCATCGATATGTCGGAATATATGGAAAAGCATGCGGTCGCGCGTTTGATCGGCGCGCCTCCGGGTTATGTCGGGTACGATCAAGGCGGCGAGCTGACCGAAGCTGTGCGGCGCAGGCCCTATCAGGTCATTTTGTTCGACGAGGTCGAAAAAGCGCACCCGGATGTTTTCAACGTTCTGCTCCAAGTGCTCGACGATGGCCGTTTGACGGATGGACAGGGTCGGCTGGTCGATTTTAAAAATACGCTGATCATTCTAACTTCGAATCTCGGCTCTGAGGTTTTGATTGGGCAGGAAGGCGCGGAGCTATCGCTGGCCACACGCGAACAGGTCATGGACATTGTCCAGCACCATTTCCGTCCTGAATTTCTCAACCGTCTCGACGAAATTCTCATCTTCCGCCGCCTGAGCCGTGCGGACATGGAAGAGATCGTCACGGTTCAGATCGCCCGCTTTGCCAAGCTGCTGAAAGCGCATGATTTGCAGCTCGAACTTTCGCCGGAAGCCCTGCATTTCCTTGCCGAAGCGGGCTATAGCCCAGCTTATGGCGCAAGGCCATTGAAGCGTGTGATCCAACGTTTGCTCCAAAACGAATTGGCGCAGGAAATCTTGGCCGGACACATTCCACCGGACTCGACAATTTGCGTAAGCGTGCAGGAGGATAAGCTGGCCTTTCGCATCAAGTCCGTTTAATCTCCCTTTCTATGGAATGGACTCCCCAAACGCATGCCGCAAATTCGACGGATGAATATGTTTTTCATCAGCTGATTCCCTATATCGGCAATAAACGCAAGTTGCTCCGCCTGATTGGCCGGGCCCTTGAAGCTTCAGACATTGCGCCCGAAACGCATCGTTTTATTGATTTGTTTGCAGGTACAGGCGTGGTCAGCCGCTATGCGCGGCAAAAAGGCTTTGGCGTTATCGCCAACGATTGGGAGCCTTATGCCGAAGAGCTGAACCGCTGTGCGATGGAGCTGAACGCCCCGCCCGTTTTCTTTGACAACCGCTCTTATGAATCTGTTTTAGACGAACTCAACGCCCTGCCCCCGCGTGAAGATTGGGTTGCGCAACATCTGTGCCCCCGCGACGATGAGTCTTTTGATATCGCCAAAGACCGTTTGTTTTACATGCGCAAAAACGGCCTGCGCATTGACGCCATCCGCACACAGATTGCGGCATGGGAAGACGCGGGCAAGCTCACCCCCGCTAGCCGCGCCGCGTTGCTCGCGCCGCTTTTGTACCAATGCTGCTATAACGCCAACACCAGCGGTGTGTTCAAAGGCTTTCACAATGGCTGGGGCGGCCAAACGCACACAGCCCTCTACCGCATTAAGGGCGATTTGGTTTTGCGCCCAGCGCAGTTTTTGGATAATGGCCAGCGCAGTCTTGCGCTACGGCTCGATGCGCAAAAACTGGCCGAGCTGCTTGGCGAAGAAATTAAAGAACCCTCCTTCGTTTATCTTGATCCGCCCTATAACCAGCATCCCTATGGCGCGAATTATCATGTGCTCAATAGCGTCGCGCTGTGGGATAAGCCCGAGCTTTCGCCGCTTATCTCCCATTTTGGCGACAAAGCCGCCATCCGCACCGATTGGCGCACCCAGCGCCGCAGCGCCTATAATTACAAGGCCGAGGCGACGCAGGCCTATCACACGCTGCTCCAAACCCTTGCCCCCCGCACGTCATGGATCGCCACCAGCTACAGCACAGACGGCATGATCCCTTTGCGCGCCATGCTGGAAGCCAATCAAAGCGTCGGGGCCATGAGCGTCTTTACCCAAGCCTATAAACGCTATCGCGTCAGCAGCCAGCGCGCCTCGGCGCGGCCCCAAACGATGGAATTCGTGCTATTAACCAACACACGCAGCAAAGCTCATTCTTCAATTGACCAAATTTTTGAAACATTGTTATCTGAAGAAGCGCAGCTCTCGCCCAAAGACTAAGGGAGATATCAGATGGAAAATTTAAATGTTTGTTTCGGTTGGGGCCAAGAGATTTTTTCTTGTCTGCCCAACCCATCGCAATCAGGGAAAATTGTTTTGGTCTGCGGTAATGCTTTTCAAACTGTGGTCGAAGAACTTTTGAGCCATAAAGAAATCGTCCTCATCTCGCTCGCCGTTGTCACGCCGTCTCTTGCCAAACGCTTTGGCGGAAAAACGTTCCTTGATACAGCTGACAGCCACCGCCCCGCCTTTTTCTGGGAATGGCCAGCGTCCGATTTTGCCCTTGAAGGCGTCAACGGTTTTGTGAACGACCATCCTTCTGGCCACATTAAGCTAGAGACTCTTCCCGCGCAGCATCGCGCGCCGGGGTTTACGGGCAGCCTTCTTGTTTTAACGAAAGGGCCCGTCCCCTTGTCCACTGAAGACCGGGTGTTTGATCCAAGCGGTCGCGTCATTTTTGGCCCCGCCTTACCGAAAAATGCGGCGTCTCTTCTTTCTCAAATTACAAAGCAGCCCCGACCGTGAAAACAGCGCTCATTATTCCCGCCCGTTATGGATCGACCCGCCTGCCCGGCAAACCGTTAGCCCTTATCGCAGGCCAAACGCTCTTGCAACGTGTTGTGCGCATCGCACAAGCGGCAGCCAAAGATCGAGCCGACGTGACGTGCGTTGTGGCCACAGACGATGAGCGGATTGCACAGCATGCACAAGACATCGGCGCGCTGTGCGTGATGACGCCCGCTAGCTGTCCCACAGGGACGGATCGCGCCGCACTGGCCGTCAAAGGCTTGGCTTTTACACCGGACTTTGTCTTGAACTTGCAAGGCGATGCGCCGCTCACGCCGCCGGATTTCCTGACGGCGATGATCGATGCGTTTGCCGCCGCGCCCTGCGATTTGATCACGCCCGTCACGCAGCTCAGCTGGGATGAACTTGATCGTTTACGCGAAGATAAAAAGGCCACGCCTTTTTCGGGCACAACGGTTGCGTTCGATGCGCAAACAGGTCTTGCCCACTGGTTTTCGAAAAACATTATTCCTGCGGTGCGTAAAGAAGAAAAGCTTCGCGGCCAAAGCGAGCTTTCGCCCGTTTGGCGGCATCTTGGCCTTTATGGGTACAGCCGTACGATGCTGGAGAAGTTTGTCACACTCCCCGAAGGGCCGTTTGAAGCTTTGGAAGGCCTTGAACAGTTGCGCGTGCTTGAACATGGCTATAAAATCAGATGCGTTCCGGTTTCCTACCGGGGTCGCGCGAATATGTCGGGCATCGATAGCCCCGAAGACATCCTTCGCGCCGAAGCCTTGATCGCCAAACATGGTGAGCTTGTTCCCTAACCAGAGGTTTTAATGCCCATTCTTATTCTCGTCCGCCACGGTAACACGTTTGAAACGGGCGAGACGGCCACATGGGTCGGGGCGCGAACGGATAGGCCGCTCACAGCACAGGGTGAGGTGCAAGGCCGCTCCATCGCCGCCCTACTCGCCCAACACTTCCTGCCCATCGGCGGGGTTATGGCCGGGCCGCTGCTCCGCACGCAACGGATGGCTGAGTTTATCGCCGCCGAAACAGGCACAGGCTTTACCGTCGATGAGCGCTTAATCGAACTTGATTTCGGCCTGTGGGAAAATAAATCGAGCGATGAGATTCGCGCTGCGGGTTATGGCGAAGCGTTGGATGCGTGGGAGACAAACGGCACATGGCCCGAAGACATGAACTTTGCGCCGTCTCAAGCCAAGCTTGAGCGCAATATCCAAGGCTTTTTGGCTGAACAACATAAAAAACTGATGGCGCCGGGCGCGATGAACCGTGTGGCCATCACAAGCAACGGCCTGTTACGTTTTGTCTATCGCGCGCTGACTGGCCAAGCGCCGGGGCCAGACGCCAAGGTCAAAACGGGCGCCTATTGCGTTTTGACCCCGCAGGCCGAAGGGTGGACTATCGAAACATGGAACCAGCGCCCCGCTTAAGCTTCTTTATGATCGGCGCCGACCGCTTCGCTCACATGCTCAAAGCCGTCGCGGCGTAAAAGCGCAACCAGATCACGTTTGATCTTTTGCACCACAAGCGGGCCTTCGAACACAAGCGCGGTATAAACCTGCACCATCGACGCGCCGGCACGAATTTTTGCATAGGCCTCTTCGCCTGAAGACACGCCACCGCAGCCGATCAGGGGCATTTTTCCGTCCGTCAGCTTATACATTTTAGCCAAAACGCGCGTGGACAAGTCGAACAAAAGCGGGCCAGAAAGACCGCCAGCCTCTTGCGCCACAGCTTCAGGAAGCGTGCTGGGCCGTTCAATCGTTGTATTGCTGACAATCAAGCCTTGAATGGCGCTTTCTTGCGCAACGGCAGCAATGTCGGCCAGCTCTTCATCGGACAGATCCGGCGCGATTTTGACCAAAAGCGGCAGCCCCGGACGCACCGCATCGCGCTTATCCGTCAAGCTTTTCAGCAAAGCCGCCAGCCGCTCACGCGATTGCAGCGCACGCAAGCCCGGCGTGTTGGGCGATGAGATATTGACCGTCACATAGTCGGCATAGGCCGCGACTTTTTCCAGCCCGATCAAATAATCCACGACATCTTCCGTCGTGGCTTTGTTTTTGCCGATATTGATGCCGATGGGATTATGCGTGCGTTCTTCCATCGCCCGCCAAGTCTTCATCCGTTCGACAAACCGCGCGACGCCAACGCTATTGAACCCGAAACGATTAATGAGCGCCTTCGCCTTGGCCACGCGGAACATGCGCGGCTTCGGATTGCCCGGCTGCGGCAAGGGCGTGACCGTCCCCAATTCAATCGAGCCAAACCCAAAGCCCATAAAGGCATCCATGCAGGTCGCCTGCTTATCGAGCCCCGCGCCGAGGCTGATGATATTCGGAAAAGAGAGGTCAAAAAGCTTCGATGCCAAGATCGGATCATCGGGGCCATGAAACTGCGGGCCCAAACCATAGCTCAACATTTTAAGCGTGACCTCATGCGCGACTTCTGGATCGAGCAAAAACAGGAAAGGCCGCACAAGCGGATAGGGATCAAACAGACGATCGCACCATTTCCAGATGTCGAGATTCCGAGGATCCAAAATTTTGCATAAGGACGGCATGGGTTTCGCTCCACATTCAAAAGGTTTGCTTTGCAGCATACGGAAAGACTTCTAAAAGGCAAGCAACCTTGTCCGTACCCTTGTGATTTAAGAATTAGAAAAAGTCTAACTTGTTTAGTATTAATTTCAAATAGTTACACTATGCTGAATTTTGAGTCTTCAATAATTTGTCTTTCGGACGAATTCGATCTAGTATCGCGCCTGTTCTATATCGTTATTTTATTTTAATGTATTCGGAGCCTCTTCATGACCGTTGAAAAAGACTGCCCGCCAAGTTTTGCTGAAGATCCGGACAATCCGCTGGAGCCTCGACCTCCGGGAAAATTTAAAAAAGGCACAATGAGCCGTCCCTTTGAAGACGCCCTTGATGCTGTCGAACACATGGGCGAAAAAGATAAGCACTAAGCTTCATTTAAACCCTTTGCGGCCCGCCCCTTCCTAAGATATTATTCCTACCATGCTTCATCATGCAGATATTTGGCGCGCGATTGATCGTCTTGCGGAACGCCACGGCCTTTCGGCTTCCGGCCTCGCGCGTAAAGCGGGCCTGAGCGCGACGCTCTTTAACCCCAGCAAACGCATCAACGGCAAGCGCAAGCGCTGGCCTTCGACAGAAAGCATCGCCGCGATCCTCAAGGCGACGGGCAGTTCGCTCGACGAGTTTGTGGCGTTGGCCTCGCCTGATGCCATTCAGCATAACAAGCTCCCACTCCTCGATTGTTCTGCCGCCAAGCAAGAAGGTCTTTTTGACGATGCTGGCCGCCCGAGCGGCAAAGGCTGGGATGAAATGAACCTGCCCGGGGCCAATGATCCTCACGCTTTTGTGCTTGAGCTGACGGGAACGGCCTATGCCCCTGTTTTGCACGAAGGCGACAAGCTGCTCCTCTCCCCCGCAGAAAAACTGCGGCGTGGCGACAAAGTCGGCGTACGCACGGCGCAAGGCGAGATTCTTGTGAAACTCCTTGGTCGTGAGGGGGCACAGAAAATTGAGCTTTTGCCCTTGGCGGCCAAAAGCGATGAGACTCCTTTGACCCTGCCGCGCTCTGCCATCGCCTGGATGCACCGGATCGTTTGGATTAGCCAATAAAGCTTTCCTTTGCCCCGTAAAAGGTCCTTTTTTCATGTTTTTTTCCTCTTTTTTGTGCCGGTGCGGCTTTTGCAAGCACCGCGTGATCAAAGGGATTCTTGTCCTTTTTGTCATGGCGGGCCTTTATGCGGGCGCGCTTCAGCTTTTGGGTAATTTTCATACGGTGCTGAACGGCACACTCTATCGCTCGGGTCAACCGACGGCTGAGCAAATTGCGGCCTATCATGCGCGTTACGGCATCCAAACCATCGTCAATCTCCGGGGGGATAATGCGGGCTCGCCTTGGTATGACCAAGAAGTCGCCATTTCTCAAAAACTGGGCATCAAGCATATTGATTTTCGCATGTCTGCACGCAAAGAACTGCCTCAACCGCGCGCCGAAGAATTGATCTCCCTTTTGCGCATGGCCCCGAAACCGCTTCTTGTCCATTGCAATGGTGGGGCGGATCGCAGTGGTCTCGCCTCGGCGCTCTTTATCGCCGCTATTGCAAAAAAAGGCGAGTTTGCCGCAGAAAACCAGCTGTCTTTTCGCTTTGGCCATGTGTCGATTCCTTATCTGTCCTCGTCCTTCGCGATGGACAATACGTTTGAGGATCTTGAGCCTTGGCTTGGCTTTTCGGGCTCCTAAGCGCCCTTTTCTCCAAAAGGACTTCATGCTAAAAGCTTTCCAACGTTTTTTATTTTGAATGGTTTACGAAAATGTCCCCTACACTGCCACCCGCCGCACCGATTGAAGACGAGCTCGCCCGCCGCCAAGCGCGGCTTGAGAAAACGACAGCCCTTTATGGCTATCCCTTCTTCATCACGAAGTTCGACAAGACGCACAGCGCCGCTGCGGTGAAAAGGCAGTTCGAAGCGCTAGCCAATGGCGAAAAAACGGAAACAACCGTGGCCGTGGCCGGACGCATTTTGTCGTGCCGCAATAATGGCATGTTCATCGACATTCTCGACGACAGCGACAAGATCCAGATTTTCCACAACATCAAAGAAGTCTCGCCCGAAACGTTGGAAAAACTCAGCCTGTTGGATTTGGGCGATATTATCGGCGTCAAAGGCACCGTGCGCCGCACGCCCCGTGGCGAAATCACCGTCGATGGGGCAGAGCTTCTGCTTCTCTCCAAAGCGCTTACGCCACCGCCAGAAAAATTTCATGGGCTTAAGGACACCGACGCGCGGTTCCGTCACCGCGAACAAGATCTCGTCGCCACAGCCAAAACGCGTGAAACGCTACGCGCACGCTACAAAATGATCACGGCCATCCGCCGCCTTCTTGACGATAAGGGCTTTACTGAAGTTGAGACGCCTATGCTCAACGCCATTACAGGCGGCGCGAACGCGAGGCCCTTTATCACCCATCACAATGCGCTCGATATTCCGCTCTTCATGCGGATCGCGCCGGAATTGCATTTGAAACGTTTGATCGTAGGGGGCCTTTCCGAAAAGATTTTTGAAATTAACCGCTGCTTTCGCAACGAAGGTCTTGATACGCGCCATAATCCAGAGTTCACAACGCTGGAGCTGTATCAGGCCTATGTCGATTTCACGTCCATGATCGAGATCACAGAAACCATTGTCGCGCACGTTGCAACACTTTTGCACGGAACGACAAAGGTGACCTATGGAGGCAAAGAACTTGACTTTACGCCGCCGTGGCCACGCAAAACCATGCTCGACCTTATCAAAGAGCACACGGGCGTTGATTTCAGCATCACACCCGAGGCCCCAGCCG
>Ga0209800_10002951_pt1 | contig 14206 bp, 7 predicted proteins | sample Higcelweek8metaG_FD_187174 | JGI IMG/M metagenome (GOLD analysis project Ga0209800, IMG submission 187174) | Freshwater pond sediment microbial communities from the University of Edinburgh, under environmental carbon perturbations - High... | ecosystem: Environmental > Aquatic > Freshwater >...
GTTCATGGCAACGCCTGCAAATGTTTTTCCTATTTTCCTGCGGGTGGCTGCAAGAACTTTTCCCATATCCTCTGAGGAGATGAGCCCCTTCTCAAACAGAATATTTTCAAGGGAGACCTTTCTTCCCTCCTGACGGGCACTCTGCATTGCAGTAAAGGCTGAATCGAGCTGTTTTTGCGTAATGAATCCATGATGCACTGCTATTTTTCCCAGCGCCCTGTCATTACGGTTATCACTGAACTGCTGAAGCTCTCTGTCCATGATATTGCTCTTTGAAAGTTCAGACACACTATTGCGGGCATAGGAGTCAACACTCTGCTTTATCTTCTCAGGAGATTCATATGCCTGATGAATCATCATGATCAGCTCTTCATTACTCCAGGGTTTTGTAAGGTATCTGTGGGCAACTCCACTGTTGAGGGCCTTTACAACATCGTCTCTGTCAGAGTAACCGGAGAGAAGAAATCTTATGGCATCAGGCAGGAGCGCCACTGTCCTTTCCAGAAACATGGTTCCAGTCATGTGGGGCATACGTTGATCAGAGATGATGAGAAAAATCTCATCATGGTGCTGTTTGATAATCTCCAGTGCGGCAACGCCATCATGTGCAGAGAGGATATCATACGCTTCTGACAGTAAGAGCCGTTTCAATGATTTGATAATCGACTCCTGGTCATCAACTATCAGTATGGTCTTTTTTTCTATCATCTTATTGTTCCTCTCATCAGGTTCTGTAAACATGAGGTTGGCTGCCTCTTGAGCTGAGTGAATCGACCCTCATCTCATAAAATGGATTACCGGGGTGTTCGCTGTTCATGACCTTATAGACTCTTACATTTCTGACATTACTCTTAACAGTTTTTGAACACTCTGCTTCGGTAATCTGAGTGTCCGCAAAAAGAGTTCCATGCACCAGAACTCCTCCCTCCCCATTTTTTATGTTCTCCCTCTTCTGGCCTTCATACCACGCTTCAAACCCTTTTTTCTCGTTCAATACTATCTGCTGCTGTTTTTTTATAAGCTCTATTTTAGACTTGAGTTCTCTTACTTTATTTTGTGTAGTATCCTGTTCGTCAAATAGTCTGTTGACAGTTTCATCCATTTTCACTGCCCTTTTTTCAATATCATCCAGGGAGGTATCTATCTCTCTTTTCACAATCTCATCTGTGGCAGCTGCTCTCTGCTTCAGAATATTTTTTCTCTCCAAGAGGAGTTCCTCCTGAAGCTTGGATATTTCAGACAGATTTGTCAACTGCTGCAAACTCTGCTGATCAAACTGGTTCTGAAGAGCCTCAAGTTTTATCATATTCTCTCTGTAAGAGTCTATTTTATCAGCAAAAACCTTCAAAGTGCCCAGCGCATGGTCATCAGCACCAGGATGGAGATGACATGGAGAAGAGACTTCGCTGCCGATGTTCAGGGCCTCAATCCCTTTTGCAGCATGAATTGTACTTGCCACAACTCTTCCCCGTGGTACTATCACCTTACCGCTTGTTATGATATTACAGTCGATGATCTCCTTTTGTACCACCACATCACCGCAGGCAAAAACAGTACTTTTTGTAATTATTTTAGAGACGAGATGCCCCCCTGATCTAACAGTTGAGGAGTTGATACTATTTTTGACAATAATATTATTGGCAATATTCACCTCAGCATCCTGAATATCGTTGACCGTAAGGTTGTTACCAGTTACACTGAATCCGGTCAATATTGTTCCATGGATAACGATATCCCCACTGAACTTGATATTGCCTGTGTTGAAATCAACATTGCCCTTGATTATCTTTTCAGGCATCACGCTGATTCTACCACCAAGGGATAGATCAGGCCGACCATTGGCTGCTGCAACTGCTTTTAATCCATCTTTGGAGAGTTCCGCCCCTTTACCGCAATCAAGATTCATATCAACAGGAACCGGAGCAGAGATCTGATTGCCAGTAACAGTAATGCCATTGACTGCTGGTATAAGTGGAATTTTTTCCGCCAGAACTCTCCCCTGAGTAACAGTTTGGATCTCTCCTCGTTCCCTGTAATCAAATTTCCCTGAATCAAGCTCTCTGCCAAAAAGTCTATTCTCATCTTCAAAAAAATATTTTATCAGGGCATTTCGTCCAGGTTTTATCGGTTTTCCCTTTGCAATGGTAAATTCTGCTTTTTTTGTTGCTGCCCGCTGTAGAAAGAGTTCAATAGCCACATCATCAGCAAGACCGTAAATGATCTGATGTCTGGAGAGCAGCGCTTTTAACTGCTCTACGGTCGTCTCTTCCGGCATATCACCAACAAGTCGGATCTGCGCCTCCATCTCTTCTGCAGTAAGGGTCAGTTCAAATGCACTGTTCTTACCAATTAGTATTTTTTTATTGTGAGTTGAACTATCCTCTTCCCTAACAGGCGACTGTAGATGCGGCTGAGCCACACCTGCTGTTTTTACAGACGGCAGATCACTGCCAGATACCACATTTACAGGTGCCGTCTCCTTACTTGACATTTTCATAAGAGGAGCGGCGGTGCTCTTTGCCTCTGCATCCACAGGTGTAGAATGAATATGCTTCGGTCCAACAGCAGCAGTGATGATCTCTGCCTGGAGTTGTGAGATCATGGAATTTGCAACCAGAATATCTCTGACAAATCTGGTTTCCAAGGTTTTGCTGAAGTGCAGTAACTGCTCTTCCAGAGCTTTTAAAATCTCCGACTCAGTCGCAAAGTTTCTTTTAATGGTGGCCTTGCAAAATATCTTATCAAATGCTCGCTGCCTTAAGAACTGTCTCTTATGTCTGTTCATGGAATTTTTATTTACCACATCTTCTTTTTTACTGCTTGAGCCATCACCCCTTTTCTCTTTTACAGCAGCATCCCCATCAGAGGTTAATATCTCTTTTTCCGAATATATCATATCAACTATGATGGACTCTTTCTGCTCTTCAGTAAGGATCTTCTCCGCCACAAGGATATCCCCCAGAAGACGGCAGGTGGTGGTGGTGCTGAACTCCTGAGCCTGTATGGCAAGGCACCTGTCGATATCTGACTGAGAGAGTCCAAAATGGGTCATTGCAGCCTTTCCAAAGGTTGTGCCTATCTTTCTGCGGGTTACTGCAACAAGCTTGCCCATAGTCTCTGATGAGATGAACCCCTTTTCAAACAGGATGTTTTCAAGAGAGACCTCTCTGCCTGCCTGTCTCTCAATCTGCATGGCGGTTAATGACGCATCTAACTGCTCCTGATTTATGAATCCATGATGCAGTGCCACTCTTCCCAGAGAGCGATCTTTACGCTGTTCATCAAATTTTCTCACCTCCATCTCCATGATATTGGGCTCCTGAGCTGTATGTGAATAATAATCATGGGTGGTTACAAGAGCCCTCACCTTATCAGGAGATTCATATGCCTGACGAATCATGATAAGAAGTTCATTACTATCCCAAGGTTTGGCAATATATCTGTGCACAACTCCCTGATTCAATGCATTAACTGCATTTTCTCTCTCTGCATAGCCTGACAGAATAAATCTTATGGCATCGGGTAGCATCTCCAAGGTTTTTTCAAGAAACATACTGCCAGTCATGTGAGGCATCCGCTGATCAGAGATGATTAGAAAGATCTCGTTCATGTGCTGCCTTATAATCTCAAGCGCAGAGGGGCCATCCGGTGCAGAGAGGATATTATATGCCTCTGTCAATAGAAGCCGTTTCAGAGATTTGATTACTGACTCCTGATCGTCAACGATAAGTATGGTTTTTTTCTCTGTCATCTTATGGATCCTCTCTAAATATGTGGCAGGTTTCGGGTAGATCTGGTCTGAATAACAGTGGCGGGTTTTTTAAAAGTATAGACAGTCAGGCAGTAAAAGAGAGACCTTGATGTCTGGTATATGAGTTAGCTTTAATCGTCAGGTTGTCATGAAACAGAAACCCGTTACAGAGACTATAATCTGCAACGGGCTTTCTGTAAATCAATTAAGAGTCAGTGAGTCACAGGTATGCTCACTTCTCATAGGCTGTTTTTAGTTTGATGTAGAAGCACTGGGCCTCTCTGGGAGATGATCTCTACTTCACAGCCATCCTGATATCTGATATCTGGGGGGAAACGATCACTATTCGTCTGCCATCTCAGGGTGGAATACATTCACCTCTTTAAGATCATCTCCAAGATACTCTCTCTCCTTTGGTCCGAGAATACCCAAAGAGAGGCAGATGAGTGTCCAGATATGTACTACAGGATAGTTTCCGCCATAGTGTTCACTGAGTTCATGTATCTGTGCATGGCAGTTATGACACCCTGCAATGCAGTAATCTGCCTTCGTGGCTTTGATCTGCTCATCCTTGATCTTGCCGTACTGGAGGCGCTCATTCTTGAATCCAGATTGAAGGAATCCACCACCACCGCCACAGCAGAAGTTGTTGGATCTGTTCGGGGTCATATCGATAAAGTTCTCTTCCCCGACAATAGATTTTACAACAAATCTCAGATCCTCTGCAATCGGGTCACCAAAGGTCTTTCTGACAATCTGACAAGGATCCTGAACTGTAAACTTGATCTTGAGATCCTTGTTCCAGTCGGAATTTACCTTGAGTTTACCTTCACGTATCCACTTTGCGTAATATTCATAAATGTTCTTAACCTGAAATTTGTGAGGAATGTTGAATTTTTTCAGTCCTGCCAGGACTGAGAATGTGATGTGCCCTCACTCGGTGTTGAGAAACGTCTCACACCCCACTGCGTCTGCCGCCCCAGCGGTCTGCCTTGTCAGATGTTCCCATGCCTTGTCATCAGAGAGAAAGAGGCAGTAGTTTTCGCCTGCCCACCCTTTGCTGGTGTATGTCCAGTTGGCACCCACTGTGTGAAGAATCTTCCAGAGGGGCACAAGCTCATCAGGTTCAGTAACAGGCTCTCTTGAGTTCTGGTTCAACACAAATTCAGCACCCATCTTGTCAATAGGGGCCTCCATCTCTGCAAATTCAGGTTGAGCCTCCCTGTACTCTTCAAGAACATCATTTACAACAAACTCAAAATCGTCAAAAGGGGTACCCATTGCACTTCCTGAATCATTGGAAAGTGCGGCATCACAGGAGCCGAGGATACCTTTGGGTCGTGTCTCTCTTGGCCACTGTGCCCTTGCGTTATATACCAGCTGAGGTATATTGATCTCCATCGGGCATACATAGATGCATCTTTGGCACATAGTGCACATCCAGACCCATTTGGAACTCAATATCTCCTCATCCATCCCAAGGGCTGCCATTCTCAGGAACTTTCTCGGGTCCATCCCTTCAAGACCTGTGGCTGGACACCCTGACGCACATGCGCCGCATGTCAGACAGGCATTGAGATTTCCGCCATTGGGCAGAAGCTCCATGACCTTGTCTTTAAAAACGCTTTTGTGCTTTTTTCCAATTTTAATTGCCGCTTCACCCATGCTTTAAATTTCCTCCATATTATATTAAAATGGTAGTATTTTTACATATTGGGTATAGTATGTAAAATTTATGTGGTGCAAATCAATGTAAAACTACAATAGATATCAGTGTAAAATTACAATCTATAAAATTATTATGACGCATAATTTTAAATTTTTTATTTTTCTCCTATTATCAACTCCATGTCAACCCATTTTAACAAAATCCTTCTGCTTGAATAATTTTTTATTACAGAGTTTTGATAAAAACTCTTCTCATTTCTCAGCCATGATTGACAGATAGTTTTTCAATGTAATAGAGTGCCAGGGTGAAATCAACTGTGAGCCTGTTTTACAGACTACTTTACAAGCGACCTGTAACAGATGAGTTTTTACCCAAAGGATTATGAATAAGCTGAAAAAAATTGAAGAGATGATTGACAAGGTGATGTGCAAAGAGAGACCTCTCCTTGTCCGTGAACTTAAGAGAGTGAACCATAAGAAAAAAGATGGCTCTGACTATGAAAAGAGCGTTGACAGATTATTGCAGAAGAGTGTGGCATCTGCTGCCAGGGTGGCGGCACGCAAAGAGAAGATACCGCATATCACCTATATTCCTGAATTACCAATAACAGATAAGAAAGATGAAATTATTGCCGCTCTGAAGCAGCACAGGGTTGTGATCATTGCTGGTGAGACAGGTTCTGGTAAAACCACCCAGATTCCCAAGTTCTGCATTGCAGCAGGAAGGGGGGCAGCAGGAACCATTGGATGTACACAGCCCAGAAGAATTGCAGCAATCAACGTGGCTGCAAGGATAGCTGAAGAGCTAGGGGTCGGGCGCTCTTCAGATGATGGGAACTCTGGTGATGGAAGCTCTGGAAAAATCTGGGAAGGGGGAGCAGAAAGCGAAGGGAGCGCTGTCAGAGGTGCGGATGGAAAACTCTCAGGTAATGGGAGCCTGCAAACTGTCGGGTATAAGATACGGTTTGATGACACATCAGCTCCAGATACCATCATAAAGGTGATGACTGACGGTATTCTGCTTGCAGAGACGCAGCGTGACCCTTTTTTGAATGAGTACGACACCATAATTGTGGATGAGGCCCATGAGAGAAGTCTCAACATCGACTTTACCCTTGGTATTTTAAGAGATCTCATCAGAAAGAGAGATGACCTCAAGCTTGTCATCACCTCTGCCACCATTGATACTCAGAAGTTCTCCAGGGCGTTTGATGATGCTCCTGTGATTGAGGTGTCAGGCAGGATGTATCCAGTGGAGGTGCGTTACATGCCAGTACAGGGTTATGATGACCCTGAACAGGATGACCAGGGTTATGTGGAGGCATCAGTGGAGGCAGTAGAGACCATTCAGAGAGAGTCACGTTACGGAGATATTCTGATCTTCATGCCAACAGAGCAGGATATCACAGAGACAGTTGAGCTGCTCAGGGGCCGAAGCTGGCCTGGCGTAGCTGTGATGCCCCTCTATGCAAGGCTCTCTGCTGCTGAACAGGCAAAGATATTTCACCGTGGGCCTGGCAGAAAGATAATTGTCTCAACCAATGTTGCAGAGACATCTCTTACCATTCCAGGTATCAGGTATGTTATTGATACAGGACTTGCAAGAATTCCTCACTACTCACCAAGAACGCGCACCACAGCCCTGCCAGTCACCCCGATCTCAAGAAGCAGTGCAGATCAGAGAAAAGGGCGGTGCGGCCGTGTTGAAAACGGCATCTGTATCAGACTCTATGATGAGGAGAACTACAACTCAAGGGCACAGTTCACCTCTCCTGAAATTCTGAGGAGCAACCTTGCCGAAGTTATCTTGAGGATGATCTCACTGAATCTTGGGGATGTCTCTGCTTTTCCCTTTATTGATATGCCATCACCCAAATCAGTAAAGGATGGTTTTGACACCCTGCTTGAGCTTGGGGCAATTGTACAGGAGAGGGGAGGGCAGGGTGCAAAGATGTCGGAGATTCAGAGAGAAGGAGCTGACGGAAAAAATGGGTCAGAGAGTTCACTGACCGGGAACCATCCGGGCAGGCTGAGAGGCAGAAAAAGAGCAAAAGGTAAAAAAACAGCCAGAGGTTATCTGCTCACAGAGAAGGGTGGTATAATGGCAAGAATTCCGGTCGATCCAAAGCTTTCCAGAATCCTCATTGAGGCTGATGAGAGAGGATGTCTTGAGGAGGCTGCCATTATTGCATCTGCACTCTCCATCTCCGATCCAAGACAGAGGCCACAGGAGAAGGCACGTCAGGCAGATCAGAAACATGCTCTCTTCAAAGACCCTGCCTCAGATTTCATCTCTCTGCTCAATATCTGGAATGCGTGTCATGGTGGTAAGATCGGCTCCGGCACGATAGAGGATAACTCAAGTGAGACAGAGAGCAGCTCCAGCAGAAGAGAGAGCAACTCCACAAGAGGTCAGTCCACCCTTAAGAGCCGTACCAGCGCCAGAAAATTCTGCAAGGAGCACTACCTCTCTTTCAGACGGATCCGGGAGTGGGGCGATATACACCGCCAGATCATCTCAGTACTGAGAGAGCATGGAATCACAGGCAGGAACAGAGTTGAATTTACAACTGGCACAAAGGGGCTGAAGGCAAAGGAGTATGATATTGGAGGGGAGTTCTACACTCAACTGCACAAGTCGATCCTCTCTGGTTATCTTGGTAATATTGCCCACAAAAAAGAGAAGAACATCTACCATGCAGCCAAAGGGCAGAAGGCGATGATCTTTCCCGGCTCCAGCATATTTGGAAAGGGTGGCAACTGGATTGTGGCAGCAGAGTATGTGGAGACCTCTCTTCTTTTTGCCAGGACTGCGGCAACGATTGACGTTGATTGGCTTGAGGAGCTTGGAAAGGAGCTGCTCACATTCACCTGGTCTTCTCCCCACTGGGAGAAAAAACGTGGAGAGGTGGTTGCAAATGAGCAGGTCTCTTTGTTCGGGCTTGTGGTTGTACAGCAGAGACCGGTTGCCTATGGAGGTATAAATCCTGTTGAGGCAGGTGAGATATTTATCCGTCACGCCCTTGTTGAGGGGGAGATTGAGATGAAATTTCCATTTATGGTTCACAATCAGAGACTGATTCAGGAGCTGCAAAAACTTGAAGAGAAGACCCGTAAGCGTGATATCCTGATTACAGAGGAGGATATATACCTCTTTTACCAGAAGAGGGTTGACCGTGATTTTTACAATATCAAGACATTTGCAAAATATCTGAAAGATAAGAGAGATGACTCATTTCTTTGCATGACTCTGGAAGATCTCCGGCAGAAATCTGTAGATGAGGAGCATCTTGCAGGATTTCCCGACACCATAAAACTTGGAGATGCCAGGTTTCGCCTGGAGTATGATTTCAAACCGGGAGCTGAGACTGATGGTGTCACCATCAAGATTCCTGCGGTATCGGCAGGCCACGTCATGGGCAGTCAGGTTGAGCCTGCAATAGAGTGGCTGGTGCCAGGGCTTTTCCGGGAGAAGGTCATGGCGCTTATCAGAAATCTGCCAAAATCCCATCGGGTAAAGCTTCTGCCAGTGGCTGAAAAGGCAGAGATCATCTCAAAAGAGATACAACACAGAGGTCGGCCGCTCTTTCATGAACTGAGCGCTTTTGTAAAAGATAAGTTCAATGCAGATATCCCACCATCTGCCTGGTCAGACGAGGGGCTTGATCCCCATCTGAAGATGCGTATCTCCATAAGAGATGATGAGGATAAAGAGATCGCAGCATCAAGGAGCCGGAAGATGCTTCAGGAGTATACTGATCCTTCACTCTTGCAGGGAGATTGTTTTGAAAAGGCAAAAAAGAGGTGGGAGCAAGAGGAGATAAGATCCTGGGATTTTACAGCATCTCTTGGTTGTGACACTCTGCCAGGATCCATCAGGGTGGATGAAGCTGCTCCTGACTCATCCGGGCATTTACCATCCTTGTCAGTAGAACTCTTTCCTGCTCTTACCTGGGAGAAGAGCCAGGTTGCGCTGCGTCTCTTCAGAACAGAGCAGATGGCACAGCACCATCACAGGGAGGGGGTCAGAAATCTGTTTATCATCTGTTACGAGAGTGATATCAATGGTTTGAAAAAAGATATCAAAAATGCAGCAAGGCTCAAAGGCTACTCCTCCTTCTTTGGAGGGGTTGACCGGTTGAACCAGGCGCTGTTCGGAGCTATTACAGAGCACCTTTTTTCTCATGACATAAGAGATAGAGACTCTTTTGAATCTCATGCGGCAGTGGTGATTCCAAAGCTCTACTCAACAGGTCAGGAGCTTATCACAAGAGTGACAGAGCTTTGTGAAGAGTATGACTGCACAAAGAGCGTCTTGAAAAATATATCTCTTAAAAACCGTAACCGCGAGCAGCTGCTCAATCTCATGGAGAGATTGGAGCAGAACCTTGTAGAGCTTGTGCCACCTGATTTTCTTCAGATATACCCATATGATCGGGTTCCAGCACTTAAACGGTATGTTGCGGCAATAAGAGTCAGAGCAGAGCGGGCAGTAGTTGATCCTCTCCGTGATCAGAAGAGATGGGGGGAGGTTTTAAAGTATCTGGAGCTGTTTGAAGCAATATGCGGTGACTGGCAGGAAGAGCCTCCTGCTCTATCCAGAGAGTTCTCACTCTCAGGTGAGCAGAGAGCGTCTGGAAGATGGTCAATATTAAACAGGTGCTCACACTCTTCTGGATATTGGTCAAAGGAGAAGGCAGAAGCAGTAGAGACTCTCTTCTGGATGATAGAGGAGTATAAGGTCTCTCTGTTTGCACAGGAGTTGAAAACAGCGGTGAAAATTTCGCCCAGACGGCTGGATGCCATATGCGAAGAGATCAGACGGATGATATGATATGAATAGAGATCACATGGTTTTAATTGTTGATGATGATGTTATGATAGGCAAAGTTATTGCAAGTCTGCTCAATAAGATTGATCTCTCTTCAGTATATGCATCAGATGGTGCAGAGGGGCTGGAGAGACTCAAAAGCAGCTCAAAACCCTTCTCTATGATCATTTCAGATCAACGCATGCCAGGCATGAGCGGTATAGAGTTTCTTGAACAGGCAGGCTCCATTGCCCCTGATGCTATCCGGTTTCTGATCACAGGATATGCAGATATTCACACCATGATTGATGCTGTGAACAGGGGGGCAATCGATAAATATATTGCCAAGCCATGGCAGAATGAGGATTTTCTGGCCTCTGTCAGAGATGGGCTGGAGCAGTATGAACTTTCAGTTGAGAATATCCACCTCTTCAATCTTGCCAAGCAGCAGAACAGCAAACTGTTTGAGCTGAACCGTATATTGAAAGAGTCAGCAGAGAGACAGTCTAAAGTACTTGATGCGCTCGATGAAGAGATAAAAGGTGCTCAATCACAGCTCCAGAGCAGAAGAGAGGTTGCTGCTCAAGCTTCCAGAAGAGAGATCAGAGAGCTTCTGCAAAGAAAAGGGGTGGCAGGGTATGAGCAGATGAACAGTCTTTATGGTGTTCTGCTAAGTGAGCTTGTACACTGTTTCCGAAAAAAGGATCATTAAAGACAGGTGGTGAAATTTAAATACCTACATGGTGGGCAAAAATGTCAGATAAAAAAAATGACAAAATTCTGTTAATAGAGGGTGATCAGAGTGTGGGAGCCAGAGTTGAGCATCTATTAACCCGGGCCAGATATGAGGTGCGATGGGTTAACTCCTCCTATGCTGCCATTGCTGCACTTGAGGCATCTGCTGCATCACCCTTCTCCCTTGTGATATCTGCTTACAGAGTGCCTGGTATGAGTGGTGATGATCTGCTTGAACATGCACGGTTTGCCTCTCCCGATACTCAGAGGATGCTTTTTGCAGATAGTTCTCTCTTTTCAGAGGCATCTGAGATGGGTTCACTTATCAATGCCATTAACAGAGCCAAGATCCACAGCTGTATTCTCATCCCGTTTGAGGATGAACAGCTTATGACAGAGGTCTCAAGGCGCTGTGAACAGTTCAGAAAGATTCAGAAGAGAGGAAGTCTGAAAAAGCTGACAGAACACCAGAACATGAAGATGTACCAGATTGCCGTTAACCTCAAGAAGAAGAAGGCTCTCTTTGAGCAGCAGATCAAAGAGAGACGTAAAATAATTCAGAGGCTTCTATCTGATCAGCCATCTGAACTTAAAGTCGATGAATTGAAAACAGATGAATTTAAAGTAGCGATAGAGAAGCTTTTCTCTTCAGAGAGTGTTATGAGTAACTTCAAAAAAGTTGCCAGTAACCTTAAGCTGTTTCTCGAAGATATCGCCTTTGACGGTAAGCTTCAGCTGAGGCAATTTGATGATCTTACCCTCTCCATGCTCATCAATCAGGAGTCTGGAGTAGCAGCACTGGAGAGAACAGGAGCAGCAGATCAGGAGAGAGAAAAAAAAAGAGCAGAGCAGGAGTCAGCTCCTATTGAATCGGACAGAGAGTTGATAGAGAATATAATGAACCTCTTTGTTCAGCATGAGATGAGAAAAACCTGTGCAAAAGGTTTTCCCAGGTATTTCAGAGAAGAGTTCCCTGAAATATGTAAGAAGGAGTGCTCAACACCATGTGAGAAAGAGTTTCTGCAACCGTATCAGACTCAGATGGCAGAAGAGCCATATGAATCCGGGCAGATATCTGAATCAGAGCAGATAGCAGAATCTGCCTTAAGAGCAGCCATAGAGCCTGTTAATAGTCAAATCAGATATTTTTTCAAGGTGAACCATCTCAACTCTGATAAAGTTCATCCTGATGGAACTCATCCTGGTGGAACGGTTGATTTGAATAACAGAAGGGAGAGATCCTCTGTCTTGAAAGGTGCGCTTCTGGCAGAGAAGCTCCCTTTTAAAAGAGGGGTACCTGGTATTGACAGCTCAGGTAATCCCGTACCAGTTGCAGAGCCGGAAGATCTGCTCTTCACAACAGGAGTCAATACACGCTTTTCTGAGGATAATCTTAAAATATTTGCAACTGCTGATGGTCAACCCCATCTGGATGTGATGGGCACTGTCTCTGTTTTTCCTGAAATGTCTATCCAGGGAGATGTGGATCATGAGACAGGCAACTTAAGCTTTGGTGGCAATATTGTTGTCAACGGGAGTTTAAAAAGAGGGGTGAAGGTAAAATGTGCTAACCTGACAGTAGAGGCAGTTGAGGGGGCAGAGATTCATCTGACCGGAGATCTTGATGTGTCGTCTGGTATTATCAATTCCGACGTTATCAATGTTCAGGGAGATGTTCAGGCAAGGTATATCAACAACTCAAGAGTCAAAGCACTTGGAGATGTGATTGTGCAAAGAGAGATCATTGATTCCGAGCTGTTTACCGGAGGAAGGTGTATCAACAGTGCTGGCTTGATCACCTCATCATTTATTAACGCCAGAAGGGGGGTGGTGGCAGGGCGGATTGGTACTGAAAAAGCTGCTCCATCAAAACTTGAGGTTGGTACTGAGGGTATAATTGCCATGATGATTGCAGATCTGGATGAGAGGATTGAAAAAAACAGAGATAAGATCAGAGAGCTGCAAGATGAGATCCTGAGTTTTGAATCTGAAGAGAAGATATTGCATGGCAGAATTTCCGGCGCTGCCTATATTCACGATCGTGCCAATATAGAACTCAGGGGGATTGAGAAACAGCTCCCTCAGGTAGAGGCTTCTGAAGATATCATGGAGGTGCAGCGGCTCTTTAAAACTGTAAAGGCTCTTAAATCAAAGGCAGATGCATCAGAAAAGATTCTCTTTGAAGCTTTTGAACGCCAGGATCTGATTGTTGGGATGGTAATGGCAAAGCAGCGTGAAATTGAGACGCTTGAGAATAAGATCCTGAGTATCAGGCTAAAGCAGAGAGGTATTGAAGAGTTTTCCAGACGGAGTAAGCCTGAAGCAGAGGTGAGAGTAAGTGGTCAGATCATGTCAGGTACTCTTGTAACAGGTGTCAGATCAAAACTTCTTCTTAAAACTGATAGATCAGGGTGCAGAATAGATGAGGTTGCCAAGGGAGTTGATATGGTTCAGAATAGTTCCAGTTATGGTGCTCTTTACGAGATGGTAGTCTCCTCTTACCGCAGATCAGCTTGAACTAATCCGTAGTAAGGTGATTGAACTCTGCCCCATGTATGAGCAACAAGTTCATATGTCTCTCAATTTTTCTTTCTACAGTTATGCTAACGATAAATATGAAACGTCTGTATTTCCTTCAGATGGTTTTTATGGGACACCTGAGTTAGCAATTCAGACTTCTGCTGATTTTCATCTTTAAGAAAAGCTATCATTCACTTGTTTACTTGGCAAATAAGTTGAAGAGTGAGGAAGCTTGTTGATAAAATCAGGCATACATCAATTTGCCTTTTGGTTCAGGAATATATCTGTTCAAGGCAGTTGCTGTCTCTATCCATTCATTAATGACAATCTCAGCATTGTGCAGAGCCTCTTGATAGGTTTCTCCATCAGCCATACATCCTGCTAATTCAGGGACTTCGGCAATATACGCATCATCTTCCCTGCTCCAATATAAAATGATTTCATATTTCGGTTTCATTATTTTACATAAATCTGCAAATGAGATATTGGCATCTGACTGCCCTCTAAAGAGCTTCTCTAAAAACTTTTCTATTTTACTCATATGTAATTTCTAATTGAGGTCATTATGATTTCTGATGAAGAACCACAAGTAGTTTTCTTATAATTTTATCAATTTATACTCTGAAGTCAATCTGTTTTGCTTGATTCAATGTTTGGTTGAACCCTTTTTTTGTTTGAATTCCGCTGACTGTGCCTGTCTGATAATTCAGGTATGTTAAATC
>Ga0209800_10002952_pt1 | contig 14202 bp, 13 predicted proteins | sample Higcelweek8metaG_FD_187174 | JGI IMG/M metagenome (GOLD analysis project Ga0209800, IMG submission 187174) | Freshwater pond sediment microbial communities from the University of Edinburgh, under environmental carbon perturbations - High... | ecosystem: Environmental > Aquatic > Freshwater >...
ATATTCCAGGTCCGGATCGAACACGACTTTCTCCACGGCCACGCCGTAGGTCTCGCCGTGTATGACCGACTTTTCCAGCGCCGCCTGCTGTTCCTGTTCGATCCACCAATGCCGGGCCAGCCGCTCCATGGTCAAAAAGGCGTCCTCGTCCCCGCCGTCGCCCACCCGGGTGACGTTGAAGGAGGGGCTGTTGTCCGTGAGCGTGTTTACGGTGCGCTGCCGGTGCATGTGCAGGAGGTTGGCGCTGGACAGGGGCACTCCGGCCGGGGTGGTCCCCTTCCAGGGCCGGTTGCGGCCCAGGCGGTAGAACCTGGCCCACATGTCGTGCAGGCCGTCATCGATTTTGGCCTGCATGGCCGTGTGCAAAAGGTCGAACACCCGGCGTCCCACGGCCCGGGAATCTGAGGCGGGCGGCAGAAGCTGTCCGGTGGCGCGGTTATCAGGCATGGGCCACGTCCTTGGCCAGGGCGTCGCGCCGGGTGCGCCTGGGGCGGCTGGCGGCGGTCTCGTCCGGGGCGGCCTCGGCCAGAAAATAGCCTTCGGGGGTCAGGAAGCGGTCCGTGCGGAAGGCCTCGGGCCGGTCCATGTCGTGGCCCACGGCCCGCCGTCCGCATAAGGGGCACAAAAGGGCCTCAAACGGGGCGTCCGGGGCGAATGGGGGCGTAAAGCCAGTCTCCAGCGGGCCGAACATGTGTCCGGTCAGGGGGGCGCGCACGCTTCCCGGGTCGCAGGTTCCGATATCCGACAGACACATCTCGCAGCGCACGATCATGGTTTCCTCCGTGTCGGGGCGGCGTTCTCCGCCGTCCGTAAAATCCACATGACCATGGATTTTGGACATGCGCCCGCCGGTCCGTGTCCGGGACGAAAAAAATCCGGTCGGCGCCGGATTCGGAAAAGGGGCATGGAAAATGAAACGGCGCGCCGTCCCGCAAGACGGCGCGCCGTGGTGTGGCGGGCAGAGAACAGGGATTATGAGGCCAGCAGGTTTTTCAGGACCGCAAAGGCCTCCTCGATGCCTTCGGGATTCGTGCCCCCGGCCTGGGCCAGATCGGGGCGGCCGCCGCCGCTGCCGGAAATTGGCGCGGAAACGGCCTTGATGAGCGTCGGCGCGGTGAACCGGCCGTGCAGGTCCTTGGTCACGGACAGGATCAAGGCCACCTTGCCGTCCTCCTGGGGGGAGGCCAGACAGATCACGCCGGAAGTCAGCTTGGAGCGCAGGTCATCCATGGAGTCGCGAAGCGCCTTGATGTTCACCCCGTCAAGGCGGGCCGTGAGCACCTTGGTTCCGGCCACATCGACGATCTCCTCCATGAGGCTTTTGCCGCCGCCCGAGGCCAGTTTCCCGGCCATCTGCTCCTTTTCCTTGGTCAGGGCCTTGATGTCGTCAAAGAGCTTTTTAATGCGCCCGGCCATGTCCCCTGGCTTGGTCTTAAGGGCCCTAAGGCCCTCTCCGTATTCGGCCTGCATGGCCCGGACATGCTCCAAGGCGTTCACGCCGGTCACGGCCTCGATGCGCCGCACCCCGGCCGCCACCCCGGCCTCTGACAGGATCAGGAAGCTTCCGGCCTGGCCGGTGGAGGACAGGTGGGTGCCGCCGCACAGCTCCATTGACACCCCCGGCACCTCGATGACCCGCACCTCGTCGCCGTATTTTTCGCCGAAAAGGGCCGTGGCCCCGCGTTTTCTGGCCGCATCCTGGGACATGGTCTCCCGGGTGACCGGCAGGGCCGCCAGGATGGCGGTGTTGACCTCATCCTCGATGCGGCGCGACTCCTCGTCGGTCAGGGCGGACATGTGGGTGAAGTCGAAGCGCAGGCGCTGCGGAGTGACCAGGGACCCGGCCTGATTGACGTGCCCGCCCAGGACCTTTTTCAAGGCCGCGTGCAGAAGGTGCGTGCAGGTGTGGTTTCTGGCCGTGGCCAGACGCTGGGCCTCGTCCACGCGAAGCTCGGCCTCCTGGTCCAGGAGCATCTCCCCTTTTGTGACAGACACATGGTGGGCGGTCAGGTCCGCCCCGGCCTTGATCGTGGCCGTGACCGCAGTCAGCCCGGTCAGGGTCTCCACCTGCCCAATGTCGCCCGTCTGGCCGCCGGATTCGCCGTAAAACGGCGTGGTCCCGAAGACGGCGTAGCCGCTTTGTCCTTCGATCAGCCGCTCCACGGCCTGTCCCTCGGAGGAAATGAGCGCCACCACCCGGCTGTGGGCGACAAGTTCGTCGAAGCCCACGAAGCGGGACTTGAGTCCGGATTCGAGGAGCTCCAGGAAAAGCACCGCCGGATCGGTCTCCCCCGAGCCCTTCCAGGCCTTTTTGGCCCGGGCCTTCTGCTCGTTCATGCAGACCGTGTAGGCGGCCTCGTCCACGCGTATGCCGCGCTTTCCGGCCACGTCGTTTATGATGTCCAAGGGAAATCCGTAGGTGTCGTAGAGCTTAAACGCCGCCTCGCCCGAGAGCGTCGCGCCGCCGGAGGCCGCCAGGGCGTCGAGCTCCTCGGAGAGGATGCCGAGGCCCTTGTCCAGGGTGGCGGCGAAGCGTTCCTCCTCCTCGCGCACCACCCGGGCCAAAAACTCCCGGTTGGCGGTCAGTTCCGGATAGGCGTCGCCCATGTGGGTGACCACGGACAAAACCACCTCGAACAAAAAGGCCTTGGACAGGCCCACGAGTTTCCCGAACCGCAGGGCGCGGCGGATCAGGCGGCGCAGCACGTAGCCCCGGCCCTCGTTGGAGGGCAGGATGCCGTCGGCCGCCAAAAAGGCCACGGCCCGGGAATGGTCGGCGATGACCCGCAGGGCGGTGTCGGTCTCCTCGCTGTGGCGGTAGGCGATTCCGGCCAGTTCTCCGGCCCGGGCGATGATTTTCTGAAAGAGGTCGGTGTCGTAGTTGGAGTTGACGCCCTGGCAGATGGCGGTGATGCGTTCCAGGCCCATGCCGGTGTCGATGCTCGGGCGGGGTAGGTTGACGCGGGTCTGCTTGTCGATCTGGTCGTACTGCATGAACACCAGGTTCCAGACCTCGAGGTAGCGGTCGCAGTCGCAGGCGCCGATGCCGCAGTCCGGGCCGCAGGACATGTGCTCACCCTGGTCCACCAATATTTCAGAGCAGGGACCGCAGGGGCCGGTGTCGCCCATGGACCAGAAATTGTCCTTTTCTCCCAGGCGGTAGATGCGCTCGGCAGGCAGCCCGGCCACTTTTTGCCACAGGCCGAAGGCCTCGTCGTCGTCGCGGTACACCGTGGCGTAGAGTCGGGACTTGTCCAGGCCAAGCTCAACGGTCAAAAACTCCCAGGCCATGCGGACGGCCTGTTCCTTGAAGTAGTCGCCGAAGGAGAAGTTGCCGAGCATCTCGAAAAAGGTGTGGTGCCGGGCGGTGCGGCCCACGTTCTCCAGGTCGTTGTGCTTGCCGCCCACCCGAAGGCACTTCTGGGCGGTGACGGCCCGCTTGTAGGGCCGCTGGTCCTGGCCCAGAAAGACCTTCTTGAACTGGACCATACCCGCATTGGTGAAGAGCAGGGAAGGATCCTCGCGGGGCACCAGGGGTGAGCTTGATACCGGCTGGTGACCGTTTGCGGCGAAGTAGTCGAGGAACCGGGCGCGAATCTCGCTAGCCGTCATCATGGGCGTGTGCCTCCAACACAGAGCGGGGGTGCCGGGCGCCCCCGAAAACCGTGCGCGTGAATGTGGTTATCGTCGAGACAGGGTTTTTTTGTCTGATCCTCTGCCGCGTTACATGCCGTCGTCAGCCGTGTCAGGACCGTCCGGGACATCTGCGGGCTCAGACAGTCCCAGATGCTCCATGAGCTTTTGCTCAACGGTCTGGCGGATGTCGGGGTGCTCCTGCAAAAAGGCCCGCACGTTCTCCTTGCCCTGGCCCAGGCGCTCGCTGCCAAAGGCGAACCAGGCCCCGGACTTGTCCACGATGCCCGCCTCCACGCCCATGTCTATAAGCTCGCCCTCGCGGGAGACGCCGGTGCCGTAGAGGATGTCGAACTGGGCCTCGCGAAACGGCGGGGCCACCTTGTTTTTGACCACCTTCACCCGGCAGCGGTTGCCGTAGCTCTCTTCCTTGTCTTTGAGCGTCTGGATGCGGCGGATGTCCAGGCGGATGCTGGCGTAAAACTTGAGCGCATTGCCGCCGGAGGTGGTTTCGGGGCTGCCGTAACCGGTCATGCCGATCTTCATGCGTATCTGATTGATGAAGACCACGGAGGTGCGCGACTTGTGGATGGTGCCGGTGAGCTTGCGCATGGCGTGGGACATGAGCCGGGCCTGTCCGCCCACCTGGGTGTCGCCCATGTCGCCCTCAAGTTCGGCCTGGGGGATCAGCGCGGCCACGGAATCCACCACCACCACGTCCACGGCGCCCGAGCGCACCAAAAGGTCGGCGATGTCCAGGGCCTGTTCGCCGTAGTCGGGCTGGGAGATGAGCAGTTCATCGGTCTTGACGCCCAGACGCTTGGCGTAATTCACGTCCAGGGCGTGCTCGGCGTCAATGAAGGCGGCGGTGCCGCCCGCTTTTTGGGCCTCGGCGATGATGTGCAGGGCCAGGGTGGTCTTGCCCGAGGACTCCGGGCCGTAGATTTCGGTGATGCGGCCCCTGGGGATGCCGCCAACGCCCAGGGCCATGTCCAGGCCGATGGAGCCGGTGGGGATGATCGGAATACGGACATGGGCCGTGTCTTCCAGGCGCATGACCGATCCCTGGCCGTATTTGCGCTCGATGGTGGTCAGGGCGGTGGCCAGGGCGTCGCTACGCATGGAATCCGGGGGGGCGGTGGGCTTTTTGGCCATGGGGCTTCTCCGTGACTTCTGGTGGGGACGTTTGCCGGAAACCCACGGTGCATAGCAGAAGCCCCGGCCGGGGGCAACGGGGGCGAACGGAGCAGTCCCGACGGTTTGACGTTTTCGTCATCGGCTTGCCGCCAGTTCGCCATAAACTCCGGACCATCTTGCCTCCCATCCGGCCAGGGACTATGATGCCCGCCCGGGGTTCCTGCAAGCCCGCCCCGGCGTTCCCTCGGTGCGGCGGGCCATGTCCCTGCGGTTTTCGATCATCACCCAGAACAGAAACGAGGCGCCCGATGATATCCATCTACAAGCACGTGGGCGGCAAACTCGGCGAAATACGCAACATCGAGGATGACTGCTGGATCAACGTGGTCAATCCCGGCGAGGCGGAGATCAAGTCCCTGGCCGAACAGACCGGCGTCCCCCATGACTTTCTCACCGACGCCCTGGACGTGGACGAACGGGCCCGCATCGAGACCGACGAAGGTATCGTGCTCATCGTGGTGCATACCCCCATGCGCGCCGCAGACGAGGACGACGACATCCCGTTTCGCACCATTCCCCTTGGCGTCATCAAGAAAGACCGGCTGATCATCACCGTATGCCGCCAGGAAAACGAAATCGTACAGCAGTTCCTGGAGAGTCGGGTGAAAAACTTCCTGGTGAGCGACCGGGCCAGGTTCATCATCCAAATATTTCTCACCGCCTCCATCACCTTTCTGCGGCATCTTAAGGAGATAAACCGAAAGTCGAACCTGCTGGAGGACAACCTGCACAAGTCCATGCAGAACGAGGCGCTCATCAAGCTGGTGAATATTGAAAAAAGCCTCGTCTACTTCATGACGTCGGTCAAGGCCAACGAGCTCATCATGGCCAGAATGACAAAATCGGACGTTATACGCCTGGATGAACTCGACAAGGATCTTCTTGAGGACGCCATCACCGAGAACCTGCAGGCCATCCATATGACCAAGATCTACAGCAACATCCTAAGCGGCCTCATGGACGCCTTCGCCTCCATCATTTCAAACAACCTCAACGTGGTCATGAAAGTCCTCACCAGCGTGACCATCATCCTGATGATTCCCAACCTCATCGCCAGCGTGTACGGCATGAACGTGGAGCTGCCTTTCCAGCACTCCCTGAACGCTTTTTTGATCGTGGTGGTCACGGGTCTTTTCCTGTCCATCCTGGGGGTCCTGGTCTTCGTGAAAAAGAAGTGGCTGTGACGTCCCGGCAAGGGGCTCGGCGGCCTTGACAAGCGGCGAAAAAAAACGGAATCCTCCTCAGTTTGCGGCGGCGCAGAAGCGTCGCAGCCATATCCATACCAGATCGCGGCGCATCGCGCGCAGGGCGACGTCTCCCCCGGGTGTGTCCCGGAAGACGGTTCACCTTGCGTCGGCGCACAGGGGGCATACATGGGACTTGAGCTCATCCGTCCGGGCACCAACATCGACTTTCTCAAATACCGCAAGATCGCCTATCTCGTCTCCGCCGCCATCATCCTGGCGGGGTTCATCTCCCTGGCGATCAAGGGCGGCCCCCGGTACGGCGTGGATTTCGCAGGGGGCCTGACCATTCAGCTCAAGTTCGACAAGCCTGTGGACGTCTCCGACATCCGCAAGGCCATCGAGCCGGTTGGGCTTGAGGGCATGATGGTGCAGCGCTTCGGCCAGGACGCCGACGGCGAATATTTGATCCGGGCCACGGGACAGGACATGTCCCAGGAAGGCATCCGGGAAGCCGTGACCACGGCCTTGAAAAAGGCCTTGCCCGACTCCGGGTTTGGGGTCCAGCGCCTGGAGATGGTGGGGCCAAAAGTGGGCGCGGATCTGCGTTCCAAGGCCATAGAGGCCGTCTTTTATGCGGTGCTTCTGATCGCCATCTATATCTCGGGCCGCTTCGAGCAACGCTGGATGGCGGCGGGCATCATGGCCGCAGGGCTGACAGGCGGCGTGTACCTGCTCAATCTTTTACACGTTCCCACAGGCTACCTCATCGTGGCCGCCCTTATCATCACCATGCTCTTGTGCTGGTACATGCGTCTGAAATTCGCCCTGGGCGCGGTGGTGGCCGACCTGCATGACGTACTCATGATCATCGGCATCTTCTCGCTCCTGGACAAGGAGTTCGACCTGACCACCGTGGCCGCGCTTCTGACCATCCTGGGCTATTCGCTAAACGACACCATCATCGTCTTCGATCGTATCCGGGAAACCATGCGCGGTGCGGACAAGAAGGAGCCCTTGGACGTCATCATCAACCGCAGCATCAACCAAACCCTGACCCGCACCATCCTCACGGCGGGCACCACCCTCGTCGTCACCCTGTGTCTGTATCTCTTCGGCGGCGCGGTGATCCACGATTTCGCCCTGGCCCTTTTGATCGGCATCGTGGCAGGCACCTATTCCTCGGTGTTCATCGCCAGCCCCATCCTGCTTGACCTGGGCTCGGGATTCATCCGCAAGGAGCAGGCCCAGGCGGCGGCCGCAGGGCCAGCCGCGTGAGTCAAGATTCCGGCGACTCCCCGGACCAGGACCGGGAGGCCGGGACTTCGGCCGCAGGAGATGGCGAGGCTGGCGGCAGAGCGGCCGCCCCCCCCGTCGGCCCAGCGGCTCAGCCGCCGGACGGCCCGCCAGGCGGGCCGTCATCCGAGGCCGTTCTAGGCGACCCCCCAGGCATACCCTCGGACGCCGCCCCAGACGCCACGTCACAGGACCCGGCCGCCTCGGACCACGAGGAGGATGCCGACCAGGAGATGTCGCTGCTCGACCATTTGGGCGAGTTGCGCACCAGGCTGGTGCATTGCGTGGTCGCGGCCGGGGCGGGATTTCTGGCCTGCTACGCCGTGGCCGAGGACATGCTGCGGATATTTCTCAAGCCCCTGGTGACCGTCCTGCCCCCGAAGAGCACGCTGATCGCCACCACGCTCCCGGAAAAATTCTTCACCGTGCTCAAGATGGCCTTTCTGGGCGGCTTTTTGCTGGCCAGCCCCTACATCTTCTACCAGATTTGGCGGTTCATCGCCCCGGGACTCTACAGGGAGGAGCGCCAGGCGCTTGTTCCCGTGTCCATCGCCACGGCCTTTTTTTTCACCGGCGGCGGCGTGTTCGGCTATTTCGTGGTCTTTCCCTACGCCTTTTCGTTCTTCGTGAATTACGCCGGGGATCTGATCACCATCATGCCCACCATCAGCAGCTATTATTCCTTTGCGGTCATGCTCCTGGTGGCCTTCGGGGTGGTCTTCGAGCTGCCTGTGGTCTTGTACTTCCTGGCCCGCATCGGGCTGGTCACGGCGGCCGGGCTGCGTCGCAACCGGCGCTGGGCCATCCTGGGGGCGTTTATCCTGGGGGCGCTTTTGACCCCTGCCGATCCCATCAGTCAGTGCCTCATGGCCGGTCCGCTCATCGTGCTCTACGAGGTAGGCATCGTGGCGGCGGCGCTTTTCGGAAAAAAGAAACCGCCCACCCCGGCTGCCGACGCCACGGGGTGAACCGTGGGCGGGGCCTGGGCGGGCGGAGCCGCTTCAAAGCGGGATGCCCTATTTCGCGTTGATGCTCAGGCCGCTGGCCTCCTGCCGCTTCTTTTCTTCAATCGCCCGGGCGACCTCGGCGTCCGCATCGAGATATTCCTGGTAGGCCTTTTGCTTGGCGGTGCGATAGCCGGCGGCTTCTTCGGCGCGTCCGGCGGCCAACGCCGCCTCCTCCTCCTGCCCGAGGCGGATGTAGGTGGCGTAGCGATCCTTGGCTTTTTGGGCCATGTAGTCCGGGTCAACGGTGCGTGAGGCCAAAAGAGGCTTGCTGGAGCAGGACACGGGGCCAAGCGGGGCGGCCAGGAGCAGGGCGGCCAGGAGCAGGGGGAGATGGATTGCTTTCATGCCTTGCAAGGTGTTGTGGTGATGTTCGCGTGATGTTCGCGTGATGTTCGCACGGTTGTTCGCCCGACGTGTCCGGGCTGTGGTCACGTTTACGCGCGTAAAAGCGGCGCCGTCCAGGACGGCAGGCGGGGCGGCGGCCGGATCAGAGGTGAATGTTCACGATGCCGCCCAGATCGACGTCCACGTGGCCTCCCAGGTCGATGTCCACGTGCCCGCCCAGGTCCACATCCACATGTCCTCCCAGGTCGACGTCCACATGTCCGCCCAGATCGACTTCCACATGCCCGCCCAGGTCCACATCCACATGCCCCGCAGGGCCGGGTTCCACATGCCCAGGGGGATGCGCCTCGAAATGCCCCTCATTGTGGGCCTCGAAATGGCCTGGGGGCTGGGCCTCGGTGTGTCCGGCGGGGGTTATGGCGTCCGGCATGGGCGTTGCCTTCCTGATCGGGCTTTTCCCGCAAAAAGCGATTGTCTCTCGCTCATTATGTATTATCCGCAACCGGACGTTTGTCAAGGTACGCGACTTTCTTGAAGCCGTCGCCGGACAGGCCTGCGCCGCAGGCCCGCAGGACAGCGGCGCGACGCAGACCGCATGGCGCAGGCAGCGGGGTTATGGACCTAACACGGATCATCTTTGGGCGCGGACTCCCTTGTCATTTCAGGGGGCATTTGCCACAATGCGCAGCAGGAAATATCGCCGCGCCGCGAACGCAACGGCGCAACAGATACACGAACAAACGCCGCCTCACTGCGGCCGGATACGCGCGATGCCCTTTTCCCACGCCCCCTCATCTGCCGGACTCTCCGGCGACGCGTCACGGCGAAGGCTCTCCGAGGCGCGCGTCGGCGAACCGGATCTGCGGGCCCTGCGCCGATCGTTTTTCCGCTCGTATCTGGTGGCGGCGGCCTTCAACACCCAGGGGCTGCAAAATATCGGGTTGGCCTACGCCATGGAGCCGGGGCTTCAGGCCGTACACCTCGACCCCGAGGCCTTCCGGGCGGCCATGGCCCGCCACCTCACGGTCTACAACAGCCACCCCATGTGGGCGCCGCTTCTGGTGGGCGTCTTTTTGTCGGTGGAGGTGAAGATCGCCAAAGGGCTTGTGCCCCCGGCCATGCTCGATGACGTCAAGACCACCACGGCCTATACCCTTTCCGCCGTAGGCGACTCCTTTTTCGGCGGCAGCCTGCTTGGGCTATGGGGCCTTTCGGCGGCCTGCCTGGCGGCCACGGGGCATGTCCTTGGGGTGGCGATCCTGGCCTGCGGCATGCTCGTGGCGCTTAACCTCTTCAAGGCCGCCACCTTTGTGGCCGGGTACCGCGAGGGCTTTCAGGTCTTAAAGCGTCTGAAGCGCCTTGATCTCATTAACTGGGGGCGGCGCATCAAGGTCGTCAACGCGGTCATGCTGACGGTGTTATGGATGCTCACCGTGCCGCAGGCGGTGGGGACCATGGGCATAAGCGACCTGATCATCGTGGCCGGCCTGGGGGCCTGGGCCGTGACCGAACCCCGCTTTCCCAGGGAGATGGTTTTTGCGGCATTGGTGGCGGCTGGTTTGTGTTTGGCGGCTTTTCGCGTATCATGACGCCGAATCCGCCCGGAGCGCGTCACCGGGCGATCCTGGGCAAGGAAAAGGAACGGATCGTTTGGAACGCACGACTTTGGCTGGAGAAACATCCCCGACCGAGGAGCGGCGCGTGCCGCCCGGCAGGCACGTCATGACCGTCAGCGTGCTCAACGAACAGGGACTGCATGCCCGCCCGGCGGCTATTTTAGCCCGGGAGGCGCAGCGGTTTCCCTGCGACGTGCGCATCGTGCTAAACGGCGACGAGGTGGACGCCAAGAGCATCCTGGACATCCTGACCCTGGCGGCAGGGCACGGGACAAACCTGGATATCGTGGCCACAGGCCCCCTGGCCGAGGATGCCGTGTCCCATCTGGCGCAGCTTTTCCACAAACGATTCCGGTAGGATATCGCGTGGCATCCGTTATTCTCAAGGGCATCCCGGTCTCGGCTGGCGTCTCCATCGGCAAGGCGTTTTTCCTGAACCGATCCGGCCATGGACCCATCCCCCGCCAGACCCTGGCCCCGGAGCTTATCGAGCCGGAGCTGGCCCGCCTGGAACGGGCCTTCGGTCAGTTTCGCGAGGAGCTGACCCAGGTGCGCGACCGCATCCCGGCCGAGCTTCGCGAACACGCCCACATCATCGACTCGCACCTGATGATCCTGGCCGACCCCAAACTCCAGGGAGCGGCCAGCCGACACGTGCGCGAATTGTGCATCAATGCCGAATGGGCCCTGGAAAAGTCCGTCACCGATCTGCAACGGGCCTTCGAGGCCCTGGACAACCCCTATTTCCGGGACCGCATCCAGGATGTGCGCATGGTGTCCGACCGGGTCCAGGCGCGGCTTGCCGGACAGACCGGGGACATCAAGGCCGTGCACAACCGGGTGGTGCTCATGGCCGACGACCTGTCCCCGGCGGACACGGCGGCCATCGAGGTGGACAAGATCATGTCCCTGGTCACGGCCCAGGGCGGCAAGACCTCCCATACCGGCATCCTGGCCCGCACCCTGGGCATCCCGGCGGTCATCGGGGTGGACACCCTGGAGGAGCATGTCCGCGACGGCAATCTGGTGGTGGTAGACGGGCTGCGCGGCACGGTGCTGGTGGACCCCGACGAGGACGAGCTGGCCAAGTACACCGACCTCAAATATCAGTTCGAGTCCTACCACGCCTCCATCATGCGCGGCTGCCACCTGCCCGGGGAGACCATCGACGGCTACCGGGTCAAGGTGAAGGCCAACATCGAGCTTCTGGAGGAGGTGGCGGCGGTCATCGACAACGGCGGCGAGGGCATCGGCCTGTACCGCACGGAATATTCGTACATGAACCGCCGGGCCCTGCCCACGGAGGAGGAACTGACCGAGGAATACCAGGATCTGGCCTCCATCATCTCCCCCCAGCGGGTGACGCTGCGCACCCTGGACGCTGGGGCGGACAAGTTCATCTCGCTTCTGGGCAATCCCGAGGAGCGCAACCCCGCCCTGGGGCTGCGGGCCATCCGGCTGTGCATGCACCACAAGGACCTGTTCATGACCCAGTTGCGGGCCATCCTGCGGGCCTCGGCCGTGGGCAACGTGTCGGTCATGTTCCCCATGATCTCGGGGCTGCACGAGATCCGCCAGGCCATGAGCATGCTGCGCGCGGCCCAGTCGGAGCTTAAGCAGGAGGGCCTGCCCTTTGATCCGGAGATGCCCATCGGCATCATGATGGAGCTGCCCTCGGCCGTGATGATCGCCGAGATTTTGGCCCAGGAGGTGGATTTTTTCAGCATCGGCACCAACGACCTGATCCAGTATTCCTTAGGGATCGACCGCACCAACCGCTACGTGTCGCACATGTACCAGCCCCTGCATCCGGCCGTGGTGCGCAGCATAAAGCACGTGGTGGACGCGGCGCATCAGGCGGGCATCGAGGTCAGCCTGTGCGGGGAAATGGCCTCGGACCCGTTTTGCGTGCCCATCCTCATGGGCATGCAGATCGACGCCATAAGCTTAAACCCCCAGGCCATCCCCGGAATCAAGCGCATCATCCGCCAGGCCACCATGGACGACTGCAAGAATCTGCTCAAGGAGGTGCTGGAAAGCACCACCGTATCCCGCACCAACCGGCTGGTGCGCGACACCATCTTCCAGAAGTTCCCCGACGAACTCATGTTCTATTCCTCGCTGCTGGACCAGGAAGAGGGCGTCACGGTCTGACGGCCCCGGGCCTGGTCGCGGCCTGTCCATCCGGTTTCGAACATGCTAAGTCCCTGTATGCCGCCGCCGCCCAAGGCGGACGGCAAGGATCATATGACGCCATGAGCAAGACCTCCCAGGGCGGCGAGAAGGTCATCGCCCCCAATAAAAACGCCCACCGGCTCTACGAGCTTTTGGAGCGGCTGGAAGCGGGGCTGTCCCTGACGGGTTCCGAGGTGAAATCGCTTCGGGCCGGGAAGATCAGCTTCAAGGACGGCTACGTCAAATTCACCCATGGCGAGGCCTGGCTGGTGGGGGTGCATATCGCGGAGTATGAGAACGCAGGCTATTCCGGGCATGAGCCGGAGCGGCAGCGCAAACTCTTGCTGCACGCCGCCGAGATCGCGCACCTGCGGACCAAGGTGGAGCAGAAGGGCTTAACCGTGGTGCCGGTGCGGGTGTATTTCAAAAACGGCCGGGTGAAGCTGGAGATCGCCCTGGCCCGGGGCAAGAAGGTGCACGACCGTCGCGACGACCTCAAAGCCCGGGACATCGACCGCGAGACCGCCCGGGAGATGGCCCGCCACTGATTTTTCCCCGCCGTACCCGCGCCCGGCGGCGTCGCGGCCTCCACGGCGCTTCGCGGACACCCTGGATAATCCCTCGCCCGGTTTCGCGGCCAGGCGCCGCAGGGCGCCCGGCCGCATGCTTCGTCGCGCCTTTTGTCAGGCCTGCGCGCCCCCCCAGAGTCCTTTGGTCATGAGGCCGACACGGACAGGCTCGAAGGAATCAAAGCGAATGTCCCGGACATGGGCCATGTCTTTCCAGAGCAGGTCGTAGCCTTTCAGGCGCCGAAACATCTTGATCCTTTCCCGCCACAGACGATCCTCCGCCTCGGTTGCCGGACGCAGCTCCCCGGCCGTGCCCGACAGGCGCACCCCGGGCGCCGTGGCGAAGCGGCCCCAAAAAAGCGCGGCCATGGTCTTAAAAAATCCCCCGTGGGCGGCCAGGACGCACACCCGCGGGTCCTGGTCGAGGTTACGACGCATCGTCACCGGGAACTTTTCGAAATAATAGGCCTGTCCCGGGGCGTGCAGGATCAGCGAGCCGATGGGCGCGATGTGGGGCGAACCGTCCGGGTTGGCCGTGGCCATGGCGCAAAATCCCGTGGTCTTAAGGGTCTTCTCGACGATGCGGCAGATGGCGTCCCAATGCGTCACGACATCCATGGTGTCCTCCTTTTTGCGGGGGGTACGTGTGAAGCGCGGCCATGGCCGGGGCGGCACGGTCGGTTAGGGCCTGTATTCATAGGGATTTCGGAATCCGACCCGGGCTCCCATGCGCTCGAAGAGCCGCAACAGGCCGTACCGGGTCCGATGGAGGAAGATGAAATGGGGGTTGACGTTCATGTAGTGCCGCATCTTGAACGCCGCCGCCATGCGGCGTTTCCCGGCGGGGATGAAGTCCGGATTGTCCCGGAAGTCGAAGGTCTCCTGGCGGTAGAGCCGGGCGATCCAGTCGCCGGTCGCCTGGAGCTCCTCGAAGAGGCGCTGCGTGATGTCCGGGGAGGCCTGCGGGCAATCGCCCTGGAACCCGGCCAACAGGGACAGGTAGTCGTTTTTGCCGCCATGCAGGGCCGTTGCGGCGAGCCTGCCGTACAGCTCCACGAACTGGGGATCGAAATGCTTGACGCAGCCGAAGTCCACCAGTCCGACGGTCAGGTCGCGGCGCACCAGGAAGTTGCCGGGGTTGGGATCGGCATGGATGCCGTGCAGCCGGTAGAGCCCGGAC
>Ga0209800_10002953_pt1 | contig 14201 bp, 14 predicted proteins | sample Higcelweek8metaG_FD_187174 | JGI IMG/M metagenome (GOLD analysis project Ga0209800, IMG submission 187174) | Freshwater pond sediment microbial communities from the University of Edinburgh, under environmental carbon perturbations - High... | ecosystem: Environmental > Aquatic > Freshwater >...
CTACATTGGCCTTCACCACTAGATCTTCACCGAGTATCTTGACCTTCTTCACCTTATCAACAATAAGTCTGCCTAGAGTACCAATAGCTTGATATCCGATAAGGAGGATAGTGTCATTCTTATTTGGGAGGTAATTCTTCTCGTGATGAATTATACGCCCACCATTACTCATACCACTACCAGCCATTATAATCTTTGGATTCGGAACTCTTAGTATGGCCTTGGAATCTTCTGTATCTTCTGTGAATTTCAAACCGAGAAAGCTAAAAACATCATCTCCGCTATTTATAATTTTCAAAGCTTGTGGATTGAAATACTTCTCGTATTTACGATACAGAGCCGTCAGCTTTATCGCCAATGGTGAATCTAGAAATATTGGCATCTTTGGAATCTTGCCTCCTTCTACCATATTATTTATTTCATATAAAATTTCCTGAGTTCTTTCCAATGAGAATACTGGTATCATCAGAGTCCCCTCTCTCTTATAATTATCCATAATTACTTTCTCTAACTTCTTTGTTCTCTCTGATCTCTCCTCGTGATTCCTGTCTCCATAGCAAGATTCCATTATGAGATAGTCCGCATCTGTGATGTTTTCTGTATCTTTTAATATAGGAGATGGTGAATTACCTAAATCACCAGTGAAGACAATCTTCTTATCATTATATATAATCTCTAACATTCCAGAACCGAGTATATGCCCTGCATCTTTGTATGAGAATTGGAAACCGTGATCTACGTTTAGCTTCTGCCCGTATTCTATAGTTTCCCAGAGACTCATAGCCTTCTCTATGTTCTCTTTTGTATAAATCTTATCCAAACCATTCTCAATATCTTTAGAGAGTAAGTGGGCTGTATCTGCGAGCATCACCTCAGTAATTTCTTTGGTGGGAATTGTCGAGACTATCTTACCATTGAAACCTTCTGCAATAAGCTTCGGTATTCTACCTATATGATCTATATGAGCATGACTTATGAAAAGTATATCAATAGTGGAAGCATCATAAGAGAATTTATTCCAGTTTAGATCATCTATAAACTTCTCACCTTGAACAAGCCCACAGTCTATCAAGAATTTCTTGCCATTCCCTTCTAATAAAAAATTTGAACCTGTGACAGTTCCCGCACCAGAACAAAAAGTGATTTTTAAATTTTTATCATTTGCCATATATTTTATTATAACAACAAATGAGGAGCATAACAAATTAATACCAATTTAATTTGTTAATGTCCGAGTGCTGTTGTTATATAGTAATCTATATACATGATATATTTTAAAAACGGAACTTAGATAGTTTCTGAAAAATGACTTACGGAAGGCGACGGCCTGAGTACGAGCAAAAAATTCACCAGAATTTTATTGTGTGCATTTTGAAGAAAGCTATCTAAGTTCCGTTTAATTGCTATATAAAATAAAAAATCCTTCCAAAAAATGGAAGAATCTCTTATTAGGACTATCTAAAAAATATTACCATAGCATAACGCTACGTGGGATGGCGAATGGTACAGATTTGTTAACGTAAAATGTATACAGCACTGTATCAAAACTTTGTATCCCCTAAAAAATTGTTCTAGGTAATACATTCCAAATAACCCTACCTAAAGTATACTCGAAAACAGGACGACTGCAAGGGCTTTCTACAGAGAAACACAACTTTGACATTCACTCAAGTTATACCAGGGATGTTATATTTCAAAATTCATCAATTCATCTATAACTTCTTTTATAACTTCATCCGTTATATCCTCTGGTTTTATATTTGCGTGATGAAAAATCTGCTTTTCTATCTCTTCCATATTTTTCAAATAAAAAAGACTGGATTCATCATCGAAAGCATGAGGGTGATCTTCGTACCTCTTCTTAGCCTCCTGATTCCTCTCATGGATAGAAACTATTTTATGTGGAGTTACTCTATTGTCTGCATATACACAGATCTTCCTTGCAAAATCACTGCAATTTTTACCATCTTCTATTGATTCTGCATCTACCCAATCAACTAGATCAGCAATCCTAGAAGGTAAATTCATTTCTTTTACTATCTCGACATTGGCTTTGTGTTCATTAGATCCATATCTAGAAATAAAATCGCTTTTCACACTTTCCCAATAATCTAATCCTTCTGGTTCATTCCATTCAGGGAATTTACTTAGATTAAATTTAATAATATTCCCCATATCATGAAGGAGGCAGGCAGTGGTTACACTTTGCTTATCAATAGAAACTGATATCGAGTCGCATAGGACAGAGGCCACCGCTGCAACTCGAAACTGATGCATCGCTAGGTTCGGCATTATTTTATATTCTTTATATATTTCTGTAATTTTTCTCATATATTAACCTGGATAAAGCAAAAATCCCATTAGGGATTTTTGCTTTTATTATTTTAAATAATTTATTTCTTTCTTGTTTGGGTAAATTTTTCGTGAACAGAAGTATAAGAGAAAAGTTCTGTTTCTGAAAACCAATAATCAATTTCTTTCTCTGCTTCTTCTTTATTACCTGAAGCGTGGATAATATTTGGAACTCCCACACCATTTTCATTTGCATGAGAAAAGCTCATGTGAGAGTAATCCCCTCTTATAGTTCCAGGTAGTGCTTCCTTTGGCTCTGTTGCTCCTACCATTTTACGAACAAGAGAAACGGATTCAACTCCTTCTAACACGAAAGCAATAACAGGACCTTCGTTCATCATACTGAGAGTTACATCGAAGGCTTTCTGACCACGACGTGAGATCATCTGACCTATATTCTCATAATGATGAAAATAATGGTCATAACTTGGCTGTAACATTTTAGCTCCGACTATCTTTAACCCTGTCTTTTCAAAACGAGAAAGGATCTCGCCCACAATACCTCTCTGAACAGAATCTGGTTTGAAAACAATCAATGTTCTTTCTATTGTTGCCATAAAATAATATTGTTATCTAATAAATTAAAGTTAGTATACACCTAAAAGGAGCACAAAACAAACTTATTTTCTATATTTTTCAAGTATCTCTTCCTCTACTTCTTCACGAGGGCGACCGTATTTAAGGTATGATAATTCTTTGATTTTACTTACTAATTCAGGGTTACCCTTCGGAGCGAGGCTCCAGTGTGACCTCATACTAAAAGGTTTTACTGGCTGGCCATTCACAAGCATTTTCACATACGAATTAAAGTTATCTAACTTCACTATATCAGATGCCGTAAATGTAGGCTTATATTGTTGCTCTACAAAGTTAGCATCTTCGGTACTGACACGATACACAGCCATAGAACCCACGTTACCAAAGACTGCATTCTTAATACTCTCTTCTAATTGTGAGATGTATTGATGAGCAATAGTTAACGACAGTCTGTACTTACGGGCTTCAGATAAAATGGACGCTATAGAATCAGTAGTAACATTTTGGAATTCATCGATATAGAGATAGAAGTCGTTCATCGGCTTCCCATGCATATCCACACGTGACATCGCAGCCATCTGGATCTTACCTACTAGAACTAGGCCGATAAGATTTGCATTTATCTCACCCAGTCTTCCTTTAGAAAGATTAACGAGAAGTATTTTCTTATTATCCATAATCTCACGGAAATTAAATACTGACTTTTCCTGAAGTACCACAGGGCGCATAATATCGTTTGATATGAAGTTATCAAACTTGGAAGTAATATAAGGGACGAAATTCTCAAGTCCTTGATCGCCAGTCGTCTTCTCAGCTCCTTCCCAGAATTGTCTGATTATCGGATTCTTACAATGAGCAAGCTTCATATCTCTAAATGATTTATCTGAGAGAACTCTACCTATCTCGAGCAGTGTACATCCACTCTCTGGATGCTCCATTACAAGGAATGCTGAGTTCTTAAAATACTGTTCGAACATCGCTCCACCTCCAACTTTCATATCAAAAAGTTTATTGAAAATACCCATGAGTTCATTCACTACTAGAGTTTTCTGCTCAGGATAATTCACATCATATTCGAGCATGTTAAGACCCATAGGACGAGCAGTATAAGCCGGATCAAAATAAACAACATCATCAATTCTTTCTCTAGGAACATAACTTAGTATCTCTTCTATATCACTACCGTGAGGGTCTATAAAGCAACAGCCGTCTCCGTTTCTTATGTCTTGAGCTATCATATTCTTCAGTATGGTCGTCTTACCTGTACCAGTCTGACCGATAACATACATGTGACGCATTCTGTCTTCGCGAGTCATACGAATCTCTGTATCTCGGCCACGATAACTATTCACACCGAGGAGTATTCCCTCTGTACCCATTTCCATAGGAGCAGGGGCATCACCTGCCTTGGCTTGCTTGAGCTGAGAAGAAACAATACCATAAGGGAAATGAAAAATAGTGGCGAGCTCTTTTAGATTAAGAGGCATATAACTTTTCTCAGAAAATTCTCGATAAATAAAATCATGAATCAATAAAGCGAGTTCAGCCTTCTCTGGATGAACAAAGGAAAGTCCATTCCTCCCTGCTTCGGTAAATTGATTGAATGAAGATTCCATATCAGAAACAATCTGCTGAGATCTAGCTTTTGATTCAGAGGAAGCTATGATGCGAATATTGGTCGCCATTATGGTGCTCTTCACTTTCTCGTTTATATACTCAACTGCTTTTTCATCAACCTTCTTTTCTTTTTCCTTCACTGGACCACTGGAGAAGAAACCGCCCACAACAGAGAAAAGCTCCTTGCTGAATTTCTTAAAATCATTCATCGCGACAGCAATAGGCACACCATCCTTCACTTCTCTAAGAATACTTTCATACTTTTTGATTATACTATTATCTAAAGGACAGATAACGAATTGAATAGCAGCACCTTCTCCTTCTTTCTTGAGCTTATTGAAAACATTAATGATCAAATTCATCGGATCATACTCGAGTGCATCATAAAGCTTCAAAGGGAAAACTTCGTGACTGGTAAGCTTCGCATAAGAAGCGACTGATTCACCATTCTCAAAGAAAATATTATAATCATCAGGAACCTCTATGATCTTGGCATCTGCTTGAACACCTAAAAGCTGATTCTCGAAAAGCGTCGCTTTATTTGAAGGTATACCCGCATAGAAAACAATACTATCAGTCTTCTCAGCTAGGACAATTTCAAGAGTAAAGTGATTACGATTATCATGGTCATTCTCCTCACCGACAGAGTGCATACCGGAATAAAACTGTTCCATAGCTCCGAGTAATTCCCTTAAACTCTTCTTATTCTCTTCGTTGTTTGGATCAGGTAAAGTAATCTCGAAGAGAGTCATATCTAATGATTTGAATAGTGGCGTGCCTTCCTTTAATCCAGGAACTTTGTGTGTGGTAAATAAATATTGTATTAAAAATCTATGGAAATCACTATCGAGGTGAGGATTATTCATCTTAGCCACAACAGACAAGGCATTGGAAATACCCTTATCGAGAAGTATCCCTAATAATTCTTCCATTTTACTGTCATGATTTTCTGGCTTAAGTCTAAGAGCAAAGCTTTCAATTTCCTTTTCTTTTAGGGCTATGCTCTTATGCATTGCATCCTTATTATCAAACTTCTTGTATTCTCGAATAACAGAACTGGCGAGACTTTCTTTGGAAACTTCTTTACCTTGTTCTATTAAAGCCTTCTCCTTCTCTCTGATATGGGCACGCAAAAATTCCAACTCTTCTTGTGGACTTTTAAATTTCGGAGCACTATTTAGATTAAAATTCTCCATATGAGAATATTGTATCACATTTAAATCCTAGTTAAAACTTCTGGCTCACCTTCAGTTATAAGTACAGTGTGTTCGAAATGAGCAGAACGAGATCCGTCAGCTGTCTTAATAGTCCAACCGTCATCTAAGAATAGAATATCGTCCTTACCTAGATTCAGCATTGGCTCTATGGCAATAATCATTCCTGGAATTAATTTCTGGCCTTTACCACGTTTCCCATAATTAGGAACATAAGGGTCTTCATGTATCCTCACTCCTACACCATGGCCAGCAAGCTCACGAACTATACCGTACCTTCTATTTACAAAAGATTCTATAGCGTGACCAATATCTCCAACTGTCGCACCTCCTATAGCAGACCAAATACCCACTTCGAGAGCTTCCTTTGTATCGTCTAAAAGTTTCTGATCTCTTTTTGATATTTTACCTACAGGTACAGTCACAGCATGATCAGCAAAATACCCTTTGTGCTTGATCAATAAATCAAGCGAGACAATATCACCTTCTTTTAAAATTTTATTCTTAGATGGTATACCATGCACAACTTCATTATTCACTGAAATACAAATAGAAGCCGGATAAGCACTGTCGGCACCCTCTGGTTTGTAGTTAAGAGAAGCTGGAATATCGCCGTCTTCTGTTATTATCTTGTGAGCATATTGGTCTATATCAAGAGTGGAAATACCAGGCTTTACAAATTTGGCAACTTTATCTAAAACAACCGCAAGTATTTTCCCAGCTTTCCTAACCCCTTCTATTTGCTCTTTTGTTTTAATTATAACAGCCATATATTAAAGATATTAGACCAAAACAAGAATATAAGCAACTTATTTAATTATTGTTCCTACGAACTCACCTCCGGCGAGGTAACTATTGAGGCTTTCTAGGTTGTGTCCACCGATAAACACTAGCTCGAGTCCTAATTCTTCTGCTTTCTTTGAAGCTATTGGGTCAAAAGGAAGATTCATGCCTGGATTCCATTCGTCCCCGGCTATAGAAATATATTCACTCCATGAAATATTCTCAAACTTCTTTGCATTTGGATTTTTTGCAGGGTCGCTATCATATACGAAATCAACACTCGAAAGATTTATAACCTTACTTGCTTTTATCTGCTCTGCTACAAACACAGCATCTGCATCAGTGGAGAACCCAGGCTTCCACCCAGCACCGATAACGATATCATTTGAGAAATTAACAACAGACGAGGGATCAGTAAATATTTCCTTTGCGGCATTGTCCCCGAAAGATAGCCTTAGAAATTGTGCATTCATATGAGTAGAGTAAATACCCATCCAGTCTAGCATTTCATTGTCTGCATTTATTGTTTTTGTGAGAGCCTCTTGGTATATTCGACAGACCTTACCTCCACCTACAATAATATAAAATTTCTTACCCTTCCCTATCCAAGATAGTATAAGCTCTTTAAATTTTACAACAAAATCAGAGTCTGGATTACCAGGGACAACCATAGAACCACCTAGAGATATAACTATGTTTTCTTTATCTTCCATATTATTATAATTCTAATTTATTAATTATTTCTTTATGAACATCTTCTATTGATTGATCTCCATTTATTTTATAAATAGTGTAACCTTCCTTGTCTTCAAAATAATTCATAGAAGGAATTACATTATTTATATATTCATCGAAACGATTCGAGATTGCCTCATCTGTATCATCAGATCGGCCCCTTAGCTTCATTCTCTTTGTGGCTTCTTCTTTACTGAGTTCAATATATACAACTTTCACATCACTACGGTCATAGAATTTCATCATATTCTCGAAGTCTTGTGACTGCTTAATAGTTCGAGGAAAACCATCTGCTATTACAGTAGAATTCTCTTTGATGTTTGAAATCATAATACCTGTAAGCATCCCGACGGTAAGGAAGTCCGGCTGAAGAAAACCCTTTTCGAGATTCTTCTTCACTATTTCACTTGTATAGCTTCCATCATTTACTAGTTTTCTATATTCATTACCAGGAGAGATGAATAAGATATCATCCGAAAGATTATTCTCTTTCAAGTATTTCTGTAAAATTTCAACCTGTGTACCCTTACCAGAACCAACTATTCCAAAAAATATAAAAGTTTGTTTTTTCATATATCTCTATTATATACTAATAATCGCACATTAAAAAAGGAGTTCGCTTTTAAGCGGACTCCTTTTTTAATACTCTCTCATTGATAACTGCGCTTCCACCTTTTTAATTAAATCCAAAACAACAGAGACTACGATCAAAAGGGCTGTTCCTCCGATAGCAAAAGCAGTAATACCTGTAACTGATTTGATGATGAGTGGGAGCACTGCGATTAAACCAAGGAACACAGCTCCTATCATAGTGATACGACTCAATATCTTTGATATGAAGTCTTCAGTAGCTTGACCAGGACGAATTCCTGAAACGAATGCTCCATTCTTCTGCAAGTTTGTAGCAAGCTGTTTTGGATCGAAAGTAACAGCTGTATAGAAGTAAGTGAAGATAAACACAAAGAAGAAATAAAACACTGAGTACAACCAAGTATTATTTGCAAACCATATAAGACCCTTTGACACTGCGAGCAATGTAACATTTGTTGATGATGCTAGTACACTTCCGATAAGCTGAGGGAACATGAGTATGGACAAAGCAAAGATTATAGGGATAACTCCAGCTTGGTTAACACGAAGTGGTATATAAGTCTGAGTACCTCCAGCGATATGATCGCCTCTGACTTGTTTTGCATAAGTCACTGGGATTGGCCTCTCGGCTTCTGTAACTATTACAACTCCTATTACTATCAAAAGTCCAATGGCTAAGAATAATATATAAAGTGGCAAACTAGATGCACTGAAAGTGAAAGCGAATTGAGCTATTTCTTTTGGAAGATTCGCTACTATACCAGCAAAGATTATAAGAGAAACTCCGTTACCTATACCGAATTCTGATATAAGCTCACCGATCCACATTATGAAGAGTGAACCTGCAACGATAACTGATAGGTTGCCGAACATTTGGAATATTGATAAATCACCGATGATTCCTTGCTTCTTCAATAGTACAAGCAATCCAAGTCCTTGGATTATAGCGAGAGGAACTGTGAGTACTCTACTTAATTGTGTGAATTTCTTACGTCCTATCTCGCCTTCCTCTTGATAGAGAGCCTTCAATCGAGGAGACATGATGGTTAGAAGCTGCATTATAATAGAACCTGTGATATAAGGACCAACTCCAAGCATCACAACTGATAGATTGGAAAGTCCACCACCTGAGAACATGTTCAAAACTCCTACGAATTGGTTATTGTTTATGAATTGTTGAAGTTTGACAACATCGATTCCTGGAATTGGAATTGCTGAGAGTAATCTAAAGAAAAGTAATGCTCCAACAACAAACAAGACTCTCGATCGGAGTGTCTTGTCAGTGAAAATCATCTTTAGTTTTAGCAAAACTTTTTCCATCTTTTGTTATTATTTAATACTTCCACCTGCCTTTTCTATCTTAGCTTGTGCAGCTGCTGAAAGAGTACAATCCTCTACTATTATCTTTACTGTTATCTCACCTGTTCCTAATATTTTTACACTAGGATAAACTCCGTTAACTTTTCTGATTAGTCCTTTATCGAAAAGAACTTTTGGAGTTACTGTTTCCCCTGCGTTAAATACATTCAAAGCTCCTACGTTTATAGGTGTGAATTTCAATGAAGGTGAATGAAAACGGTAACCACGAAGCTTTGGGAGCTTCTTGATGATATCTCTCATTTGAGGACGACGCTTGTTACCAGCACGAGCAGTCTGACCCTTACCTCCGCGACCAGAAGTTTTACCACGAGTTCCCCCGCGACCTACTGATCTAGCTTTCTTATTTGGATGTTCTCTTTTTAATGAATCTAATTGCATAAAATTAATTTAATTATTTGTTCTCTTTTTCTTCTTCTGCGACTACAGCCTCTGAGACTGGATTGATAATTGGCATTGTAGAACGAAGTTCAAATAAAGTCTTGTAAGCAACGCGAGCGTTATTTAGCTTGTTCTTACTACCTGAGTGAAGCTTTGCTGTTACATTCTTCAATCCTCCTAATATAAGGATATCACGAACAGTACTTCCTGCAACTAATCCTTTTCCACGATTTGGCATCATTACTAATTGTGAACTAGCGAATTTTGCACCAATCTGATGAGGAATAGACATGTCTTTGGTAGTCTTGATCTTGAACATACTTTTCTTTGCCTGACGAAGAGCCTTGGTTATAGCGATGGCTGTATCCCCACCCTTTCCTGTTCCAAGACCGATAGAACCTTTCTTGTCTCCGATAGCGATAGCAACTGCGAATGTCATACGACGTCCTCCAGCTACCACACGAGTAACGCGACGAATAGAAACCATCTTCTGATCAAATTCTGGCTTTGGTCTTTCGAAAGAAGGACGCTTACGATCTCCACCGTGACCTCCTGTTCTGTTAGCTCCGTATCCTCCACCACGATTACCTCCACGAGCTGCTCCATTGGCACCTCTTGTACTATTTGTATTTGTTGTTGGTTTTGTTGTATCCATATATATATTAGAATGTGAGACCAGAAGCTCTTGCTCCATCTGCTAGTGCTTTAACACGACCAGTGTATTTAAAACCATTACGGTCAAAAACAACTTTCTTTATACCTTTTGCTATTAAAGATTTGGCTATTTCATTACCGATAAGAGTTGCTCTTTCTGTCTTTGTTCCTTTCTTTACTGTTAGATCTGAAGCAGTAGCGACTGTTATACCCTTTGTGTCATCTATGGCTTGAGCATATATAGCACTGTTTGATTTGAAAACTGAAAGACGTGGGCAAGTAGAAACACCAGAAACTTTGGTTCGAATCTTTTTCTTTAATCTTAATCTTTTTTCTAATTTCTTGTTCATATAATTTTATATTAGCTTCGCATTTACGCAGCTTTCTTACCTTGCTTACGACGAATAACTTCATCACTATAGTGGAAACCTTTACCTTTATATGGTTCTGGCTTCTTCATAGCTCTGACTGATGCTGTAAATGAACCTACTAGTTCCTTGTCTATACCTGAAACTGTAATGTTGTTCTTCTCGGCTGTGACTGTCAATCCTGCTGGGATATTTACTTTAACTGGATGAGAGAAACCAAGTGCTAGGTTAAGAACTGCACCAGCTACATCTGACTTGAAACCAACTCCTTCGAGTACAAGCTTCTTACTGTAACCTTCGTTTACTCCTATCACCATGTTCTTCACATGCGAAGCGTAAGTTCCCCATAATGCATTTAGAGTCCTATCTCCTGTCTTATTTGGAGTGAAAGTAATATTGCTGCCTTCGATGTTAATTGTGATATTACCAGGGAAATCTCTAGTTAGAGTTCCTTTTGGTCCTTTCACAGTTAAATTAACACCAGAGAGCTTAACTTCTGTTCCTGATGGGATTATGATTGTTTGTTTTCCTACTCGTGACATATAATTTAATGATTACCACAATTTGAATAATGCTTCTCCTCCGACCATTTCTTTTCTAGCTTGTTTGTCTGTTAAGATTCCTTTTGGTGTAGATAGAAGCATAAGTCCAAAGCCATTCCTGGTTGGTCTTATATCTCTAACACCCTTGTAAACTCGGCATGATAGCTTGGATATTCTTTCTGTTTCGGTTATTTTTGGCTTGCCATCTACGTATAACAACCCTATTTCTAGTGTAGGTGTACCTTTCTTTGTCTTCTTTGAAACAGAAGCTATGTAGCCCTCCTTCAAAAGACAATCTAAGATAGCGAGTTTTAATTTGGAATAAGGAACAGCCACTGTCTCGCGTCCTACGCGACCGGCATTCTTTATCATATTCATCATGTTTGCTATTTGATCCATATATTGTTTATTAGTTAAATTACCAAGATGATTTGCGAACTCCAGGAAGCATACCTTCGTTGGCTAGTTCACGAAAACAGATGCGACATAATCCGAAATCTCTCATATAAGCGTGACCGCGACCACAACGAAAACAACGATTTGTTTCTCGTGTGCTAAATTTTGACTTTTTTAAATGTCTTGCTATTACTGATGTTTTTGCCATATATTAAATTAGGTTCTAGTAATTAGATTCTAGTCTCTAGAAACTTATCATGAGAACGATTTCTCGTTCATTTTCTTAAATACTTTATTATTAACAGTACTTAAGGAGACGAACGGATCTATTCCTCATGTCCACCTATACTATCAGATACCTATTTAAAAGTCAATATATAAACCCAATAGCCCTACTTGATTGGTCTCACACTCTCTATATATTCTCCAAACTCTTTATCATAATTCAGCTTTTGAAGTCTATCTGCCATACTGTACGAATCCTTATTAAGTGGTGCTGATTTTAGAGATTCTAATATAAGAGCTCTGGCTTCTTTGTAATCTTTCTTATAAATATATAGTTGAGATAAGTTAAGGAAAGCTCTAGGATCTTCGGGGCTTAATTCTCGTGCTTTCATAAGGAGACTATTCGAGTAATTCCAAATATCTTCATCCACTCTGCCCAGAATAAACATTTTGAAAATCAATATTTTACTAAGTGTAATGTATGAATTGTAATTGTTTGGCTGAATCTCTATATCTTTCTCTAAGGCTGAAACGGATGAATCTATTTCCTCAATAAAAAGACTTTTATTCTCATCATTTATTTTATCCTGGTTTGAAACATAGAAACTCAGAAGCTTACTGGCCACAGAAGAACTATCCCCTACTCCACCGAAGAGAGAAGTCTCTTGCAAACCTGTTCTTCTAACCTTAAATTCTTTTAAATTTTTATTTACAGATAAATCTTTCCATTTAACAGATTCTCTCCATGGAAGAATAGAAAAGAGAACGAGGGATACAACTGAGATTATAATAATCACAACGGATACTGCAATCTTAATATCTTTATGAACATTAAGCTCCCAGAATTTACTTGAAAACCCTATAGATAAACCGAGTATCAAGAAGAACATTAGATATGTGATAACAGAATCAAATATGAATAAGTTCTGAATAAAATATCCTAGTAAAATACCAACTATTATAATTCGATATACACTACTCCTGTCATCTCCATCTTCCTTTTTATAAAACAACAAAGCATAAGTCATGCAGAAAAACAGTGATAGATAAGAGATGAGCCCGAGAACTCCATTGTTCACAAGGTATTCAAACACTACATTGTGAGGCTTCGATAGAAACTCCACATTATCACCAAAGTCACCCTGACGAAATTCCCTATGATATATATAGCTATAATTATCATAACCTAACCCTAGTAGAGGGTTCTCTCTGGCCCCTACTTTTGCTATATCCCAAGCAATGAAACGATTCTCACTCTTTTTCTCGACATAAGCCTTGTGTATCCTCGTAGAAGGATTCATAAAAGAAAAGCTTATACACAATAATGAAGATATGAGAATGGTCAGAAAGATAAATCCACTTACCTTCAAAAACTTTCTTTTAGAAAAAATTAAAAATAAAATAAAAATAGTTACAAAAGATATAAAGATGCCGATAGTTGCCCCGTTGGCTACGCCTAATACATTCATTGGGTTCGATAATACATCACCAATTGAAACCTTACCTAAGAATATATTTATATTGAAGAATATTGGTGAGAATAAGACGAATAAAGAGGCCAATCCTATGAAAACTTTCTTCCAAATATTCTTATAATAAAATAGAAGTCCAATACCGAAACACACATTGAAGAGTAAGTATGCTCCAGTATACGAGCTGTTCCCTATCGTGGAGCTATAATCCCCAAAGAATTTGAATATCGAATTACCTGAATAAGAGAAGAATGCTACAACGATACTGGTTAAGAATGAAGACAATAAAATGTTTGATATGAATCTCTTATCATTCCTTGCAAGGAATCCGATAAGAACTCCAAAGAGAGAGACAGCATAGATGAAGATAAGGTTTGTGGGGAAACTGAAAACTCCAAAAAAAGAATTGTGAGGATCCACACCAAAGATAGAACTGATAGTTAGAATGGATAGGAATGCGAAGAGGATTATGTGGACTGGAGTAACTTTCCACACCAACTTCTTCGTATTCATAGTACCCCAAGCGTAAAACAAGGCCATAAGTAGACTACCTCCGATAACTATAGAGACTTTCGACATTCCGAACGGATACCAATGATTATTATTAAAATAAAGCGGAGCGAGGACGACGATGACATAAGCGAGGTACTCCATCCACTTCCATTGCCAGATCGTTCTCCCTTTCACTTCACTTTTATACTCTTTTATTTTATTCATCTTCGAAGCTTTCATAAGAAGAGTATAACGAAAATTTTATAAAAATACCAATTAAAATATAAAAAACAGCTGATCATGAATATGATTCAGCTGTTTTGGCTATTTTGTAGAGTTTGAACTCTACGATGAAGCGACCCTTTCGCCTTAAATCTGATGTTAAATCTTTATAAAAGAAATCGATATGATACTTTTTACCTTTATTGTATCTACCTGCCATCATGTCATCCACACGAAAAATAC
>Ga0209800_10002955_pt1 | contig 14194 bp, 8 predicted proteins | sample Higcelweek8metaG_FD_187174 | JGI IMG/M metagenome (GOLD analysis project Ga0209800, IMG submission 187174) | Freshwater pond sediment microbial communities from the University of Edinburgh, under environmental carbon perturbations - High... | ecosystem: Environmental > Aquatic > Freshwater >...
AGGGTTAAGGATAGTGAGTTTCAATGAAGCACCCGATTTCGAGTCTGCTTCTGCAATCGCTTTTTCTTCAGGAGATTGATCTTCCATACCGAATGCTGTCGGGAACTCAGCTCCACACCAAGCATCACCCATCATGAACCCTGCCGTGTCATCAAGACGTGCCACTAGATCTAGGATGTGCATATCGTTGCCGATCATAACAATCGGGTTGATTTCAAGGTAGGCGAAGTTTTGATCGCGATAAAATTTGTAAAACTGCTCAGCAAAAGCGATAAAACGCTCTTTGTTTTCCGCAGGAATACCCGCAGGAACATTGGCACGAATCAAATGAGCGATGTTTGCATCATCCATTGTGATAGGAATTGTTACTTCGTTAACTTTCTCTTCCCATCCCTCTTCTACTTCCATACCACCCTCAGCCGATAGATAAAGAACATCGTCTTCACCGACAGTGGTTGCTGAAATATAGTACTCTTGGTCTTGAGAGTGTGGAGTGAACGGCTCAACAATAAAATGGGTCAATGTCCCGTGTTGTCCTGAAAGAAGCGTTGTTTCGTGAGAGATTTTTTCATCAATCCATTTTGCGGCTTCTTCAAGAGTGACATCACCCGGTTTATTGGTTCTAAACAATACTAGATCATTTTTACCCCGTTTACCGAACAACATATCAGGCTTTGCAACAAGAGCCTCTTGTTTCAACCATTCAAAACCATGTTTTTGCGCACATGCACGCAATTCATCACCATTGGTTACCAATACTGATTTGAAACCGTAATGAAAACCACTGAAGTATTTTTCCCAATGTTTAGAGAAAATTGCTTTACCGTCGTATTCACGAATCGCTCTTTGAGCCATTGCAACTCCTTCGAAAATCTATTTAACGAAGATTATATCACTTATAGTGAGTTTGAATAGCATCTAGTAACTTTATACCCAAAAGAAGATCACCACTTGTTTACTTTAGTAACATATATCTCATATATAGGCTTTTCCATGTAACTTATTGTAACTTTTTTGGCTCCTAAATGGAACTCTCGATCTAAACGGTAATCTTCGCACTGAGTGATTCCATAAAAGTGGAGACGTAGTTGAAGTTTTTTGTTTTCTGCATCAATGCATCGGATTTCATTCTTATGCAATACAGATGAAAGTTCTTTGACCACATGCATTGGGTAGGAAAAATGGCGTGTCGGATCACTTAAAAAACGGTATAAATAGTGGTTAAAAAAAACAGCTAACGCATTTGCGATTAAAAGGGTAAACGCCGTGTAAAAAAGGATACGGTATTGTCCTCGAAATTCCGGTAATCGGATCCGATAGGTGTATAAAAATGTTTGCGCTGCAAGAGGTAACGCAAAAAGGAAAAAGGGTGCAAAAGTTTGAATTTCTACTTTTTGCCGAAACGATAGAAGCAAAGAGATCATAAATGCACTCATAGCAATCATCCAAATCAAATCCCACTCTTTCGCAATCATGCGACGATACAAAACATAAAAAAAGTAAATAAAAACGATTGGAGAAAAAATAGCAGTATAAACACCAAGAGCATCTAAAAAACGGCTTTCAGGAGTTCCACCAACATGTATTCCATATATACTGAGGGATAGAATCAGAGCAATAATACCAAAGAGAGTATAAATATGATCTCTACGGTTGATGCCATAAAGTATAAGGGCGAAAAAGAGATAGGCAAAAGAAGAATCTACGAGGATTAAAATAGACCCTAGCACTAATGCGTATCGGCCGTAGTTAAGATAAATATAGGCAAAAAGAAACAGTAACGTAATAATCAATCCTGCACTGTCTACAACTAACGCTGCACTGGTTACACCTGGAAGAAGGACATAAACAAAGACAATCCACAGACGTTCGCTCTCTCTACTGACAAAATGTTTTGAGATACTGTACAATAAAAAGACAGAGACCAGATGCAAACCAATCATCGGCATTCGAAGTGCGTAATCATTCTGTCCAAAAATATGGATGGAAGATGATATAAGAAGCTGTAGGAGGGAACGTTCACCGTATAAAATTTCTGCCTCATGATAACCGATAGAGAGCCCTTTTATTTGCAAAAAAAGTATTAAACCATTAATCCCTAAAAGTGCTAAGAAAAGGGCTCGTTCTCTCATAGTTTCAAAAAGTTGTTCAGTATCTCGTGTCCGAATTCGCTCATAATCGATTCTGGGTGAAATTGAACGCCGTAAATCGGTTTGTCTTTGATCTCTAACGCCATTATCTCATGATCGTCTTCGCTGTAGGCGGTCGGGATAATCACATCGGGGAGATTTTCCTGCTCGACAATCAACGAGTGATAACGAGTCGCCGTAAACATTTCGGGAAGTTTGTTAAAAATCGGGGTTTCGCCTTGACGTACCATCTTCGATGTCTTGCCGTGCATCATCCGATTTGCCCGAACAACATTGCCCCCAAACGCCTGCGCGATACTTTGATGCCCTAAACATATCCCTAAAATAGGAACTTTATCAGCAAAGTAGCGAATGACATCGAGTGTTACCCCTGCATCATCGGGAGTCGCAGGACCTGGAGAGATGATAATTTTTTCGGGATGAAGAGCTTCGATCTCTTCGACACTCAGCTCATCATTACGAATAATCTTCAAATCAGCTCCAAGCTCTAAACAATACTGAACAATATTATAGGTAAAGCTATCATAGTTATCAATCATTAAAATCATTGTTTTTCCTTACCATGCTTTAATTGTATTATACAAGCTATCTCTCTCGATAGGTTCAAATCCGCTGTTTTTAATGAGTGCAACGTACTCTTCGAGATTTACTCCGTGAGCACTTTTGGCTCCTGCGGCGGAGTTGATCGACTCGCGCTCTATGGTACCGTCGAGATCATTCGCCCCGAACTCTTGGGCTACGAGTGCCAGATTCACCGTCGAAGTAACCCAGTACGCTTTGAGGTTAGCGACATTATCCAAAACTATACGGCTGATCGCCATCGTTTTGAGGATTTCATGCGCCGTGATCGACTCTTTGACATTGAGATAGTTATTCTCGCTCTGATACACAAGCGGGATAAAACAATTAAAGCCCCCCGTAGCATCTTGCAAGTCACGAATCCGCATCATGTGATCGATACGGTGAGAACGCTCTTCGACGTGTCCGAAAAGCATCGTGACATTGGATTTCATCCCACGTTCGTGCCATTTACGGTGGATTTCGAGCCACTGCGCGGAAGTAACTTTCCCTTTGCAGATGTAATCACGCACTTTCTCATCGAAAATCTCCGCACCGCCTCCCGGCATTGAGTCAACCCCGTTAGATATCATCAAATCGATAATCTCATCATAGCTTTTGCCATACTCTTCAGCGAGGAAGTGAACTTCTGCCGCTGTGAGGGCTTTGATATGAAGTTCTGGATGAGCTGCTTTGATCTTGCTAAACACTTCCAAATACCACTCTAATCCCGTTTCAGGGTTGTGGGCGGAGACGATATGCACTTCACGAATCCCTCGCGAAACGATGTCATCGGTGATCGCTAAAATCTCTTCATGGCTCATCGCATAAGGGTTCGGGTTTTTACGGCTCGCACTGTAGGCGCAGAATTTGCAGACGTCTTTACAGATGTTGGTCGGGTTAATATGGCGGTTGATATTAAAATAGGTTTGTTTGCCGTGGAGTGCTTTGCGACGCTCATCGGCGAGTTCGCCGAGGGTAAAGAGGTCTAAATCGTACAATGCAACCGCTTCGTCGAAACTCAGACGCTCATGATTTTTTACTTTTTCGATCAAATTCATACTAAAATCTTTAACTGCTTATTTTGACGCGCATTATAGCAAAAGAAATAAACTAGCAATCAAAATAGTACTTCACCTATATTTTCCTATCTGAATATCTGATCTTTAATACTCTTATCTTTTAGTTATAGGTATCACCTAACCCCTATATTATAAATAAATACCTGCACCTATTTCCCTTTACTTCCTCGCTTTGCAATTATTGTATCATCTTTTTTACCAACAGATTCGTTTTATGCCTCATTTTTAATCCTCTATTTCTCTCAGAAAAAACGATTATGCGCTACAATAAAATAAAAAGTAGCCCTTATGAGTATCACTGAACAAATAGAAGACCTCATCGAACGTCGCGCGAGCGATTTTGAAATTTCCAAACTCTTTAAAACCCACATATCCGATTACAAAAACTCCCTTTTAGAGCTTTTCGAACGCAATCAGGGGAAAGATTTCCTCGTCATCCATACCAAAACACTCGACTCGATCATCTCCCAAATGTACAAAACGGTTTTGCGTCGGATGTTCGGAAACTACCTCCCGATGCGGAGCAATATCCCCATCGCCTTTATCGCATTGGGAAGCTATGGGCGTGAACAGTTGTGCGTTCACAGCGATATTGACCTCATGATCGTGTATGAAAAAAATGACGGATACAACACCGCCGCTATCATCGAAAAATTTCTCTATCTCGCGTGGGATGCAGGGCTTAAACTCGGTCATCGTGTCCATGACGTCAACGATTTGCTGGGAGCGTCTCGCGAAGATATCACTATCAAAACCGCCATGATGGAATCGCGCCTCATCATCGGCTCACCCTTTACGTGGAGTGTCACCCAAAATCATCTCAACGCCATCCGAAACAATGACCCAAAATCATTTATTATGGCTAAAATCGAAGAGGCCGATATTCGCCGCCGAAAATTCCCGTTCTCTATGCAACCGCAAATCAAAGAGGGGGTAGGCGGATTACGCGATTCCCAGCTCCTTTACTGGATTGCCAAAACCATTTACGGCGTAAACAGTCTCAAAGAGCTCAGCGGCAAACTTTTTAGCGACGAGCAATACCGTGAATACCGAATCGCTCTGGAACTCCTCTTTCGTGTCCGAAGCGCGCTGCATCTGCTGAGTAACAAACAGCAAGATCAGCTCGTACTCGATTATATGCCCCGCATCGCCCAGATGCTAGGGTTCAGCGATGAGCGCAAACTAGTAAGTCGTTTGCTGGAAGCACAATGGCGGATCAACAACTTCACCCAAATCTATGTCAAAAAAATGGCTCGTCTCTACCTCATCGATCCGACACAAATCACGACACTCCGTGCAGGGAGAGTTCAAAAAGGGTTTTACCACTCACAAGGGACACTGTACGCTTCTTATAATGTCCCGACCCCTCAGATCGATACCCTGTTGGAGTTGCTGGTTAATTTAGAAGATCTCGAATGGAACTTCGATTCCAGTGTGCTGTTTCATTTCACCTATACCCATATCAAACACCCGCTAAGAGTCAAAACCTACACATTATTACGTAAACTTTTTGAACGTAACCATTTTTATGTGATTGTAAAACTATTTTACGACGCGGGGATTTTACATCATCTTATCGGAGCCTTTAAAAAAGTGCTCCATTTACCTCAGTTTGACGGCTATCACCACTATCCGGTCGATTTGCATTCAATCAAATGCCTCGAAGCCCTCGAAAACATTAAAGACCCGTATGTTGAAGCACTATATGCCCCGCTCAGCGCCGCCGACAAGCTTCTCCTAAAAGCCTCTATCCTCCTGCATGATACGGGCAAAGGGCGAAAACAAGATCACTCCGAAGTGGGAGCCAAACTGATCGTCCCGTTTTTAAAAAATCTCAAACTCCCGACCCATCAGTTCGAGCGGGGTGCCCTGCTGGTTCGCCATCACGTGCTCATGAGCAATGTCGCCTATCGTGAAAACCTCTACAATGAAAAAACTCTTTATCAGTTTATGTCCAAAATCAAAACACCAGAGAATCTAACGCTCCTCTATATATTAACGTATGCCGATATTAACGGTGTCGGAAGCGGTACTTATACAAGTTTCGGTGCGAATTTACTCCATGAACTCCACGAAGCGGCTCTTGAAATCGCCTCTCAAAATGATCGAATTACCGATGCAATCAAGCGTGAAAACAAAGAAAAACGGCTTAATCACGATCCAGAGTTTATTCAACTCTCCAAAATAGAGCAGAAAAAACTCCTATCCATCGAATCAAATCTTTTCTTTTTCAAACATACACCTAGTGAAATCGTCAACATTTCCAAGCAAGCCTTCGAGTGTCAAACCTTCACCTATCAGCTCAATATCGAAGGGGGACTGGTTATCCACATTTTCCGTCGAATTCCACTAAATTTAGGCTACCTACTCGGGAAGCTCAGCTATCTCGATGTCGCTTCGATGGATATTTTCACTCTTTTCGACGGTATCAAATACTTCAAAATCGAATTTTTGCAATGTCCATTGGATGGGACAATGGAACAAATCGAAATCATCGTTGAAGAAGCGTTTGATATGTCTAAAAAATTGAACCTTCCCAAACCACTCATTAAGGCGGGTGAAATTACTATCGATTGCGATCACTCCATCCATTATGCACAACTTAACCTTACCACGACGAACCAACGAGGGCTTTTAGCCTATTTTGTACAATGTTTCGATGAAGCACAGATCAATATCGCCACTGCTAAGATCCATACCAACAAAAATATCGCACGTGACCACTTCTTAATTGAAAAACAAAACAGAATGTGCGATAATGCGCGCGAAATAATTGCTAAATTGGTAGGAGAATAACTATGTGCGGTATCGTCGGATATATCGGAGTCAAACCGGTTAAAAAGATATTGATCGACGGACTTCGAGAACTCGAATATCGCGGGTACGATTCTGCGGGAATTGCCGTCTTGCAAGAGGGACATTTTTCTCTTTTTAAAGCAGTTGGAAAACTGATTAATCTTGAAGAAAAAGCTCAAAATTATGAGAGTAGCGGATTCTCCGTCGGTATCGGACATACACGTTGGGCAACCCACGGTAAACCTACCGAACTCAATGCCCATCCGCACGTAGGGCAAAATTCGTATGTCGTCCATAACGGCATCATCGAAAACTACCAAGAACTCAAAGCCATGCTCACCGCTCAGGGGGTACAGTTTTTGAGCCAAACCGATACCGAAGTAATCGTCCATCTCTTCGAGTATCAGCTTAAAACGGCGACATCCGCCTTTGAAGCGTTTCAACAAACTCTCTCTCAACTACAAGGTGCCTATGCAATCCTCCTTGTTAATGCCGATACTGAGGGGACTATTTTCTTCGCGAAACACGGTTCCCCGATGATTATCGGACGCAACCGCGAAAACGAGACCCTTTTTGGCTCTTCCGACGCCGCCTTGATCGGAAAATGTCACGAAGTAATCTATCTCGAAGACGGTCACTACGGCTATGCTTCCGCAGAAGGGATTTCATTGTTCGATGAGCACAACACTCCTGTCGTTCTACGCTTTACCGCGCTCTCTGAAAACAAACTCTCTGCCCAAAAAGAGGGATTTCGATTTTTTATGGAAAAAGAGATTTATGAGCAAAGCCGTGTTCTCGCCGATACACTCCTTGGACGACTTCGTGACGATAGTGTTTACTTTGAAGAAATTGATCCAACCTTGTTTGAAGGGGTCAACGAAATCAAATTCTGCGCCTGCGGTACGAGCTATCATGCCGCACTCGTTGCGAGCTATCTCTTTGAACGCCATGCCAAAATCAAAACATCCGTCGAAATCGCCAGTGAATTCCGTTACCGCGAACCGTTTCTCACTCAGGATACACTCTTCGTCGTTATCTCTCAGAGCGGTGAAACGGCTGATACCCTAGAGAGTCTCAAAATGGCGAAACGCAATAACCTCAAAACGATGGTTATCTGTAATGTCGATAACTCCTCTATGGTTCGACTCGCCGATGCCTCTATCCTGACCCGTGCGGGAATCGAAAAAGGGGTCGCCTCGACCAAAGCGTTTGCGACCCAAGTGTGTGTTTTGTGGATGCTCAGTCTCTATCTAGGCGGGACGAAAAAAACACTAAGTGCTGAAGAGATTAAACGCCAAATCCACCTTTTACGCACCCTTCCTGCAACGGTTAATGTCGAAAATGCGTTGCATGAACAACTTCGCCGCCTCAGTAAACGCTACCTACACGGTCACGGCTTCTTTTTTATCGGACGGGATGTTTTTTACCCCCTTGCGCTTGAGGGGGCACTCAAACTCAAAGAGATCACTTATCTCCACGCTGAGGGGTATCCAAGCGGTGAAATGAAACACGGGCCTATCGCCCTCGCCGATCCGGAGCTCTTTACCATTGCCCTATTGCCACAACATAAACTATATGATAAAACCAAAAGCAATATCGAAGAGCTAAGCGCCCGCGACTCAACAATCTGCTCCATCAGCCCACTCGATTTTGATAAAGCGGACGATCATATCCTCACCCATGCACACAATGACTATATGTGTGAGTTTTTTGAGATGATGGTGGTGTTGCAGCTCTTATCGATGGAAATTGCTATCCGTTTAGGTAACGACGTCGATATGCCGCGTAATCTCGCCAAAAGTGTTACGGTCGAATAAATCGTACCGCTTTCTTTCACTTTCATCTAAATTTAAAAATTATTTAGCTATTGTCTTTACTTAGTAACTCTCTAATCTTTTATCCATTGCACACTATAAGGTAATAAAATATGAATGCCAATCGAAAAATACTCTTTATTGTTGCCCTAATGCTCATTGGTCTTGCAGTTGCAACCATTACCAATGTAGCCCTAAACTTTCGTGAATACGGCTATAACAACGCTATCGAAAAATCAAAAATGACTGCCGAAATTGTCCGTGATGGCTTGACTGCCCACATGGTGAATGGTATTATGGATAAGCGAGATTTTTTTCTAGGAAATATAGCCAATATTAAAGATGTTCAAGCCCTTTGGATCGTTCGAGCCGATAATGTTATTAAACAATATGGTGAGGGAATGCAAAATGAAAAACCCAGAGATGCTATCGATCAAAAAGTCTTGAAAGAAGGGATAACAGTACGTGAAATCAAAGAAGATCCTAAAAATGCTGTTTTACGGGTTACTATCCCTTATGTAGCCACTGCATATGGAAGTCCCGATTGTCTCACCTGTCACAATGTCCAAGAGGGAGATGTGCTCGGTGCTATCAGTATGGAATTCAATATCAATGAAATCCGCCAAACCGGTGCCATGACGATAGCCAAGATTTTTGCAATCAATGTTATCTTTATCATTATTGCACTTTGGGTTACACACCACTATTTTAAACCCTATATGAAACTCTTTGAAAATCTCCAACACGGAATAAAACGTGCACGTACAGGAGACTTTAGTTTCCGATTTACGACAACACTCAAAGATGCGGGTAGCGAAGTTGCCGAACAGATGAATACTCTCTTTCAAAAAATGGAAGATACCTTCGGAGGGATTAAACATAATCTCAACACCTTTGCATCCCGTTCAAATCTCTCAAGCAATGATCCACTCAGCACTGCTGGAATCATTATCCAAGAGCTATCTGATGTTTACAAATTTAAAAAGACGATTGAGCATGATGCCAATAAAAATGCTGTCTATGAGCGTTTTATCTATATTTTGAAAGAAAAATTCCATTTTGACCATTTTGCCCTTTACGAAGTGGATAAAACGACTAAAGAGCGCAAACTAATACATATTACTGATCATAAAAGTTTTTGTCTCCCAAGTGCCGATAAAGATACCAATGAGTGCCGTGCGTATAGAACAGCCAGTGACGTATACTCAACCGACTTCCCAGGAGTTTGTTCAAATTGTGCCGATGAAAAAGAGTATTCATGTATACCTTTCAACATCAACGATGATTTGGCACTAATTCTCTCCTATTCTGCTAAAGATGTAGAATCAATTGAGATGATGAATCTTGCATTGCCAAGTATCAAAAACTATTTCGAAGCGGCAAAAGCAGTAATCGAGAGTCGCACACTGATGGATAAGTTACGTGATTCATCTCTCCGTGACGGAGCAACAGGTCTTTATAATCGCCGTTTCTTAGAAGAGTTTATCGACAAAAGTGCGGAACAGGCAGCGCGTTCGAATATATCATATGCGGTCTTGATGATAGACATTGATTACTTTAAAATGGTTAATGATACTTATGGGCATGATGCCGGAGATATTGTCATCAAATCTCTCTCTGAGATTTTGGTGCAAAGTATTCGCAAAGCAGATCTTCCCGTCCGTTACGGCGGAGAAGAGTTTTTAGTATTACTCCACAATACGACACCGGAAGGTGCATTGGCAGTCGCTGAAAAAATACGGACAGTATTTAATCAGAAAAAGTTTCAATTCGCAAATGATACAGTTCAAAAAACATTAAGTATCGGGATTTCCCATTTTCCATCTCAAGCCGACTCTATATGGAAGGTCATTAAATTTGCTGATATAGCCCTTTATGAAGGGAAACATACTGGACGCAACCGCGTTATCGAGTTTGAAGAGCGTATGTTTAATGGTGGAGATCAGTTTTAATCACTAATCTCACACGCTAAACCTTTTCATATAATGTGAAGCTAGTTATCTCCCTCTTTAGGTACATTAAACTCTATACAGATAGAAATAGACTCTTTATTTAATCTACTTTTGGTAAGTTTGTCAAACCATGAATAAAATTCCCTTTGAGATACCCAAAAGGCAGTAGACTCAGAGTGAACGGCACCATATATCTAGTGTTATAAAAGAAGTCAACTGTGGGATGAAAGAAGCTGACTATTCCTAAACCGGCATCGCTTTAGAATCATAAATCATGGAGACATTTCCACCTTCATGTTTAGCTTCTAAAAGAGCTCTTTTTGCAAACTCAATCCCTTGTAACATATCAGCTGTTTGGCTTGGGAAAAGAGCAATACCTGTACTCACGGTTTTGAGTATACCATATGTATTTACCCGTATCTTTTTCTTGAATGAATTACGAATTGCTTCGGCAACACTATAGACTTCATCTTCTTCATAATCGTAAAGAATAACCGCAAAAGCATCTCCACCATATCGGATAAGAATATCTCCTTCTCGAATATTTTCATCAATATTATGGGCCATTGCTTTAATAACTTCATCTCCGACGACGGTTCCATAGGAGTAGTTAATAAGATTAAATTGATCCATATCGACTATTAAGATGCCGTATGGGATCATAGTGCGGGTTGATTGAGCCACAATAAGTTTGGTAATCTCTTCGAGATAAGCACGATTATACAATTGTGTCAGAGGATCAATCCGAACGCTCTGCTGTAACTTTTTATTAATAATTTGCAATTTTGATGCATTGATATAATTACCCAATTGCTCGAGCGCTAAACGTATTATATGGACTTCACGTGCATCGTACGTCACCAAAGAGATCACAATATCCAAATCATCTACGATTGGATAGCTTTGACACACATAATGGGCTGAAGGATCAATCATTTTGGGACACGCAACTTCACATTGGGAAGAATCGATCATCCCGCTAGAGTGATCAGCTCGACAACCGCTAAGAGCATCACACAATAATGTTTTTTCGCTGTGAACGATATGAGTACTCTTATCCAGTGGGTTCAACTCTAAAACATTAAAATCACTCAAATTCCACCGGATGCGTAAAAGAGCTATAATTCTAGCATATACCTCTTCTAGATTTTGATCTTTTTCAATCTCTGCACGAAAACGTTCCACTTCATAGAGTTGATGGACACCCATATGCAGTGTATAAAGCGGATCACTATTTTGTTTATCGAGACGGATAAGAGAGGTCATTTTTTTACCGCTCTCGCTCAAGGTTAGATCAAGTTTTTCCATAACCGAATTAGTCCACATGGCTGCTTTATAGCCATCCAATGATTCACTTTGATTAATACGTTGTGTGTAATCACCACGCTCAGCTCTTTCCATCGTCACAGCCACTTCATCAAGCGTCTCTTTATAAGAAGCAATAAAATGGTGAATATGTTTAAGAAGATACAATGTAAAAAGGATCAACAGCGTAATGGCAATCGCAACGGCAATAAGTCCAGTTACTTTGAGGTCGTTAATCTCCATCTCGATAGAAACTACCCCCAAAACTGCCCCAACCTTTGAATCATGACAACTCAAACAATCAATTTTTCCCTTCTCCGTTGCAATATAAGGTATAGAGAGACGATAGAGTGTATCAGAAAAAAGTGTTCCAGAAACACTATCGATTATTTTACCTTCACGCAATACTGCACGATCAATATCATCTAGCGGCTCTTGCGGATAAATTCCTTTGCCGTATTGTCTACTTAACGCTTCAGAGCGGACGATCCAAGTATGTTTGATCTCATCAAGTGTATCAACTTGTTTTAGAAGATCATTTTGATAATCTGCACTTCCGGTTATCATATGTGCAGTCAACGATTCTCGCACAATTTGTGCAGCCAACGTAGCTTTGCTTTGCGCTGCTTGAAGAGTCATATAACGTAATGTTCCAGCAAGTACAACAATAAGCAGAACCATAATGATACTAATAGTGACTATAAGGGTAAAAAATGTTTTCTCTTTTTTCATTATTCCTGACTTGTATGACGTAATGTTATCGATTATACTGAAAAAAAGATTAGAGTTCTAAAAAATGGGAAAATTCCTCCTCCGAATCGAAGAGGAAGGAGGTTGTTTTAGTGACAGCCGCAGCTGGTTCCACAGCTTCCACTAGCAGGCGCCTCTTGTTTTGGTGCAGCACCGGTAGAACACGCCGATACACCTGGAGGTGTATTAGGTTGGATTGCTTGGTTATCAACACCGCCATCGGCATTAATCTTCTCGATGGTAGCCCAAAGGTCTTCCGCCGCCTTCATGTAGCGTTTTGCGGTTTCTGAGGTCGGTGCATAATAGGTTACCGGTTTCCCCTCATCTCCACCCGTTCGGATGGCAGGTTCGATTGGGATTTCAGCAAGGATGCACGTCTCAAACTGATCCGCCATCGCTTTGGATGTCCCTTTACCGAAAATATCATACTCAACACCCGTATCGGGAGCGATAAATCCGCTCATATTTTCGATAACACCCGCGATTGGGATATGAAGTTTTTTGAACATATCAAGACTGCGACGTGAATCATCGAGGGATACCATTTGTGGTGTCGTAACGGTAACACCGACGGTTACCGGAACACTTTGAGCCAATGTAAGCTGTGCATCACCGGTACCCGGAGGCATATCGATAACAAGACAATCCAAATCCGACCACATAATGTCGCGCAAGAACTGCTCGATCGCTTTCATAACCATCGCACCACGCCAAATGAGCGATTGCCCCTCTTCCATGAGTGAGCCCATTGACATCACTTCAACACCATACGCTCTCAATGGGAGGACTTTGTTTCCGACTACTTCAGGTTTTTGACCATCCAGACCCATCATACGAGGGATATTCGGCCCATAAATATCGGCATCCAAAAGACCTACTTTTTTCCCTTGCATGGCGAGGGCAACTGCGAGGTTAACCGAAGTAGTCGATTTCCCGACTCCCCCTTTACCCGAACTTACCATAATAAAGTTTTTCACTTGAGGGGCAATATTTTTCCCCTTCGATGAACTCTCACGAGGCATTTTAGGAGCCTGAATAGTGATAACAACCTCAGTTGCACCGGCACGTTTTAATTCATCGGTCGCTTCCGTCGTAATTTGGTGCGCCACTTCAGGGGCACTTGAAGTGATATCAACCGTAACACTCACGTTTGAACCCTCAATTTTAATCTCTTTAACGAATCCAAACGTCACGATATCTTTCGTGAATCCTGGATAAGTAACTTTTGATAATGCTGATTTTACAATTTCTTCTGTCATAGTTGTATCTCCTTAATTTATATTATTTTGTCATTGCGGACTCGATCCGCAATCTAAAGATCCTGAATCAAGTTCAGGATGACACTATTACCTTCAACTTACGCTTTGTGCTTTTGCTTTGACTTCGGCAGCGATCTGCGCGATTGCTTCAGGATTGTCCATAATCTGCTGGGTGATTTTGTACGAACAGAATTTCGGTCCGCACATAGAACAAAATTCCGCCTCTTTGAATACATCCTGAGGAAGAGTTTCGTCATGATACTCACGTGCCCGCTCAGGATCGAGGGCGAGTTCAAACTGACGGTTCCAGTCAAACGCATACCGCGCATCGCTCATTGCATCGTCGATATCACGAGCACCCTTACGACCGCGAGCGATATCCGCCGCGTGTGCCGCGATTTTATAGGCGATAATCCCTGCACGGACATCTTCGGCATTCGGCAATCCCAAATGTTCTTTCGGGGTAACATAACAGAGCATCGATGCCCCGTGCCATCCGCCGACCGCCGCACCGATAGCGGAGCTAAT
>Ga0209800_10002956_pt1 | contig 14193 bp, 13 predicted proteins | sample Higcelweek8metaG_FD_187174 | JGI IMG/M metagenome (GOLD analysis project Ga0209800, IMG submission 187174) | Freshwater pond sediment microbial communities from the University of Edinburgh, under environmental carbon perturbations - High... | ecosystem: Environmental > Aquatic > Freshwater >...
TTGCCAACATAAAGCACCGCGCCATCTTGCGCGAGCATCCGGTAAACCCCCGGCAGTTTCGGCATGGTTTTAAGCTGCGCACGCAAAACTTCAACGCCGCGTTCAAACCCCGTGCGCCCTTTGCGCAACCGTTCAGATGAGGACGTTTGAGCCATAGGTTCCCTTTAAAGGAAGAACGTCTCGGTTTCATCTTTTTCCGGCGGCGTGACGAGCACTTTATCCACGCGGCGGCCGTCCATATCGACGACTTCAAAACGGGCGTCTTCCCATTCGAACACATCGCCAGCGCTCGGCAAGCGGCCCAGCCGGTCGATTACAAAGCCCGCGAGCGTATGATATTCCTCGCCATCGCGCATATGGCGAAGGCCGACGAGCATTTCCACTTCGTCAATTGGCGTCATGCCATCGATGAGCCAACTGCCGTCCGCGCGACGCACAGGATCTTCATCGCGGTCTTGCCCGATTTCAGGCAAATCACCAACAATCGCTTCGACAATATCGGTCAGCGTCACCAGCCCCTCAACCGAGCCGTATTCGTCGATCACAATCGCGACTGGTTGGCTCGATTGCTTAAACTGATCCAAAAGCCGCAGGACCGAAGTCGTATCCGGCACAATGAGCGGCGCGCGCATGCTGGCCGCAATATCAATCGCCTCGCCGCGCATCGTCGCGTTCAAAAGATCGCGTGCATGAATAACGCCAAGCACTTCGTCCATATCGCCACGGGCGACGGGAAAGCGGCTATACCCGCTCTCGCGGATCAACCGGCCATTTTCTTCGGCGCTATCTTCGAGTGCAAGCCACACCATGTCCATGCGCGGCGTCATAATGGTGCGCACATTGCGATCGGCCAGACGCATCACGCCTTCGATCATTTTTTTCTCGGCCGGTTTAAACACGCCCGTTGCGGTGCCTTCGGCGATCATGTCTTTGACTTCTTCTTCCGTCACGGGCGCGCTTGCGACACCATCAAGCCCCATCAGCTTGAGGAGCAGATCGGTCGAGATCCGCAACAGCCAAACAAGCGGCGCAACGATACGCGCAAAGATCAACATAACCCCAGCCACGCGCACCGCCAGCCGTTCGGCATAAGCCATACCGATTCGCTTGGGCACCAGCTCGCCCAGCACGAGACTGAGATAAGTCACCCCTGCCACGGTCAAAGCCAAACCTAAAGGCTCGCCATAGGGCGCAATCACCTGATTTTGGTTAAGATAGATCCCCAAGGGCTTGCCCAAGGTCGCGCCCGAAAACGCGCCAATCATGACGCTGACCAAAGTCACGCCCGTTTGAACAATGGATAGAAAGGCGCTGGGGTCGTCGGCAAGCTCTAAAACGCGCCGTGCGCCTTGGCTTTTCTCGTCCTCGACCATCTGCCGCAAGCGCGAGCGCCGCGACGAAACGATGGCGAATTCGGCCATCGCGAAAAACCCATTGATCAGGAGCAAAAGAAGGATAACGCCTATGTCGGTCAGCACAGAGATGATTCTTTATGATTTTCAGACGGCATTGTCTGAACGTGAACTTTGCTTCACAATGTACCGGGTTATAAAGGGAAGAGCAATATCGTGTCCAACGCCGCTAAAAAACGTTTTTTCGATCTTTTAGATCTGGTTCGCTCTGGCCGCCTGCTTGAGGCGACCAAAGGCCTGCGCAAGGCCCTGACTGTCGCGCCGGAAGACCCCAATTTGCTACATTTGGCCGCCCAACTGGCGGAAAGGCAGGGGGACAGGCCCGCCGCAGCCGCCTTTTACCGCCGCGCCCTCACCGTTCATCCGGGCTGGCTGGAGGCGACTTTTAACCTTGCCCGGCTTTTGAATATGAGCCCCGATGAGGCCCAGCGGCGCGAAGCGCTCGTTCTTTTGGCCGATTTGGCCGTCCGCAACCCCGCCCGCGCCGATTTGTGGGAGGCATTGGCCCGGCTTGAGGAGCAGCAAAACCTTTTGCCCGACTCGGCCATTCACTGGCGCAAGGCGCTGGCGCTCAGGCCTGATAATCCCGAAGGGCGCGGCCAATATCTGTTCTGCTGCCGTGCGCAAGCCGATTGGCAAGAAACGCCGAAGCCCGATGCCAACCTGCCCCCTTCGATTACAACCGTGCTCTTTGACGATCCGGCTTTGCAAAAACAAGCCGCGCAGCTCTATTGCGCGAAGCGTTTCAGCGCGATTAAACCGCTGCCACGCCTGCCAGGCCGGACGCATGAGCGGCTGCGCGTGGGGTATCTATCTTCCGATTTTCATGCGCATGCGACCGCGTTTTTGATGGCTGAGCTTTTCACGCTTCATGACCGGTCGCGTTTTGAAGTGTTTGTCTATAGCTACGGCGTGGACGACCAATCGGCCATTCGCACACGGATCAAAACCGAGGCCGAACATTTCACCGAGCTGAACGTCCTGACCCCGCAGCAATGCGCCGAGTGCATTCGCGCCGATGAGATTGATATTTTGATTGACCTGAAGGGCCACACGACGGGCGGCAGGCTTGACATCCTCGCCTATCGCCCCGCGCTGGTGCAAGCACATTGGCTGGGTTTTCCGGGCACGACAGGCGCGGCATTCATTGATTTCTTTTTCGCCGATGCCACGACTGCCCCGGCCAACAGCGAAGCGTTTTTCACGGAAAAGCTTGTCCGCCTGCCCCATTGTTATCAAATCAACGACCGTCAAAAACGGATTGGCACACCCAAACCCAAACGCGCCTATGGCCTGCCTGAAGATGCGCTCGTTTTGGCCAGTTTTAACCAGACCTATAAAATCACGCCTGAGCTTTTCTCGGTTTGGTGTGAAGTGCTGGCTGCCTTGCCGGATGCCGTGTTGTGGCTTTTTGAATCCAACGCCTATGCGCCCGAAAATCTGCGCCGCGAAGCGCAGGCACGGGGCATTGATCCAGCGCGGCTTATCTTTGCCAAACCGTGGCCGCTGGATGCGCACCTCGCCCGTTACAGCGCGGTTGATCTGGCGCTTGATACGTTTCCCGTCGGCGGGCACACGACCACAAGCGATGCGTTGTGGACAGGCACGCCCGTGATCACGATGCAAGGCCAAAGTTTCGTGAGCCGCGTGGCCGCCAGTGTGCTCCGCGCGGCTGAGCTGCCGCTTTTGGTCACAAGCTCGCCCGAAGAATATCGCCAGCGCATTCTTGATTTTGCGCACAACAAAGCCGCACGCGATTCTATTCGGCATCATTTGCAAAGCAAACGTGAGACACTACCGCTTTTTGATACACCTCGTTTTGTCCGCGATTGGGAAGAAAGTCTTTTATCATGCGTCAAGCCCCTCGCTCCATTGTCGTTCTAACTGGCGCTGGAATCTCCGCCGAGTCTGGCGTGCCCGTGTTTCGCGGGCCCGATGGGCTGTGGCATGGCAGGCGCGTGGAAGACGTCGCCACGCACGAGGCTTTAGAGCGCGATCTGTGGGGCGTGAACGCTTTCTTTAACGAGCTGCGCCGCTTTGTCGCTGATATCAAACCCAACCCTGCGCACGAAGCTCTGGTCAAGCTTGAGCAAGCCTATGGCAACGCGTTTCTCCTTGTGACGCAAAATGTCGATCCGCTCCACGACCGCGCCGGATCAAAGCACCCGCTTCACATGCACGGCGAACTTCAAAGCATTTTGTGCGAGCAGTGCGGCCAGCGCACGCCGTTTTTCGGTGATGTCCTTCCTCAGACAGCCTGCCCTGCCTGCGGCCGCACAGAATGCCTTCGCCCCGACATCGTGCTGTTCAACGAGATGCCTTATGCCATGGATCAAATCATTGATGCGCTCATGGCGTGCGATTTGTTTATCGCCGTTGGCACGTCAGGCTTTGTTTATCCGGCGGCTGGTTTTGTGGATATTGCCACCCACGCCGGGGCTCACACGATTGAGATTAATCTGGCCGAAACCGAACGTTCGCCCGCTTTTGCCGAAAAACGCACAGGCCCGGCGGGCCAAACCTTGCCCGCGCTGGTCGCTGAGCTTATCAAAGCCAAAGAACATGACGGAGACCCGCGCACATGATCGAAGCCACCGAACGTCCGGCCTTTATGCTGCAAACCCATCTGGCGTTTGAAAGCAGATTGCGCAACTGGGCCACCCGCTATGGGCCAGACCAAGAGCGGCGGCCGCGCTCAAAAACGGAACAGTTAAAGCAAGCCCTCAACGCAATCTATTTCGCGCCGCCCATCACTTTCGAACAAGCCGAACATGCGCTCACGGCCCGAGAGCCAGCGCCCACGCTTCAAAGCCCACAATCATGGCTTTTACTCAAAGCGTGGAAGAAACGCGACGAAGCTTTTGCTTCCTATTTCTTTGCGCCACACGCGCCGAACGTCTATTCGCGCAAACTCAAAAAAGAGCACGAGACACGACCTCAAGAACTTATGCTCGCGTATATCCGTGATCGGATCGAAGGCCTTGGCCTTAAAAACACCTATGTGGCCCAAAGCATGATCTATACTTTATCGGGTCAAGTGATTTCACATAAACAGAGGATTCAACCCATCGTCAACGTCCTCGCAAACGAAAAGCGCCTGCGCGACAAAGCCGCAACCATCGCGATCGTTCGTGACCGCCAACAAAGACTCGTGCTGGCCTATGAAGAAAAGAACCCGCATTTCCTCCCGCCTCTAGCAACTGTTTTCGACCGGTTACTTTATGCGAGTGAAGATTTGCTGGCCCGGCTCACAACCCCGAGCCGCACGCAAAAGGTTAACGCGCCTCGCCCCACGTCCCCAGCGCAAAGCTAAATCCAACGAAGGCCCTCCCTGCCCGTCCTCACCTTCGCGGAGAGGACGGTGATTTTGTGCCATTTCTTAAAAAAAGGGGCATACCCACCACCCAAAACCATCCGTCATGCCCGGATCCGCGGGCATCCCATTTGGTTTCTGTCTTTTGTTATCCCCTCATACGACCGGCCAACACCAAGTGTTTTCGATCTCTTCGAACAACCACCAGTCGCGTGACGATTTGTGGTCGTTCGAACAAGCGTTGCCTCTTGTGACCCTGGATCTCCGCCTGCGCGGAGATGACGGCGGGTTTTGTGTCTTTTCTTAAGAATAAAAGAGCCATCTCTTCCAAAAATCCCACCGTCATGCTCGGATCCGCGGGCCTCTCCTTTAGTTTTAACTAGATTCCACGCGGCAAAAAGCAGGAAGTTCCCCCAAAGCGGAGTTTTCACTTGATTACGGAGGCAAAGACCTGTTTATTTCCCGCCTCAACCAACGCAAGAGCCCCGAAATACGGAGAGGTGGCAGAGCGGTTGAATGCGACGGTCTCGAAAACCGTTGTGCGAGCAATCGTACCGGGGGTTCGAATCCCCCCCTCTCCGCCACACCTGTCCAAATTGGATGGGGTCTATAGAAAATTTCTTATCAGTATCAAGTTATTGCGGCGGTTCGTTTTTTCAAGGAATGAATCCAGATTGGATGGATTGAAGTGGATTCATTTACAGCACGATCTTAGCCTGAACAGCGCGTGAGCAGAGATTCTCTACCGCAACTGGACTTTTAGAGAGAAAGAGATTTCAAGATGAAAGTTATTCGTAACATTTTTGATGTCATTTCCGAATTGAAAGACAAGCCACGTACGGGGTGGGTCGATCATAAAATTCCTTCGCCCGAAACAGTATGGCAGCACAGCGTTTCTATGCGCAGCGTCTCACGAGAATTGGCATCAAGATATTTAGGACAAGCGCAGGTCACGCATTGCGGAAAACTTGGGGCCGTTCACGATGTCATCGAAAGTATCGTTCCAGATATAACGCCGAGCATGGGCATCTCCCCCGAACAAAAAAGGGAGCTTGAAGTTATAGCCATCAATCACATTGGAACATTCTCGGCTGGTGGAAAAAAAATAAAGGCGTTGTGGTTCGAGTTCGACGATGGCGCAACTGAAGCCGCTCGGTTCGTCAAAAAGGTCGATAAGCTTCATGTCGTCTATCTCGCCTTAAAATATGAACAGACTGGCATTTGCCCCTTCAGCCTTCAACCATTCTGGGATTATTCAAGAAAACATATTGAAGGAACTCCTCTGGTCGAAGAGTGGGAACACCTTTTTGCTCAACGTCCATTAAAGGCAAACGACAAGCCCACGCTTGAGCGTCGTCCTCAACCGCCGGGGACTTTTGATTTAATGAAAAGGCAAGTGTTATGCAAGATTGGTGCAAATCCCACGTGATCGCGTCAAAAAATTGAGTGTTTTTTGTTAGGGTCGACCGAATCAGATGGTTACAAAAACGCACAAAACATTTTTTTATTTGTAATCAATGCGTTAACAAGTGGAACGTTCTCTCCCAGTAACGATTCCTCTGCCATTAAAGGGGCCCCCGCTTGGGGGCTTTTTTAATAGCGAACAAGGGCGCGCCGTAGCACCCCCACCGAGTTCGACTCCGTACCATTTGATCAAGAGTTTGTGCAGTTCAGCAACCTACGATCAGGTTGGTTCATGATAATTTTTATCGAAGAATCCAAATATTCAATATTAAATTCCGAGAATAATTTTCTTCTTCGCTTGAAATTCGGAATCAGTGATAACGCCACAATCTCTTAGTTCAGAAAATTTTTTTAGTTCATCTGCATTGGAAGAAAGAACCGTTTTGTGTTGATCAACCGCAAACAACAGATCTTCAACCAATTTCTTTAACTCTGCAAAACATATTGCTTGTTTGCCCGTTCTAAACATGACCGAATTTTCGTCATTAACCGCATCCCATGCTCCACCTCTATTCTCAACACCACCTTGAATTGTAAATTGTATATAGCCATTTACCCAAATACTCGCTTTTTTAAATTGAACGGCGGATATACTGGAGATTGGTATTGTTTTGTCTCCCTTAAAGCCAGAGGTCACTAAAGCACAAAACCCTTTTCGACTAATCACAATCCGGTCATCGTAAACATGAATTTGGCCATTATGCCCAACGAACTCCATGGTGTGCCCCTTTTAGATTACGTTCACTTTTACGAAACAATACGCCAACATTTATAATTGAGGTCACAATTATCCAACAGCAGTAATTATGAATGAACAAAAAAACGCCAAATCATACTGTTAGGACAAGACTGGCCAACTCTGAGTTACATTCAGTTCGAGTCAAAGAACGCCCACAATTGAGGGCCGTTTACAAGCTAGACAGATGGGCAAACATCTAAATAGCCTCTGTGACACCTCAAGTTTCTCTTACTCGCCCCCCCCCCTTACTTCTTCCCCACCTTCAGTTCGGCTTCTTTGGCTGAGATTCTGTCGCGTAGGGATTCGGTGTCGCGTAGGATGTCCATGGCGTTATAGCTGCGGGATAAAAGCGATTTGCGGAAAAACTCCACACGGTCTTCCAAATCGTTTAATTTGCGCAGAGCTGTTTTCTTAAGCGTTAGATCGATTTGCGCAAACTCGGTGCCGAGGCTGTTGAGCTGGCGGTCATCCTGCGTGCGTTGATCAGGTTGAGCCGCGCTGGTCGTGACGGGTTCAGGATTCACAACCATCGTCGTCGGCGTCACAGAGGGCGTAACCACAATCGTATCCCCGCCAGCAAGCCGTCTCTGCCACGGCGTTGGGCAAGAGGCAACATAGGGATAATAGCTCGCCGTACTTGGACAATACCAATAAACCGTTGCGCCCGCCTGAACAGGCTCAACCACGACCATCGGCGGCGTGTAGGGATCGGGATAAGGATAGATCGGCGCGGAATAGAAATACCAAACATCGCCGACAAGCCACCACCACCCATCGCGCCCATCATGCGGGCCATGAAACCATCGGCCACCGCGCCAAAAATCAAAATCATCGTCATGAAAACGAGAAATATCACCACGCCAATGACGAGGCCCATCGTCACGCCCCGGCGCACCGAACCCCGGTCCGCCACCATGCGGATCATGGTGCTGCGCCAAAGCGGGAGACGCGACAACGCCTGCCAACACAAGCGCGAGCAAAGAGGCGGATAATTTGGTGTACATAAAGGATTCTCCCGATCAGTAAAAGCGATCTTGCGTTTCTTTCCTGCGGGGACAGAATAGCGCCAAGGACGAAGGCTGGCCTTGTAGTTTAGGCCTTTCTTCATGGCAAAACGAGGGCGGAAAGAAGCGCCGGAAAACAAAGAGTTATAGATCTTTATCCTTGTCTGCCCCCAGAACTTGTTATCTCTCAATAGTTTCAGGAAAAGGTGTTATACTCAGACCATTCTTTCGAAGGGAAATTTTAAGCCATGGCCGAAGCAGAACTCGTCACCATCCCAAGACACCTTCACGTTCTGCCCCTAATTCAGGTGAAAGGCGAAAGTGAACCGCGCGTTGCCGTGCGCGTCGTTTCCGTTCATCGCTTCAACAAGGATTTTGATTTGAGTCATAAGAAGGAAGAGTCCTTCGGCCACGGCATTACGATTCAAGACAAGCGCCCCTGCGCAGAGAATGACATTATCCGCACAGCGGAGGCGCTTTTCAAAAAAGAATGGAGCCCCGCCCAAGGCGAGCTTAAGCTAACCTATAAAGCTTTTTTTGAAAAAGCCTGGGGGCCCAAAAATTCGCCCGTCCGGCTTTATCCCTGCGTGGCTGAAATAGGCCCCGTCGATCCGCAAGCCTTTTCGGCTGCTGCACCATTTTTGGAATTCCGCCGCGGGCAAGAGCTGCCCTTCTCACGCGATGCCCTTGTGTTTATTCCAGCCAGTGCCATTGGCGTAGCCAAGGAAAACTTCAAATCCGGACCCGATGCCTCGCGCTTTGTCATCAGACAAGACATCAAAGCGCACGTTCCCGGCGTTGACGGCGAAGTGAGCCTTAAAGGCCTACCGTGTCAAAACTCTGTTTTCGAAATTTTGGAAGATCGCGCTCTTTACACGCCAATAAGCCGCGAAGAGGTGAAGGCTTTGCGCGAATCCCTCACCCCCGCTTTGAGACAAAACCTAGGTTAAGCGTCTTTCTTGCTCAACGCGTCGACGCGCTCACCCAAGGCATTCACTTTAGCTTCAAGCGCGAGCGCTTGGCCCCGTCCGTGGCCTCCATGTCCTTTGCCCCCACCACAGCAGCCGCGCCCTTGGCCCTGCCCGCCGCCCTGACCTTTGCCACAGCAACGACCACCACCCACGGCTTCCGCCGCGCCGGTTTTGCATCCGCCTTGGCCGCGTCCGATGGGGCCTGTGCCCACGGGGCCTGTTTGATCTTTATTCGGCATGTTCTGTTCCTTTCGTTGATTGTGTTTCTTGTTCGCCTTCGATGCGCAGCGCCGCACCCGTCGCCAGAGCTGTCGCCACACTTTTGCGCGCTTGCGCCAAAATGCGTGAAAAGGTCGGGCGCGAGATAGTCATCCGTGCGGCGGCCTCTTCCTGCTCAAGCCCCTGCCCATCGGCGAGGAACAAAGCTTCTAACTCCTCATCCTTCAGACAAATTACTTCAAGCTGGCGCATCGGTCTGCCTTGCGGTTTGTAAAACCGAACGACAGGATCAAGGCTGAGGCGTCTGCATTTCCGGGGTCTGACCATAGAGCCTTACATTTCATTATGAACGTGTGATCATAATCATGGGCCTGAAGCAGACGTTCTGTCAAGTCTTTTTATGAACGTGCGTTCATAACAAAAAAGTGGATCCCAAGCGAAAAAGCCACTTTGTCTTTCATGGTGCAGCGCACAGGCCCTTTTTGTGCACTGCACAAGTCCAGTATCGTTAATTTAGTATTAAGTTTCAAAAGGTTATCATAGATTTACGGCACAAGATTCCTCTTGCTTTTCCCCTAGACTCTCGCCAATAAGGGGCCACCTGATGGCCCCTTTTCTCGAGGCTTACTTGGCCCACGGAAGCCATACCGGACACACCTTCTAAGACCCGCTGTAACAAGCGCATGTACCACACAGGAGATGACGATGCCCGAACTAGATCGCGACCTTGCCCTCATTGAAGAGTTTCATAACAAAATTAAAGAAATTCGCACGGCTGCCAAAGAGTACGCAGAAGAAAACGCTGAGTACATCACGCAATTCCCCGAGCCGATGCGTCGATTGATCCCGCATCTTGGCTTTGGTCAGGCGATCTCAGAGCAGGCCTATGCCGCTTATGAAGAAAAGACGGGGCATTCGCTCACCGAAGGACAGCATCCACATGAAGCTGTGATTTCGGCCAGCCATTTCTCAGGCAACCCCACGCATATTCTCGGCAACGAAGGCGTGGAAGACATCGGCCGCGCGCTTTCGATGCGTAACTTGAGCACCTATGTGTCGCACAAGGATACGGAGCCACGCTACGAAACGGTCACCTTCGTTTCCTTGGCCGCAGAGCTCAAGGGCATTCCCACGCTTTACCACGCCAAAACAGCGGCGAGCGAGATTTTGGTCTGCGCCTATTACTATCACCAATACAATGTGAAACCGCGCCTTCTCGAAACGTTTTTCCATGACGATCAGGAAACGCTTGCCTTCATCAACGACCCCAACGTCTTGGCGATTTTAAAGGACAAGAAGGACATCTTCGACGAAGTGCTCGGCAATGGCTTCAAGCATTACGAAAAGATGCTGGTTGTTGATGCAGAAGATTCTAATCGTGTGCTTGCCGCCACGGAAGGGTTGGAACGCGGCTATCGCGAAACAGACGACGAACGTTTTATTCGCTCGCTCACCATCGCGCAGCTTTTGAAGGATCGCGTCTCGCTGATGAACTGCCCGCACGCGCCGGATAATGTCGTGTCTATCTATCAAAGCATCGTGAGCAAACGCGAATATGTTTGGAACGCGGAAAAGAACAAGTTCATCGTCATTCCTGAAAAGGATGAAGACAGCCCCAACCTCCCGGCTGAGCGCGAACGCTTCCTTGCCAACATGCCCAAAAACGGCAAATGGCCGGCCATTTGCGAGACGCTTATGCGCGGCGCGCGTGAATATCGCAAAACCATGGCGCTCCGGTCTGTGGCCGAAGAACTGACCAGCGTGTTGCGCGCCTATATCGTCAGCTGCTCGGACTCGCGCGCGCAAACCATCGCGATCATGGGGCCCCGCGCCGATAATTTGCGTTACAACTTACGCAACCCCGGCGGCATGGTTTCACGTTTGGGTGAGATGACAAGCGACGGCGCGCGTTTGTACGCCATTGCGCGGAAAAACGGGAAAGCCGTTATTCTCACGCCGCACTCGACCTGCGGCGCCATGACGGCTATTGACGCTTATTTGAGCAAACAGGGCGAAGCCCTCCCTGAACCGTTTAAGCTTTTGGGCCAACACCGTAAGCATTTGTACGATACGGTGCGCAACAGAGGCGTCACGCCGGAACAAGTCAAAGCCGGGGCCAAGGTGCCGCCTCAGGGTTACACCGATCAGGAAATCATCAAGCATTATTCGACGATCTATGGCGTTCCTTTAACGTCTGTGGCCGATTGCTTGAGCATCCAACAAAGCCTCGACGATTACACCACGGCGACCCAAGCTTATCCCGATGTTCTTTCGGTGGTCGTGTTCCAAAACATGTCGGAATGCAAAAACTATCTCTTGAATCCGAAATCGATGCGCTTTGAGCCTATTCCAAGCGGTTGCGCCTTTCTTCCCGGCCCCACGCGCGGATGCAACTGCGGGTGCAGCCATCCCGGCGGAAGTAAAAAAAAACTCATAAAGGCCCCGGGTCACTAAAATAAGGGCCTAAACCTTAGGCTTTTCCAAGCCGCCGTCCGAAACGCTCGGGCGGCGGTTTGTTTTATGGACGAAAGCGGCCAAAACTTGTAAAGTTCCGTCATGGAAACACTCCCCTCTTTGCTCCTCTTTCTCATTGGTTTCGGCCTTGGCGCGTTTGTCGTTTGGGTGGCTTCGCGCACGCGCCTCGCCTCGCAAGGGCAGCTCAGCGACACGTTCAAGGCGCTGGCCGCCGATACGCTCAACCAAAACAGCGCTGCGTTTTTGCAATTGGCCGAGGGCCGCCTGCGCGAACGCGAGCAAGCCGCCACGGCAACGCTCGACAAAAAAACCGTCGCCATCGATGCGATGATCAAGCCGGTACAAGAAACGCTGCAAAAAATGGACGTGCAGCTTCAAGCTTTGGAGGTCAAGCGCGAAGGCGCTTACCGCGAGCTGGCCGAGATGGTCACCGCCTCGCGCGAAACGCAAACGCAGCTGCGCAACGAAACGAGCCAACTTTTACAAGCGTTGCGCGCGCCAACCGCGCGTGGCCGCTGGGGCGAGCTACAATTGCAGCGCATTCTTGAGATGACCGGCATGTCCACGCACGCGCACGATTTCGTGACGCAAGGCACGATTAAGGACGAAGACGACACCATCCGGCCTGATATTATCGTCGCCCTTCCCGGCGAACGCTGCGTGATTATCGATAGCAAGGTGCCGCTCACAGCCTATCTCGATTCCGTGCAGACCAGTGACGAGGCCACCCGCGCCGCTTGCCTGAAACAACACGCCAAACATCTCAAAGACCACATTAAAAAACTCAGTGCCAAGGCTTATTGGAACAAGGTCGAGGGCACGCCGGAGTTCGTCGTTTTGTTTTTGCCCGGTGAGCATTTTCTGTCTGCCGCGCTCGATGGCGACGCGGGCTTGATGGAATACAGCGCCCAAAACCAAGTCGTTCTGGCCACGCCGATGACGCTCATCGCGCTGTTGCGCACCGTCGCTTACGGCTGGCGGCAGGAATCGCTGCAAGCCAATGTGCGCGAGGTTGCCGATTTAGGCCGCAAGCTTCACACCGCGCTCGGCGTATTCACCAAGCATATGGACAGTGTGGGCTCGCGCCTCGGCGGCGCGGTCGAATATTACAACAAAGCCGTGCGCAGCCTTGAAACAAACGTTCTCAGCAAAGCGCGGGCCTTGGCCGATTGCGGTGCGGGTTCGGGGCAGGACAACGAAACAATCGTTGCCCCTGACCTGATTGAGCGCGAACCGCGCCTGAGCGTGGTGCAAACCGCCGATGAGGACGGGGAAGCCAAGCTCATCACCTTGAATCCGAAAACGAATTAATCATTTCGTTTCAGCGGCTTTCGTTTTATCCTCCCCTTGGTTTTCACGAGAAAAAAGAGCGACAGACAGCTTATGACCCTATTAAAAATTCGCACGATCCCCGATCCTGTTTTGCGGGAAAAGGCCCTGCCTATCGAAAGCGTCGATGCTAGCATCGTTAAACTTTTCGACGATATGCTTGAAACCATGTATGCCGACGGCATCGGCTTGGCCGCCAATCAGGTTGGCGTTCTCAAGCGCGTCTTGGTGATCGATTTGTCGGAATCGCGCAACGGCAGCGAGGCGCTTTGCATGGCAAATCCAGAAATTGTTTGGCGCGCTGAGGAAACCTTTACCTATAACGAAGGCTGCCTGTCCGTGCGCCCGCGCTCAGACGATGATTCCAGCGAACTTTTTGCCAAGGTCACGCGCCCGCGCAGCATCCGCGTTAAATATCTCGACAAAGACAATCAAGCGCAAGAACTGGAAGCCAGCGATTTACTCAGCCAATGCATTCAGCATGAGATGGATCATTTGGACGGCATTTTGTTCATCGACCACATCTCAGCGCTCAAGCGCGGCATGATCGTGCGCAAGATCGAGAAAATGCGCAGGCAAGAGCATGACAGAAGGGCGTTGTAAGCGAGCAACCAAATGGGACGCACAAGCGAACAGAACGCTAACTTTGGAAATGGGATGGATATAGATTTATGACGCCTTTGCGCCTCGTTTTTATGGGCACGCCTGATTTTGCTGTGCCCGCTTTGCAAGCCCTGCACGCCGCCGGACATAGGATTGCGGCTGTGTATTGCCAGCCGCCCAAGCCAGCAGGTCGCGGTCAGCTTGTCCACAAAACGCCCGTTCATGTGGCGGCGGAAGCTTTGGGCCTTGAGGTCCGCACGCCGCGTACCTTGCGCGATCCTGCCGCACAGCAAGAACTTGCCGCCTTTGCGCCGGACGTTATCGTCGTGGCGGCTTATGGCTTGATTTTACCGCAGGCGGTCTTGGATCTGCCGCGTTTGGGCTGCCTGAACATTCACGGCTCGCTTTTGCCGCGTTGGCGTGGGGCCGCACCAATCCACCGCGCGCTTTTGGCAGGCGATAGCGAAACCGGCATCACGATTATGCAAATGGATGCCGGGCTTGATACCGGCGCGATGCTGCTGAAAGGCAGCGTGCCCATCGGCCCCACCAGCACGGCAAGCTCGCTGCACGATGCACTGGCCGCACTTGGCGCGCAGCTTATTCTCGAAGCGCTGGGCCAAGCGGCTCAGGGCACGCTTGCCCCCGTACCACAAACGGAAGA
>Ga0209800_10002960_pt1 | contig 14172 bp, 11 predicted proteins | sample Higcelweek8metaG_FD_187174 | JGI IMG/M metagenome (GOLD analysis project Ga0209800, IMG submission 187174) | Freshwater pond sediment microbial communities from the University of Edinburgh, under environmental carbon perturbations - High... | ecosystem: Environmental > Aquatic > Freshwater >...
ATCCAGCGCCAGTTCAGGTTATCGGTGATCCAGCCCCCCAGAGCCGGTCCTACAATCGGGCCGGTCATGGCACCAATACCGAAGATAGCCATAGCCATCCCCTGTTGTCGTGGGGGAAAGGTTTCCATCAGGATCGCCTGACTGATCGGGATCAGGGCGCCACCGGCAGCACCCTGAATTACCCTGAAAAGGATCAATGCGCCCAGGTTGGGGGCCGCACCACAGAGCAGAGAAGCCAAGGTAAACAGGATGATGCAGGTCATCAGAAACCGCTTGCGCCCGAACATGCGGGAGAGCCAGCCGGTCATCGGCAATACCACGGCATTGCTGACCAGGTAGGAGGTAAGAACCCAGGTTATCTCTTCGGTGCCGGCATTCAGACTTCCCTGCATGTGGGGCAGGGCCACATTGGCCACCGAGGTGTCGATGATCTCCATGACGGTTGGCAGCATCACTGTAATTGTAATCAGCCATTTATTAATTGTTTTGAGCGGAGCTGTCTCCATGTCGGGTTAGAACAGCTCCTTCAGTACATCAGCAGTGGATCGTCCGGTTATTACAACCGGTTCAACACTCATACCGATCCGTAACAGGCGCTGAGGGTCGCTGCTCTGGTCAATCAGGATCTTAACCGGTATTCGTTGCACCACCTTGACATAGTTGCCGGTGGCGTTTTCCGGTGGTAACAGAGAAAAAGCGGCACCGGTACCGGCCATAATGCTGTCAACGGTTCCCTTAAAAGTCTGTCCTGGATAGGCGTCAACCTTAAACGTTACCTTCTGGCCTGGCTTGATATAGGTCATTTGACTTTCTTTGTAGTTGGCGGTGATCCATGCATTCCCCAGAGGAACTACTGCCATCAGGGATTGGCCGACCTGTACTGTTGCGCCCACCTCTACCCCCTTGCGGGTTATATAACCATCCACCGGTGCCATGATGCGGGTGTAGCCAAGTTTAAGTCTGCTCTCCATAAGATTTGCCTGCTGTTTACGGATCTGTGCTTTGCTAACCGATTCACCTCCCATACCGGCAACAGCCTCATCTTTACGAACCTGTTCTTCAGCCTGTTTCTGGCGGGCATCAGCAACCTGTAATGCGGTTTGTAATCGCTCCAGCTGCTCACGGGGAATTACCTCTTTCTGAAATAGGGCAGAGCCACGTTTCAGGTCAAGAACAGCCTGCTGTTGTTGTGCCCGTGCTGATTGCAAGGCAGCCCGGCTTGTGGCGACCTGGAGCCTGTCCCCTGAAGATTCATTGCGGGCAATCCCCAGTTCAGCCTCTGCCTTGTTAACCGCTACCCGGTAGTCAGTGGCATCCAGTTCCACCAGCAGATCCCCTTTTTTAACAAACTGGTTGTCATGTACCAGAACCGCTGTGACGGTACCACTTATCCGGGGGGCAACCGGGTGGACAGGTGATTCGATAAAGGCATTATCAGTAGTCAGATCGGTTCTGGTTTTCACAAGCCAGCGCAGGCCTAACCAGCCCAGGAGCAGGATGGCGGCAAGCAGCAGCAGAAAAGCCTTGTGTTGTTTGGTTAGTCCAAAGTTCTTTCTGTCCTCTTGAACCGTCTGTTCTTCCTGGGCGGATTGGCTGTTTGAAAGCTGCAGTTCTTCGCTCATTACAAGCTCCTTAGAGTTCACCGGTTGCCCTGCGCAAACGAGCAGCGGAGCGCTGATAATCATACTGGGCACGGTAATGCTCAGTCCTGGCCTGGGTTAGCAAGGTTTGGGCGTCAAGTACGTCGGTGGCAGTGCCAACCCGTTCCTGATAACGACTCTGGTTGATCCGCAGATTTTCTTCGCCCTGGCGGATTGATTCCTGTGTGACCGCAATCCTCTCAAAAGCAACGTTCAAATCGTTGGAGGCGGTCGCCAGCTCAAGCCGGGCCTGCTCTTCTGCCAGTCTCAGCTGCTCTTTGGCGCGAGCCTGCAGGGTAATCGCTTTGCTACGGGTCGCGGTTGATGAAAAACCATCAAACAGGTTGATTTTAATTCCTACACTGCCACCATAGATGGCCTGTTCCCGTAGTTTGTCATTTTCAATATAATCGAGTGAAAGACGGGTAAATAACTCCGGGTAGAAGGCGGTGCGGGTTTCTTTGATTTCCTGCTCTCTGATCTCAACTCCTTTACGTAAGGCATGCAGGTCAGGACGTTTCTGAATTGTCTGTTGGGTATCAGGCTGTTGTTGTTGCGTGGGTGGCGTTGGTTCGCTCAGGTTGGGGCGGTCTGCTGCCGGGGCGCCGATCAGGAAATTAAGACGGAGATAGAGGTTTTCAAGTTGATTGCGGCGTGCCAGCAGCAGCTGACGGGTATTTGCCAGACGAACCTCCGCCTGTAACAGATCATTACGGGTTACGGAGCCTGCGTCATAGAGGGCAAGGGCCACGCGTCGGTGCTCTTCAACAGTCTGTAGCTCTTCTACAACAGCAGCAATAATTTTCTGTAGTTCAAGGATGGAAAAGTAGTTTTCAACCACCTGCAAGGATGTATCCTGTTCCTGTTGTAGGATCTCAAGTCTGGCAGCATCAAGTGCGGTTCGGCTGATGGAGCGGCGGGCCTCTCTGCGGCCAAAGTCATACAGGATATACTGAAGACTCAGGCTGCCAAACAGGTAGTTTGGCTGTTGAGTCTCAATGACCATACCGTTTGCCTTCATTGCCTGGGCTTCCAGCTGGGCTGTGTAGCCTGCCTGGGCATCAATGCGAGGGAAAAGGGCGGCGTCAGTCTGCCGGATTGTCTCGGAGGCAACGGCAACCTCCATACGTGAAAGTCGCAGGGCCGGATTTTGCTTACGGGCGAGCGTCAGACATTCCTCAAGGGTTACCAATGCTGCTGAGGCCCGCTGGGGAAAAAGAAGAGACAGACTAACAAAGATACACCATGCTGCGGATTGAAACCGGGATATACCCATACCGGAGCTCCTTTCAACCTTTGAACGATACTTGCCGAGACGTCTGTTGTCAGCATCCATCAAAGCATTTCAACATACTGATAATCGTTATACTGTCAACCATTGATTGTTTGCGTATACATGCGGTGCCTTGAATTTGAAAATGCACGTGATACACTGACATGTTACATGGCTAATGGATGGGCGCAGGTCATTGAAAACAACACACGGTCTTTTCAGCATATCGAGCAGCAGCTTGTCATTAAAAGGATGCTGTTTGTCTCGTTGCCTCTGTTGACAACCGTTTCGGTAGCATGTAAAAAAGATGAATCTTTTCAGAATATCAGGTGCTCATGATCAGTCTTCTTTTTATATCCAATAGCCCGCGTGTCGAGTTGTTGAGAGTTCACTTCCAGCAGATCCTCAAGATCAGAATTGAAGTGGTTGAGGATTTTGATCGTGGCTTGAAAGATGTCTTTGAAAAACGCCCGGTAGTGGTCTGTATTCAGGATGAGATTGCCGGGGTAACCGGTGAAAGTGTTGCTCGTCATATTCAACTTTTGTTAAGTAACGGTGCACCCGGTTTCATACTGATGCATGATGGAAACGCCAAGGCCAAGCCGGTACCAGGGCTTTTTAATCATTTGATAGATCTTGGTGCTCCTTTTGAAATGCTTTGTAAAAATATTCAGTTGGCATTACAGGCACAGTTGGGTGATCGTTGGGACAAGATCTATACACCTCCGCAAGAAGTGAAGCTTGAACCTGAAACTCACGTACCAGATCCTCCCGCAGAGCATCTTGGTGATGCGTTTATTACTGAAAATTCTATCTTTAACCCCCAAAATGCGCCTCCTCTTCCCACTCTGGAAACCTCCTCCTCTTTTGAAGACCTTTTGGATCGTGACCTGCCTGGCGGTCCTCTGCCAGAACCTTTCGCGGCAGTCTCACCCGAACCTGAAGCTTCTCTCAGTCAGGTCGCTGTCGTAAAACAGCCTGAATCTTCAAAGCCGATACCTGTAGATACATCAGCGCCAAAGATTCCCCAACAGCAGGTCGCAGCATCGCAAGCTGAACGCCCAGTGCAAAAAACAAAAGTTGTTAAGACTGTTCCACCTGCAGGAACAATCAAATCTTCTGCAGGTGATAAAGAACCGGTACCGGTTGAAGAGCTATTACAGGCTTTTGAAGAAAATTATCGTAGCAATAAACGCCAGAAGCTACGGGTTATACTTGCTGTCGTGGCGTTACTGGTTGTCCTGCTACTGGTTTGGGCGTTGCAGCAAGGGCTATTTAAAAAACTGACTTTTACACCGACAAAACAACAACCGGTTGTGGTGCCGTTACAAAAGCCTGCTCCTCAGCCGGTTACCAGTTCGGTCAAAGCTGCAGCCAAACCTGCTCAAGCAGATGCTACAAAGTCTGATACGCTGCCGTCATTCATTCCCAAAGCAGGACAAGATGTCGGTTTTTCAAGTAATAAACCTGGCTGGTCCCGTTATCTGTCGAAAAAACGTGATTATCGACTGTTTAAGGCAGATGGCCGTCTTAAGGCGCTGCAAGTGCTTGTTGTTGGCAAGGACAGTATTGCTTCTACTGAGTTGAAGCTGATCCTGCGTGAACTGACCGGTAGCGAGCTATATCGAGTGAATAGTCAGGAGAACCGGGGAAAGCTGCATCTGGAGCGTGCTACAGTTGCGGGACGTGCCGAGTTGTTGATCTATCGCTCAACATCAAGAGGGCCGGTCAAGGCCTTTGTACTTCAACTGACACCATGAGGTTGCCACCTGTTATGATCTGTCTGCGTTTACCAGTTTTGTCACTACTGCCCATCATCGCTTTTATATCCGTACTTGTATGTTTTCATGATTGTTATGCCGTTGATGCCCGATTTGAACTTGATCCGGGCCAAGTGGTGAAGTCTTCAAAGAGTGCAACATCGTATGCGAAAAAGAGAAATCGTCGGGTCAGCCACCATGGTTCGGGGCAATCACACAAGACAGCAGTGGTTCTGCAAAAGCAACCTGCTGATCAAAATCAGCCTGCTGCAGCCTTTCAAGCGGTCACAACAACGCTTGAAACAAACAATGTTCCTGATATCAGACAGGTTCGATCTTTTTGGGATGTCGTAAATCCTCCAAAGGGAGATGCCCTGCAACCTCTGGTTTTCAAGTCTGACAATTATGAACTTGCCGTTGATCCAGCCCGCTACCCTCTGTTGAAAGCAGCTGATGGAGGAACGCTCCTTCTGGATAGCGGCGGGACATTACCACCATTGGTACGAACCCTGATACAGGGCAAAGATCCATCAGTGCGTATTGTCAGCGCTTCTCCAGCCGATGGTCGGCGTTTTCTTGCTGCGCTGCTTGTCTCGGGAGGTTTCTATTCAGTAGAAGAGCAGCCGGTGATGACCTTTGGTACTGATCCACTGCTTAAAGTCCGTGCTGATTTCAAGGTTGAACGGACTGCCGAGAGCGTTATGCGTAATGAGGTCATTCTGGTCAGCTCTTCACGACAGGGATTCCCTGCACACCTGGCTGATTATGTGAAAGCTCAGGGGTTCAAGTTGGTGGAGCCTTTTGCTGAACGGCAGTCAGCACCGGTTCCGCGCCGTCATCAGTTGGTTCAGCTTGCTCCCCGAAATCAGTACCAGACTATTGATCAGCTACTTGAAGCACTGTCGGTGCCGACAGAGAAGAACAGGCGGGTACAACTATTCAGTGCGGCTGATAGTGGAATAGCCCTTTCTGTCGTTGCCGAACGTTACTTTGAACGTGCAGGCCGACGTTATGTGGTGGCCAGTTTTAGTGGTGATCCCATCGCCTATACATTGTTCCGCCTGCTGGAAACCAAGGGGTACCGGGTGGTGATACTTGAGCCAAAGGATACGTTTAAGTCAATAGCCTCAAAAATGTTGGAAAGGATGGATCTTCCTTCAAGCTACGCCTCGCATCTGCTTGTGTCTGACCCATCGGGGCGTTATTCGTTGGAGATGTCCGGTTTTTTGTTGGAAAACAGCTCATCCGGTGGTGGTGCGTTGATGCTGACAGACCTTCCTCTTGAACAGAATGTACGGGAATTGCTGACTGATCAAGGTTATCAGATACAGAATCGCCAGGTCGGTCCATGATTACCAAACGTCTTGGAGAGTTGCTCATTGAACAGGGGCTGATCAGCCAGGAGCAGCTGGATGAATCCCTTGAGATGCAAAAAATGTTTCCAGACCAGACTGTCGGACAGTTGTTGTGTCGACTTGGCTTTATCAGGGAGAGTGATCTATCTCTGGTTCTGGATCAAAAGAATAAACGTCGCAAGTTGGCTGATATTCTGCTGAAAGACGGACTGGTTGATCAGCAGCAGCTTGTGCAGGCACGTGATCTTAGCCGCAAGAACGATATCCCGCTTGAACGGGCTCTACTAAAATTACAAATTATTGATGAAGAACAACTGGCTCGTGCGGTAGCGAGCCAGTTTGACCTGCCATATGTTGAAATCAACTCCCTTTCTCTTGATCCCGGTTTGTCCAGATATATAAGTCCGGTTTACGCCCAGAAGCATCTGTTGGTTCCAATTTCCATGATCGGCAGTACCCTTACTCTGGCTATGGCGCAGCCGCTGCGTCACCATGACACAAGGCAGCTGGAAGATAATATACAACTCAAAATAATATCGGTTATTGCCTCTGAAGCCAGTGTGCATCGTGCCTTGAAATCACTCTACCGGATCGATCTTGCATCCAGTAGTAATGCTATGGATGAGGTGAATCTGGATCTGGTACCGGACAGCATCTCAGAACTTTTAAATAAGACGCAGGCGGTTGACGAACCTGAAGTGGAAGAAGAAGTTCGCAAGGTGACCGAGAAAGACTCCGTCATTGTCAAGTTGGTTAACAAGATTGTCTATGACGCCTATATGAAAAAGGCCTCAGATATACATATTGAACCATATCCGGGTAAACGTGACATAACGGTACGGATTAGAATAGACGGCCAGTGCTCAGTCTATCAGAAGATTCCCTACAAATATAAATTCGCTATCCCCTCACGGATCAAGATCATGGCTGATCTGGATATTGCCGACCGGCGTCGGCCTCAGGACGGCAAAATAGATTTTAAAAAATTCGGGCCTCTGGATATTGAGTTACGTGTTGCAACCATGCCCACGGTGGGACATCTTGAAGATGTTGTGATCAGGATCCTGACCAGTGGAGACCCGATTTCGTTCAATCAGCTGGGGTTGACTAAACGGAACCAGCAGGTTTTTGAACGAGCGCTCAAAAGCCCCTATGGCCTGGTTCTGGTCGTTGGTCCTACCGGATCAGGCAAGACCACAACGTTGCATTCCGGTCTGGCCACGATTAACTCCTCAAACAGAAAAATCTGGACTGCTGAAGATCCTGTGGAAATTACTCAAACCGGGTTGCGTCAAGTGCAGATTAATCCCAAAATCGGATTTACCTTTGCTGCAGCCCTACGCTCATTCCTGCGTCTTGATCCTGACGTCATTATGGTGGGGGAGATGCGTGACGAAGAAACTGCCGGTATAGCAGTGGAAGCTTCATTAACGGGCCATCTGGTGTTCTCGACGCTGCATACCAACTCGGCGCCTGAGACGGTCACCCGTTTACTGGAAATGGGACTTGATCCTTACAGCTTTTCAGACTCATTACTTTGTGTGTTGGCGCAAAGACTGGCAAGACGCCTCTGCTCCTCTTGTAAAGAGGTTTATACTCCGAGTCAGCTTGAGCTGGATGATCTGTTGGATGAGTATGGTCGGAATGAATTTGCTGCCACCGGTATTGATCCTGCAACTATCACCCTTGTGCGCGCTCACGGTTGTGAACAGTGCGGCCAGTCTGGTTACAAGGGGCGCCTGGGAATTCATGAAGTCTTAGAGGCGGGAGACCAACTTAAATATCTGATCAAGCGCCGGGCTGATACTGATGACATCCGTAAGCAGGCTGTGCAGGATGGTATGACCAGTCTCAAACAGGATGGCATATTAAAGGTCATTCAGGGGTTGACTGATATTCATGAGATTAGAAGGGTCTGTATCAAGTAAGAGGTGTGCTTGCGGGCGGACGTATATATTGTGCTGCAAAATAAGAGACGCTACACTATCTAGTATCACTTTATTTATTTGTCTATAATTATATAAAATTTATTGACAAAGCCTTAAAACAAGCTACATAGAACATCACTAGTTAAAGCTATGGGATACCTATGAAAGCTCCGAATCAAGTAAAAAGACTACGTGAAAAAAAGCTGATGAGCAAGTCTGAGCTTGCCCGTAAGGCAGGTGTTTCAACAGTCACCATAGACCGAATTGAGCGCGGTGAAAGTTGTCGTTTGGAAACGATGCGCAAGATTATTCTGGCTTTAGGGTATACGCTGGAAGACCGGGATAAGGTATTCCAAGAACAGGGATGACAGGTACGGGTCATGTTTGGATTATTTAAAAAGAAAAAAGACCTCGTCGGCATCGATATCGGTTCCAGCTCAATCAAGCTGGTTCAGCTCTGGCAGGCTAAGGATAGTTACCAGCTTTTGAATGCTGCAATCATGCCACTTCCATCAGAAGCTATCGTCGATAACAGTATGATGGATACAGCTGCTGTGGTTGAGGCGGTGAAAAACCTTGTGACAAGCCTTGGGATCAAGACAAAGGATGTTGTCTGTTCGATCTCCGGCAATTCTGTGATTATTCGCAAGATAATCTTGCCCGCCATGACAACCGAGGAGTTGGAGGATCAGATCAGTTGGGAGGCCGAGCAGTATATTCCCTTTGATATTAAAGATGTAAACATTGATTTCCAGATACTTGGTCCCGACGTGATTGATCCTTCAAAGATTCAGGTGTTACTGGTTGCAAGTAAAAAGGATATCATTAACGATTATGTAGCTGTGTTTGCGGATGCAGGTATGACACTTGATGTAATGGATGTAGACTCTTTTGCGGTGCAAAATGCCTATGAACTTAACTCTGACCTGAATAACGCTGTTTCAGCACTGATTAATGTAGGTGCTGGTGTGATGAATATCAATGTAGTGAAGGGAGAAACATCCCTTTTTACCCGTGATGTGCAGATGGGGGGTAATCAGTATACGGAAGAGATCCAAAAACAGCTGGGAGTAAATGCTCAGGAAGCGGAGACGATGAAAATGCTGGCAGCGGAACAGCATGCCGGACCTCTGGTAGACGTCATAAGTCGGGTTAATGAATCGCTGGCCCAGGAAATACGACGTTCTGTAGATTTTTACAATTCCACAGCATCCGGTGATGAGCGGATTACAAAGGTATGGATGAGTGGTGGTTGTTCAAAAATGTTTAAACTACAAGAGGCTGTTGCGAGCAAGCTGGGTATACCAGTTGATTCACTGAACCCTTTTGAGCGTATCAAATTTAACGAGAAGGATTTCGATCCTGAGTATCTACAGGAAATCGCGCCATTAATGGCTGTTGGTGTGGGCTTGGCCATACGGAGGGTTGGGGATAAATGATCAGGATAAACTTACTCCCGGTTCGTGCCGCTAAAAAGAAAGAAACCGCACTTCAACAGATTTTTATTTTTTGTGCAGGGGTTGTGGCGGTTTTGGTTATTGTGTTGTCATTATGGGGTATCAAGATGGGTCAGATTGCAGGTACCAATAATGATATCAATGCTGCCAATGCAAAGATCCGCGAGTTGAAAACAAAGATTGGCAAACTGGACGAAATTAAAAAGTTACGGGATGAAGTTAAGAAAAAACTGGATATTCTGGCAGCCCTTCGGAAAAACAAGACCGGCCCGGCAATGCGGCTGGCCACCTTAAGTGATGTGACTCCAGACCAGCTTTGGCTTGAAAAGTATAAAGAGAATGGTACTCAGATCACTGTTTCTGGCATGGCTTTTAACGAAGAGTTGATAGCGCAATTTATCAGGGCGTTGGAAGCTTCACCAGAATATGAAAAAGTTGAACTTTTGGTTTCTGAACAGAAGGATATTGGTACAAACAAGCTGAAGCGTTTTGATCTTACCTTCAAAGTGGAAGCTGGAAAAGCAGTTCAAGAACCCCCTAAAAAATAGATATTATAATCGGACTGATTAAGGGTACAGACTATGGATCCCAGCGTTGAAAAAATACTTAAACTGCCAAACAAACAAAAAATAGCAATTTTTGTCGCAGTATTATTGCTAGAGGCTGCTGCCTTAATCTGGTTTGTTTATCTGCCAAAGCATAAGCAGTTAAATACATTAAGAGAACAACATGTTAAACTTCAGGCGGAGGTTGAAGAAAAAACGAAAATAGCAAATAATCTGCCAAAAGTTCAGAAGGAATACAGTAATTTGAATCTCGAGCTTGACAAGGCATTGACGGAATTGCCTAATTCAAGGGAGATACCAACGCTTTTGACCACTATTACTGCTACAGGCAAGAGTGCCGGACTTGATTTTCTGATTTTTAAGCCGAAGCCCGAGGTGAAAAAAGATTTTTATGCAGAGGTTCCCGTTGATATTACGGTTGCTGGGTCGTACTACAGTGTGGCCAACTTTTTTGCCGCAGTAGCGAACCTACCCCGTATTGTCAATATCGCAAATGTTGATTTTGCCGAAGTTAAGAGTGTCAACAACAGGATGATGACCAAGGTTAACTGTCTTGCAACAACCTTCCGGTTCCTTGGCAAGGAAGAGATTAAAAATGATGCGAACAAGCCAAAGAAATAACTGTTTGCCAAGGTTGTTCCTGAAAACTTTTGCACTGGCATCTCTTATGCTAATGCTCTTTGCCTGCAAAAAACAACCAGAACCTGTTAAACCTCCGCCTCCGGTTGCGAAAGCGAATTTGCCTAAAGCAGCGATACAGAAACCTGTCAGTTCGCCTAAAATTTCACCTGCACCAACAAATCAGATGGATTTTAGCGCTAAAAAGGATCCGTTTAAGCCGTATGTTATTGTTAAAGTAGCCAGTACAGCAGATGTTTCTAGGCTAAAGCCGGTGTTGCCGTTACACAGTTATGATGTTTCTCAGTTTCGGTTGATCGGAACAGTTGCCGACGTTAAGGGTAACAAAGCGATGGTTGTTGATCCTGCGAAAAAGGGTTACGTACTAAAAACTGGCATGATTATAGGTAAGAACGAGGGTAAGATTGTACGAATCGACAGCTCTGGAGTTGATGTAGTCGAACAGTTTCGAGATGAGAACAACAAGGTGCGTAAAGAGACAATCAGAATTCCCTTGCTGCGGAAACCGTAAGGAGTGTTCCCGATGAAATGGATTACCAGTATGAAACTTCTAATAACATTGATGCTATGTACCACAATCTGTTTGGGTACTGGTACTGGAAACGTTGCCGCTGCACCTGATAAAGAACAGATAACGCCAACGCCGTCTGTCATTCAATCCGTTCAGGTACGTGGAGACGGCGAAAAGACAGAACTAGTTATTGCAATTTCTGCACCTGCTACCTACACCAGTTACAAAACAACGGCTCCTGATCGTCTGGTGGTTGACTTCTCGCAGGTTATTCCGGCAGATTCCCTTGCTGGCCTTGCTATCAGTAAGGGGCCGGTAAAGGGAGTAACCGTCAAAAGATATGATACCGATGCCGGTGTGTTAACCCGTATGGAGATCTTTCTGGAGCAGAGTATTGAGCCGGTAATTGCACCATCAATGGATAAGGTAGGAGAGATTAAAATCAGTTTTCCCGGTTATGTGGCACAACAGCAGATTATAGTAACTACAGAAAAAGCATCTGAAAAAGCGTTGTCGCAACCTGTAGAGCAAGCACGCCAATCTGATGCTCCTGTGTCTGTTATTAAAAAGGCAGAAGAAGTCAAACCGGACGTAGAACAGGTAAAAACACCACCACTTCAACCGACAACTTCCAACTCTTTACCGGTAATTACAAACATTGTTGCCAATGGAGGTGGTATTGAAATTCTGGCTACTGCAGAAATAACGGATTTTAATAACTTCCGTTTAAATAAACCTGAACGAGTAGTTGTTGATATCCCAAATGCCAAGCTGGGTTTAGCTGATAAAATGGTAATACTGAATACTGCAGGAGTTTCGTCAGCACGCATCGGCAGTTATTCTGATAAAATACGCATTGTATTTGATGCAATAAACGGTTCTCTTGCTGATGCATCCATTAAGAAGACAGCGACAGGACTCTTTATTACCTTCGGCTCGATTGTAAAAAAGAAGCCGGATGAAGTAGCAGCTGTTGCGCCCACATCAATACAGCAAATGTCTTCACCTGATCAGGCGAAGGATATAAAACAAGTATCTGTAGCTTTTAAAGAGCCGGTTATCGCTGCGTCTGCTGCTGGCGCTCAGATTGAAGCCGTTGATTTTCAAGTATTTGAAACAGTAACCCGCATTATGGTTAGGGCAAGCGGTTCCCCAGTCGTTGAAGAGCCGGTAAAGGCTTCAGGATCAATATCCTTCCGTATAAAGAACAGTCGATTGCCTCGTTTTCTGCAGCGCTCATTTGAAGCCAGGAATTTTGTGTCACCTGTACTGCGCATAACGCCTGTATTGGTGAAGACAAAATCAGGCAATGATGTTTTGATGCGGATAGCGCTTAAAGAAGATGCTGCATTTGTACTGCGTCGTGAGACTGATATTATCTATCTGGATATCAAGCATCCTGCTGATATGGTTAAACCTGCCAAACAACTCGAGATAAAACAGCCGGACACAAAAAAAACGGATGCTCCGAAATCTGCTTTACCAATACCTCCAATAACATCCGCAACTTCTGCTGCCTCAAAAAACCAAGATACTCAACTTGATAAGGTTGCAGAAAAGACACAAGTTACCGGTAAGCGTGAGTATACTGGCCGGAAGGTTACATTGGAATTTGCTGATGCAGAGGTTCGTAAAATTTTTCAATTGCTTTCAGAAGTAAGTAATAAAAACTTTGTGCTTGGAGATGAAGTTTCAGGAAACATCAGTCTGAAACTGGTAAATGTACCGTGGGACCAAGCTCTTGATATCATACTTGATACTAAAGGTCTTGATAAACGTGAAGATGGTAATATTGTTTTGATCCGCGGTAAGGGTAAGTTTAAGTCATTAATGGATGAAGAGATAGAAATCCGTAAAGCAACCTTAAAGGGCGAACCGCTAGAAACCACCATGTTCGATGTTAACTATGCAGATCTTCCCAGTATAGTTACACAATTTACAGCACTTAAGACTGATCGTGGTATGATTACACAGGATCAGCGTACCAATAAGATAATCGTTAAGGATGTAAAAACAGCATTGGCAGACATGAAGAACATCCTGAAAAATCTTGATATTCCTGAAAAGCAGGTCATGATAGAAGCGCGAATTGTAGAAGCATCAACAACCTTTACCCAATCACTGGGCGTTAACTGGGGTATTCACTATCGAGATGGGTCTGCTTCAATTGCCGGTATCAATGCTTTTGATACAAGTTTTGGTGGATTGGCAACTACAGCTTCGCCTACGAGCGGTGTGAGTGGTTCTTCAGGTGCAACGGCAGGCATTTCATTTGGCACCTTGGCCAGTAACATAAAGCTTGATATGCGTCTGAACGCAGCAGCTACAGCTGGTTTGATACGAATTGTTTCCACGCCACGTGTTGCAACACTTAACCATAAATCGGCAAAAATTACTCAAGGCCAGCAGATTCCTTACACATCTGCAACATCAGATAAAATAGAAACCAAATTTGTAGAAGCTGCCTTGTCACTTGAAGTTACCCCGCATATCAATCCAAACGGCACTATTGTGATGAAGATTGATGCCAAGAATGACTCCCCAGGAACAGGTAGTCCTCCACCAATCAACAAGAAACAAGCCACCACTGAAATGATGCTGCGCGATGGAGAAACAACAGTTATTGGTGGTATTTTTGTTGAGTCTGATACTAGTGGTGAAGAAGGTGTGCCTATGATGAAGGATATCCCTTGGTTGGGAAATCTTTTCAAATCAAATGACACTAAACGCAACAAGAACGAACTTCTGATATTTATTACACCAAGGATAATAACTCCAGGTACTTAATGAATTTGCTTGTCATTAATAACTTATATTAATAATTGATTTTTAACAGTAACTCGACAATATCAAAATACTCTAAAGATCGGAACAAGAAAGGGGTTAGTTATGGTGTATGCAGGTTGTAAATTATTACTAACAAGTTTGCTGATGAGTGCCATTTTTCTGATAGCTGGTTGTGGAGGAGGAGCTGGCAGCGGGGCTCCAAACGCGAGTCTTGCCTTGTCACTTACCAGTTCAGAAATTGCTAGTGGTACTGCCG
>Ga0209800_10002961_pt1 | contig 14169 bp, 12 predicted proteins | sample Higcelweek8metaG_FD_187174 | JGI IMG/M metagenome (GOLD analysis project Ga0209800, IMG submission 187174) | Freshwater pond sediment microbial communities from the University of Edinburgh, under environmental carbon perturbations - High... | ecosystem: Environmental > Aquatic > Freshwater >...
TTTTTTCTTGTTTAATTTTCGCGCCGACAGAATGAGAATGCTTGTGAGCAAAATTATTGAAAAAGATACAGGAGAAAATATTTCTTTGGTTACCATGACAGATTATGGGAAAGAGTTTAATTGTCCTGTTGTTTTTCCTCCAATAAAAATTAAAGTCACTCTAGGAAAAGTAGTTAGTGAAAATGATATGACTCAAGCTCATATTGCTGAAACAGAAAAATTTGCTCATGCAACATATTTCATAAATTGTGGAGAAGAGAAACCATATAAAGGGGAGGAGCAAATACTTGTACAAAGTCCAAAGGGGGTTTTGACTTATGATCTAGAACCTAAGATGTCAGCAGAAGGAGTGGCTAATGAAGCTATTAAACAAATAAAAAAGGGGACAAATTTTATTTTTATAAATTTTGCAAATGCGGATATGGTAGGTCATACTGCCAACGTTTCGGCAATAATTGAGGCTGTTGATGAAGTAGATAAACAACTTGGAAGAGTAATTAAAATACTTCACGAAAATAACGGTATTGCTTGTGTGACAGCTGATCATGGAAATGCCGAAATAAATATTGACCAAACAACCGGAGTTAGACATACTTCTCATACTACAAGCTTAGTCCCATTTATTTTAACGGAAGAAGGTAAAAATTTAAAAGAAGGGGGCAGTTTAGCTGATGTAGCTCCAACAGTTCTGGAATTATTAAATATAAAAAAACCAGAAGAAATGACAGGTGAAAGTTTGATAAAATAATCAAAATAAAGGCCTCATGGATGTGAGGTTTTTATTATTGAAAAAATTCTGAAAATCCTATATAATTGAGGAGTTTATTATAAAGGAAGGGTTTAATTCGCTACTCTCGTCCTGTATGAAGCGGAGGGTTGGCAGAGAGGTTGAATGCACCGCTTTCGAAAAGCGGAATCCTTGAAAGAGGATCACAGGTTCAAATCCTGTACCCTCCGCTTTGGATAGGATTTAATGTTATTTTAAAAGTTTGTTTTTTTGTTTTTATTTATGCGCGGTTAGCTCAGCTGGTAGAGCGACCCCTTGACGTGGGGTAGGCCTAAATTCAAACGAGTTATACGTTGCTATATAACGGTATTTTTACTAAAAATGTTACTTGAAACACTTTCCCCGTAGGGGGTATGTCCATCTAATACTCCAAAAACTGAAAAAATTTGTATCGCATGAGATCCAAAAACTCTATGGACATGCAAATTTTGTCTAAAAAATTCTGTGATTATTCAACTCTTATAAAAGGTTTTGCGAAGAAGACTACTAGAAGATATAAACAAGTTATAAGCTACTATTATAGGTTTGCAAAGATAGCCAATATTGGAGAAGTTACGCCAGATAATTTAAGGGCGTTGTTTTATTTTGGGAGAACAGAAAGAAATTGGACGCCGAACACTTTTCTTCATTATCATAAATCATTAAAAGTATTTTTTAGTTGGTGTATTAAGAACGGATATATGAAAACAAATCCAATAGATGATATTGAAGTTCCAAAACTTGAAAAGAAATTGCCAAGAAAATTAACAAAACAGGAAGCCATGAAAATTCTTGAAGTTGTTTACAACTATCCTTGGAATTCTAATTTTTTACGACAACGTAACTACGCGATCTTTGCAACATTTATGTTTGCAGGATTAAGAAAACAGGAATTACTTAATTTAAAATTTATGGATGTTGATTTAGAAAATTTATCTATATTTATACAACAAGGAAAGGGAAGTAAAGATAGGGTTATTCCAATGAGTTTTACATTAGCCCAACATTTAAAGAAATACTTAGATGAAAGGAAAAAATTAAAGAAAACCTGTTCTAATTTTTTTGTATCTTCTAATTTTGATATGGGGTTGTCTGAAAGTGGTTTAATTAGACTGATAAAAAAGATAAGAACTACTACTGGTATCAAATATTCTTGCCATACACTTCGTCATACATTTGCCACTTTATTATTGGAAGGAGGAACTGATATTTACTCTTTATCTAAAATGATGGGGCATGCCAATATAAAAACTACTACTATTTATTTGTACGCCAGTATCGAACATTTAAGAGGAGAGATCATGAAACATCCATTGAATGACATTCTTTAAATCCTCAGGATTAAAAATGTTCCCTAAATAATCATTATATTCAAACGTTAATTTTGAATAAAAAGTGCCAATATGATACATATATCGTTTTATAAAATTAGGAGGCCTTAAATCGCAAAATAGGGAGAATTACCAGATTCGTTACTTTTACTAGAGATCAGACATAAATATCGGATCTATTTTTATTTAGATTAAAAAACCAGTTTAGATAATAGCTACGCCTACGTATTATTCATAATACATTATAGCGTAACATTGTTACAATATTATTTAAGAACGAATTAAAATTACTTAATACGTTAGGATGTTTTAGGTAACAAAATGCAAGAGCCCGAGTTCGGACCGTTTCATTTTTTATAACCAATTAAGGATACAGTTGTATTTTCTTAATTGGTATACATTAATAATAAAACATTGGTCAGATTTAACTCTGGCTTGCGTATAGGCGTGATATCGTTTTTCTTGATATTTTTTTGGTTGAAAAATCGATTCAAAAAAGAGTTGGTATATATGTAATGGTTACCCGAAGAATTATTTCATTCGCATTCTTACGGTAATGGCAGGGTTTTAATCCTAACTTTGGTGGCCTTACATATTAAGCTTTCGCCTGATATGTCATTTTACTAAAATGTTTGCGAACTATTACCAGAAAATCCTAGTTGGTAATAGACATTTTAGCTCTATTATTTTAGACTCCGCCTCTTGCATCCTTCGGCCAACGGAGTCCCTTGATGTGCCTATACGGCACTTTATATAGTCATTATTTGCTATCAAGAGCAGTGATAATGGCGTTATGATGGCTTGTTTGTTACTCAAAACAAAAAAATTCTTACAGGACATATCTAATGGATAGATACGTCTTGTAAGAATTCCTTCCTAATTAACGTATATATTCAATGTCCTGGTTGATAATAGATTTACCAACACACTTATTATAACACACTTTTGATTAATTTCCTAATACTATATTTCTTTTATTAAACATAAAAAGAGCTTAATTTTTATTGATAAAAATGATAGTATATAAGTTATATAAGGTTGTTATATTTTTATTATTTTTTTATTAAAAAGTCTATGAATAAACTAAGGCAGGTTCTTGAAAAAGCTCTAAAGCAGGAGGAATTTTTTGTCGATTCTGAAACGGGTAATATTAACTACATTAAGGTTAAAGATTCTGCTGATCGTATTGATGAAAAACTCATAAGTATCTTATCTCAAAATAAAGAATTGAAGGATAAGTTTTTTATAAAAATTAAAGATGTTTATGTTTTTAATATTCAAGACTTTAAGTTTTTCTTAGACGAAAATAAAATAGACAATTCTTATACAAAATATGCTAATCAAATAGGACTTTCTTCTAATGGTGAACTCGTAAAAGATATTAATAATGTTGTTCTAGATTTTCCATTTAAAGATTGTGTTTTAGAAGGAGGACAAAGTACAGAAGAAGGTATTGATACAGGTTTTGAATATTCTGAAAAAAGCAAAAAATATGAAAAACATGAATCTAATAGAAAAGAAATATTCTTTAATCAAGTTCTTGCACAGGATGAAATAGATAGACTTTTTGATAAAAAAGCTTTCGTTAATTGGAAAAGATTTACAAAAGATAGTAAAAAGAATGGTGAAGCAGTAAAAGAAATAAAACGAGATAAAAATGGATTAATAAAAGAAAATTTTATAATCAAGGGCAATAATTTGCTTGCTCTTCATAGTTTAAAATCTGAATTTGCTGGAAAAATAAAACTTATATACATAGATCCTCCCTTTAACACTGGTAATGATACTTTTAATTATAATGATAGATTCTCTCGTTCTACATGGCTTACTTTTATGAAAAATCGTTTAGAGATCGCTAGTGAATTACTATCAACAGATGGGAATATTTTTATACATATTGATATAAATCAAATACATTATCTTAAAGTTCTATGTGATAGTATTTTTGGAGAAGAAAATTTTGTTGAAGAATTAATATGGGCATACGGATCACCTTCGGGGGGAAGATCTTCTGGTGCTAAACCTGTCAATATTCATGATACGATTTTACATTATTCAAAGTCATACAAAAATAGAAAACAAAATAAAATATTTATTCCATATTCAGAAAAATATATTAATGATTGGTTTAAATATGAAGATAAAGACGGAAGACGTTATCGAAAAAGAATGAGAGGTAAAGATGAAAATGGAGATTCGATTTGGGTTAAACAATATTTAGATGAGAGTAAAGGTATTCCACTTTCTACAGTGTGGAATGATATACAGCAAGTGTATGCTGATCCTAGAGCATATAAAGATGGAATGTCTCACACTACAGAATTATTAAAAGATTTTTCAGGAGGACAAAAACCAGAAGCGTTAATAAAAAGGATTTTGGAAATGTGTTCTGAGGAAGAAGATATAATTTTAGACTATCATATGGGAACAGGAACTACTGCTGTAACTGCTCACAAGATGAAACGCCAGTATATTGGTATTGAGCAATTAGATTATATTAAAGATTTTACGATTAAAAGATTATCTGAAACCTTAAAAGGAGATATAAAAGGTATTTCAAGGGAAGTAAATTGGAAAGGAGGAGGAGATTTTATTTATTGTGAACTTGCAAAATTGAATGAACAAGCAATAGAAGAAATACAGAATGTAAAAGATTTATCTTCTCTTATAAAACTTTTTGATACTTTGTATGAAAAATATTTCTTAAATTACAATGTAAATATAAAGAATTTTAAAGAAAAAATAATAAAAGAAGAGAACTTTAAAAAACTAAGTCTTAACGAACAAAAAAAGATGTTTTTATCTATGCTTGATTTGAATCAAATGTATGTTCAAGAGAGTGAAATGTCTGACAAAAAGTTTGGGATATCAAAAGAAGATCAAAAACTAACTAAAGAATTCTATCAAAAATAAAATGGAGAAACTGTATGAAAAAATAAATATTGGCAAAGAGACTGTCAAAAAGTATGCTCCAGATATTGTTTCTATTCCAGGGTATATATCTGATAATTTAAAATATAGCTTTTTTGACTGGCAAAAAGATGCTTTTGAAAATCTTCTTATCTACGAAAAAGAGTATAAGAAAAATCCTACTCATTTGATGTTTAATATGGCTACAGGTACAGGAAAAACACTTCTTATGGCTTCTACTATTCTCTATTATTATAAACAAGGATATAGGAAATTTGTCTTTTTCGTTAATCAAAATAATATAGTTGATAAAACAGAAAATAATTTTATTGATAAAAATCATTTTAAATATTTATTTAAAGAAAAAATAGTTATAGATAATAAAACAATAGATATCAAAAAGGTTAATAATTTTTCAAAAGATAATGATAATATTGAGATAAAATTTACTACAATACAAAAATTATATAATGATGTTCATATAATCAGAGAAAATCAAATATATTTAGATGATTTACTAAAAAGAGACATAGTAATGTTAGCAGATGAAGCTCACCACTTGAACACTAATACCAATAGATCAATACAGCAAGATTTGGATCTAAATACTGAATTAAAGGAAAGTGCTAGTGATGAAGAAATAGAAAAGAAAGGATGGGAACATACTGTTATTGAATATTTATTAAATAAAAAAGGATCTACTTTTACTAATAGAAACATATTGTTGGAATTTACTGCTACCATACCTGATAATGAAAGAGTTACTGATAAATATAAAGATAAAATTATTTATAAATTTGGACTAAAAGAATTCTTAACAGCAGGATATACAAAAGAAATAAATCTTATATCTTCTACTCTTGATAAAAAAGAAAGAATTTTACAAGCTTTACTTTTTAATTGGTATAGACATAAAATCGCTTTAAATAATAACATATCTAACTTTAAGCCAGTCATTCTATTTAGAAGTAAAACAATTGAGGAATCAAAACAAGATTTTGAAGATTTTAAGGATATTATAAAAAACTTAAAGGTGTCTGATTTCAATTTTCTTAATAATATATTAGATAAAATATCTGATGATAATTCTGCTTATGAACAAGGAAAATCTAGAACGATGGACCTCTTAGAGTTTATTAAGAAAGAAAAAATAAATAAGAATGAAATAATTAATTTTCTGAAATATGCCTTCAGTGATATTAATTGTATTATTACTAACTCTAAAGATGGTACAAAGACAAAAGAAAGGACTAGTTCTGAACAGGAATCATTGCTTAATAGTTTAGAAGACAAAAATAATCACATAAGGGCGATATTTACTGTTAATAGACTCACCGAGGGATGGGATGTCTTAAACTTGTTCGATATTGTTAGACTTTACAATACACAACCAGCAGGTGGAGCTAATAATAATCAAACACCAGAAGGTACAATAAAAGAAAAACAGCTTATAGGTAGAGGTGTTCGATACTATCCTTTTGTTTATAAAGATTTACAGAAGAATAAAAGAAAGTTTGATAGAGATCTTAAACATGAATTAAGATTCTTAGAAGAGCTTTATTACTATACTTATGATGAAGATTCTAGATATATATCTCATCTTAAGAATGAACTTAGGAAAGACGGCTACATTAATGATGGCAAAATTGTAAAAAGGTTTTCACTAAAAAAAGACTTCCTGGAAAGTGGTTTTTATAAGAATGTTAAGGTTTTATATAACGAAAGAGAAGATAATCCAAACAGAAAAAAGAAAAACTTTTCAGAAATAGAAAAGGCTTTTACTATGTTTTATAAGTTAAAAAACTTAGAATTTACTGAACAAGAACTTAATCTTGAAAGTGATGAGGATACTCAAAGATTAAATTTGAGAAGTAGAGGTTTAAGAACAATACCAGTTGAAATTAAAAATTTTGATAAACATATCTTCAAAAAAGCTGTTAATATAATGGCTAAAAATGATAATTCTATCTTTCGCTTTAATAATTTAAAAGAAGAGTTGTTTATAGATAGTATTGATGAATTACAAAATAAGATTTTAAAGAGTTTTGTTGTAAACATAGTAACTAAAGATACAGATTTTGATGATATTTATAATAAAGAAAAATTAGATATATTATTATCATTCTTTAATAAACTAATACCAGAATTAACACGATCAATAAGTCCTAAAGTTGGAACTGATTTTAAGGCAGGTAATTTCTCTGATTTTTTCAAAGAAGTAAAGATAAAAAATATAACAAAAGATGATGAAAGTGAAAGAATATATAATGATAATTTGAAATATGAAGAATGGTATGTTTTAGATGATTTTCATGGAACAAGCGAAGAAAAAGATCTTATTAATTTCATTCAAAACACTATTTCTAATCTAAAAGAAAAGTATTCTGAAGTTTACCTATTAAGAAATGAAGAACAATATAAAATATATGATTTTGAAAAAGGTAGAGGCTTTCAACCTGATTTTATACTATTTTTGAGAGAAAATAAGAACATACACTATCAAGTGTTTATAGAGCCTAAGGGTAATAATCTTTTAGAAGTAGATAAATGGAAAAATGATTTTCTCAAAGAGATAACAAAAAAATATGCAAAAAAGAATATATTAAAATTTGAGAATAAAGACTATGTTCTAATAGGATTACCTTTCTTTAATGATGAAAATAATGAAGATTTTATTGAAAATTATAATAAATTAACTAAATAATATGAATGAAATAATATATATACTTATAAATGAATCAATGCCTGGATATGTAAAGATAGGTAAAACCTCTACTAGTCTTGAGCAAAGAATAAAAGAATTAAGTGGCTCAACTAGTGTACCTCTTCCTTTTACTTGTTTTTATGCATGCACTGTAAAAGATTCCGCCTTCGTTGAACATCAATTACATGATGCTTTTGATAATCATAGAGTAAATCCGAGAAGAGAATTCTTCCAAATAGCACCTGAAAGAGTTGTTTCTGCTTTAAAACTTGCTCAAATAGAAGATATTACACCTAAGAACGATATTGTTGAAGATAAGGAAGATCAAAAAGCGTTAAATGAAGCTAGAGAAAGAAGATCACCATTTAGGTTTGATATGGCTGATATTCCATATGGATCAGAAATAGTATTTAGTCGTGATGAAAACATAAAAGCAAAAGTTATTGATAATCGTTTCATTGAATTAAATGGAGAGAAAACTAGATTGTCTATTTCTGCACAAAAACTACTTGGTTATGATTATGGAGTAGCTGGTACTGATTACTGGATGTATGAAGGAGAAACACTTGATGAAAGGAGAAGAAGAATTGGAAACGAGGAATAGTCATAATTTATGAAAGAATTTAATTGTAATCTAAATTCAATTTCTCCACATAAAATTATTAACAAATCAAATAATAGTGATTTAGATAATTTTTTTTTAATTTTAGGTTTAATTTTTAATGATTTAAAAGGAATAATACTTTTTAATGATTTTCTTATAAAAAATTATAAAAAACCAGTAGATGGAGAAATAAGTGCTCATGCTGGTGAATATGCAGGAATTCAGATTCATATATTTAAATTATCTTCGTCTCTAATTAGTGAATTTTTAATAACTCTGGAAAAACATAAAGATGTTATAAAAAGCATCCAGTTTAAATTTATAGAAAATAAATTGAGAGAAGAAATAAGAAATAAATGGAATAATGTTTTAGAAATAGCACTAGATAATAAAAAAGATTCTGATAGTTATTTATCAAAAATAGCTAGGATAAGAAGTAATATAACTTACCACTATGATCATTCAGGGACTGAGTTGAAAAAATCATTCATAAAAAGATTTATTGATTCTCCAAAGGATGATTCAAATAAAAAAGCATATTATGCTATAGGAGAAACAATAGAAACAACAAGATTTTTTTATTGTGATGCAATCATACATCAGTATATGAATGAACACTTTAAAATTGACACCTTGGATTATTATAAAGAAACAAATAGAATGACAAAAGATATAAATGAGATTATTGTTAATTTATTAAGTAGTTATTTGTCATATAAGCAAACCAAAAATAAATAGTAATTTTTTAAACAAAAAAGCGAAGCTCAATGGCTTCGCTTTAATGTTTCTCCGTACCTAGTTCCAAGTAGCTGATTGAAAATCAAAAATCATTTCTTCCGCTTCTGTGCTTGAAAGATTATCAAGTTCTAGAAGTCTATTTTCTTTTTCCTCTTCTTGAAAATTTTGAGAAATCAATTCAATTAGAGTTTTCTTTTGACGTGGATTGATCATTACATTACCACTTGTATAATCGTAATCTTTATATTTAGTAATCATATAGATAGTTAATAATTATTTAATAAACAAGCTATCTTATCTGATGCCTCCGACCTTGATATATTACTAAGCTCTTTAATCCAGTTATCTATTTCATTAACTGGCACTTTCTCTTGTATTAAGGTGTTTAAATAGTTCTTCTGCTTATCGGTCGCTAAATCTGGCTCCATAGAAGAATCATCGACACTCATTCTGAATGACTCTAGGACCTTGCTAGCATTGTTTGTAGCCGATAAAAAAGAACCATTAATCGCAGTGGATATGGTTCTTTCTAAATACTTATTTAATCTACTAAATACTGCCCAAGATCTACCTAAAGATATTACTTGCCCATCTTTCTTAATAATACACATGATAGCTATTAGATTAGGTATATGTCTAAATTGCTTTAATGTATCTACGTCTTCTTGAAAACTAACTTCTAGCGTATAGCTTGTATTACATAGATTTCTAACTTCCTGGCTAACAGGATTATCACTGTTTGCAAATCTATTGATTCTTGGTTGAAATGGAGAAACTACTTCCTTGTTATATGTGTTCATGTTACTTTTTTAATTCAGTTACTTGCCTATAATAGAACAAGTAAATACTTTTAATTTTTTTAATGACCTTTGTTGGATCTTTCTTATCTTTATTCTCTGTTATTATGAAAGAACGAATTGCAGTTTCTCCTTTCTTGGGAACAAAACTTAAAGATATCCAACGTTTAAATGTAAGTGCTGAACGAAGAGGATCATAGTTTTTTAATTCACTTTCGCCCCAACGCTTAACTATTTCTTGTTCAACTAACGACTTTGTTTTTTCTGATCCTAAATATCCAGAAATCTCTGGACCATTTAGAATTTCCTTAATGCTCATAACCATATAATGTTAATAATAAAAAGTACGAGGACTGGTCGTACTGTTGAGACTTTTGTTATTAATAATGTGTCTCTACCCGCATAGTTTTAAATGTTCTATTTAAAATATGGGGTAGGGGGGTTGTCGATTTAACTTCCATAGATAAATGAGGGACTGTAAGGATATGTTACCTCTTGTGTTTTTTGGTTAAAATCTCAATTCTAGGGGTTTGGGCATCAAAAAATTTCGCAAAAAATTAAAACTTTGGGGTTGTTGATTATGATTATTAGGTGGTATAATTGAAGGACAATTTAATAAGAAGTAGCCTAAACCAAGAATAAAGTATTGGCATGGTGAAAATCCAATGACGCGTAAAGAACCCAACATCAAGGGCTTGCCGTCATTGGTCATATCCGGGAAACCGGTATGGATAGCTTAGGCTATCACCTTGTGTTGGGCTTTTTGTGTTCAAATTTGTAATTTAGAAAGAGAGGATGTTTATTACTAATCAAGATTTAGTAATATCTAAATATTAATTCGAAAAATATTTGGAGGAACTATATATTTTAAATCCACTGGCCAGGTTAGGCCTATCATTTTTTATTCCGCGTCCTCTCCTTTTAGTTTATAAGTTTATGATTAATATTTAAATTTAAAAATTATGGAAAATATAGAAGAAGAAAATATCATAAAAAGAAAAATTCCCAATACAAAATTTTGGGTAAAAGGCATACAAAAAAGTAAAGGAATTTGGGATGTATATATGATTGAACCTGAAGTAAATAACGAAGAATTAATAAAAGAAGATATAACAACAGAAACATTTAACATATTTTTGAATACAACACTTAAAACAATACCAGAAAAAAATAATAAACAAAAACCTATCATTTTTGAAAAGAAAAATATAGAAAATAGTCCAAAAAATGAAGATCCACTAATTGTATTTTTAAGAATTGCTTTTATCCTACTTTTTATTGCGTTACCTATATTATGGAGTGCTTTTCATAAAAATGATTCTTCTTCTCAAGAGAAAACTTTTTATGGATATGAATGTCAAACTTCTGATTGTAGTGGGCATAAAGCTGGTTACGAATGGGCTAAAGATAAAAACATAACAGAGTATGAAAATTGTGGTGGTAAATCAGAGTCCTTTATAGAGGGATGTAAATCTTATGTCTCAGGAGAGTATAATTTTGGGAATAATGAATAAATTAACATACATCTTAAAATAAACTATAATTAAACAATGAAAAAACTATACAGTAGGATTAACGCATTCTGGTTAAGATGTAGAAAATGGAGTAGTGAAAATATCTTCGGCTATATAGTTGGAGCAATAGTTAAGTTTACATTTATAATTGTATTTGCATTATTGCTCTATTCAGTACTTCCAGCTAGCGAAGAAGATTCATTTATTAATTATTCTAGTAATAAACAAAACGACTGCAATGTGATAGGTATCAATTTACACGGCACCATCTATACATATTTACCAGATCATGCAGATGGAGACACTTCATTTGATTATGATTCTGTTTCCAGTGAAAATATAATGAAAGCAATTGATGATGCAAATAATGATCCTGAAATAAAAGCTATCATAGTAGAAGCTGATAGTAGAGGAGGAAGTCCCGTTGCGGGTGAAGAAATATCAAGGGCAGTCAAAAATAGTGAGAAGCCCATAGTTGCCTTCATTAGAACAGCCGGGGATTCTTCCGCTTATTGGTCAATAAGTTCTGCTGATAAAATATGGGCATCTGAAAATTCTGAAGTTGGAAGTATCGGAGTTACAATGTCATATCTCAATAATGCAGAAAAGAATAAAAAAGATGGCTTGATTTATGAGAGATTAAGCTCTGGTAAATTTAAAGATTCAGGAAGTTCAGATATACCATTAACACAAGAGGAAAAGGACCTATTTATGAGAGACATAAATATTATGTACAACAATTTTGTTAGAGCAATATCAAGTAATCGTAATATTCCAATAGGTGAAGTTAAAAAGTTTTCTGATGGATCCACTGTACTCGGACAGAAAGCAAAAGAACTTGGCTTAATTGACGAGATTGGTGGAATTAATGAAGTAGAAGACTATCTTGAAGGGATAACAGGTGAAAAACCAGAGATTTGTTGGCAATAGGAATAGCTAGTAGTTGTATCCAGATAATACGGAGAAATCCGAAAAACGAATTGGATATATTCGGCTTTTTGTAGTAAATAAATTATATTGAAAACAATTTTATTTCAATATAACAAGGTTGAATTTTACTGAAATTTCTGTAATAATAGGGAAGTCGGTTTTTATTATTTAAAGGTGTCAATTGTGATATACAAACCTCATCCGAGGTTTAAATTTTTATCTCGTTTTTGCTGAGGGGGTATGCTCATCTAAGTAGTGCGAGTTTGGGACCCAAAATTAGATTTTACCTTTACAATACAACGTTTTCATTTATGCGCGGTTAGCTCAGCTGGTAGAGCGACCCCTTGACGTGGGGTAGGCCGGGGATTCGAGTTCCTCACCGCGCACAGTTTATTAATCAATTAATTTTTTTATGAATACAGACACACAAATAATTATATTAGCAGCTGGAAAAGGTAAAAGAATGGAATCAGATGATCCCAAAGCTCTTGCTATGCTCAAAGGTAAGCCATTTTTGATGCACATATTAGATACATTATCTCATATAGATTTAGCAATTAAACCGGTTATAGTTGTTGGTCACAAAAAAGAGCGAATTTTTGAAGTGTTTGGAGAAAATCATGTTTATGCTCATCAAGCCGAACAACTTGGGACAGGTCATGCTGTATTGTCTGCAAAAGAAGCCACTGACCCAAACCATAAAATAGTTTTTGTAATATCTACAGATCAGCCTTTAATTTCAAGAGAAACGATAGAAAAAATAATTGAGACCCATAAAAAAAGTAATTCGGTTATAACTATGGGATCTGTTATTTTGCCTGATTTTAAAGATTGGAGAATTGCAGCATATCATCTTGGAAGAATAGTTAGAAATGAAGATGAGAAGGTTGTAAAGATAGTTGAATTCAAAGATGCGAATGATAGAGAAAAAGAAATTACGGAAGTTAATCCAGCGATATATGCTTTTGATGCAGAATGGTTGTGGAGTCATGTAGATAAATTAAAAAACGAAAACGCTGCTGGAGAATATTATTTGACTGACTTGATTAGAATTGCTCAAGGGGAAGGTAGGGGAATAGAAGCAGTTCCGCTTTCAAATATTATGGAAATATTCCAACCAAATTCCAAACAAGATTTAGAAATTCTTGAGGGTTTACTTACTAATGAGAATCTTTAAAATATAAAAAATACCCCGAGATTTCTCTCGGGGGTTAAATTTCCGGTAGCCTGCTCAATTTCTTTTTTCAACTTTGCTGTTTGAAAAAAGTGACGGAGGACCATTTGAGTTCCTCACATCATAGTTTAACTTTTTCATGTCGTCTCCTTTCTTTTAAGAACGAATTCAGTGTAATAGTATTAAATTGTTTAATACTTGTCAATTATTAATTACATAGGCAAGACCTATGTATGACGCTATTTATTTTTATGTATCCAAATATAGATATCTTCTAAAGCCTTAACAGCGTCTCCAGCCGCGATACTATTTTGATGGTATCTACCATTCGTGCAATCTCCAGCCGCCCAAATACCTTCGGTTGAAGTCATTTGAGTCATTGGATCAACTATTATTTTATTATACACATCAATATTTACTATATCTTTTATAAAATCTGTATTAGGAATTTGTCCGATTTCGACAAAGATACCAGTAGTTCCGATTGTCTTTTCTTCGCCAGTATTTTTATCTTTATAAGTTAGGGAACTGACAAATTGTTCTCCGTCTACTCTTACTATCTCAGCATTTGTTATAGCTTTGAATTTAGAATTTTCCATCATCTTTTCCACTGTTATTGCATCAGCTCTGAAAGTTTCACTTCTGTGTATCAATGTTACACTCTTACAATAGGCGAGAAGCTGAGCTGAAGTTTCAAATGC
>Ga0209800_10002964_pt1 | contig 14154 bp, 9 predicted proteins | sample Higcelweek8metaG_FD_187174 | JGI IMG/M metagenome (GOLD analysis project Ga0209800, IMG submission 187174) | Freshwater pond sediment microbial communities from the University of Edinburgh, under environmental carbon perturbations - High... | ecosystem: Environmental > Aquatic > Freshwater >...
CAAATACGAAATCCGGGTCTGCTACATCCCTTTCTGCACAGTCAGTAATTCTTTTGTTCAAATCCACCCTATCTACATTCTTAACTCACACATTATCAACAACACTTATTTAAACATTGAAATACTGTTTTATCACAATCTTTAAGACCTTGGCACAAATATAAGAGATAATAAACCTATTTCACTTTGTTTACATTTATTTAATGCCGCTATGCGGTTTTTTGCAGCTCAAAGTCTTAAATTTGTCTACGGGAAATATTTCCGAATTAGTTCAATGAATTTTGTCATTGAAAACAACAAACCCAACAATTCACCAGCAGCAAAATAGCATCCTATTACCGTACATTATTAAAAAAACCAACAATCTCAGTCGAATGCAATCCAGTATGCTCAAAAATCTCTTGCGTATTTGCGCCTGTATAGCCATTATAATGAAGCAATTATTTTCGAAATTCAAGGTGTTTTGTTTATCATTCTGAAATTTCCTGCATTTTCAAAGCTGCATTGCACAACTAAATTTATGATACATTAAGTGTAATGTAAATTTTAGAAAACTCCAAATGAATCAACACACCACCAACTCACAATACACCAGCTTCCACTCTCCATCCGTTTTTTTGAATTCCATGACTTTGTAGGTGCCGACTTCTTTACGAACTAGCTCGAAGCGGCATACAGAGCCGGAAAAACCGGTTATCAGACTATCCAGTCCGGGATTAAATGAGCGGATATCGTCCTTCATCATGGACCAGCCTTCAGTTTGCCAGTCAATCACTTCTTCGCATTCAAACACACCTCCGGCCAGCGGAAACTGAGTGTGCTGCATCTGATAAACCGAATCGGTGAGAAACTTCTTGTAAAAACTCTCAAATTCAGCATTGGTTTTTGTGTTCATCAATCCGGATTCCGACAAATCAGCACCGGCTGAATCCGGCGCTGCAGGCTTACTTCCACATGAAGACAAACAAGCAATTACAACGACGGCTATAAAAAAACATTTGTTCATACATCTGCCTGTTTAATTTTTTGTAATCGAAGGATCGTCATTTTTTTTATTCGTCTTATTTTTTTCTTTATCAAAGACAGACAAATAACATGTTGTTTGTATTACAACGGGTCCCGTTTTTTTCTTCGACTTTCTCTGCAGCATCCGCATAGAGACCCGCATCCGAATGTCGCGCAATATTTTTAATGTTCGTTTCATCGTTTCAAAGATATGCGAAGTTAGAAAAATATGCAAATATTACAAGGCTTATGTAAAAAACAAAATGAATTATATTCTATTCCAGATGCTTCTACAAAGAGACGTAATCATCATCTACCGTGTCATGCTGAATTCATTTCAGCATCTGCGGTGGATGAGGAGCCACGCATGGTTGAGTATTTTGCAATTCATTTTGGTTGGCCTTTTTCAAAGGCTATCCTATTGTGAATGCAAAATTGCAATTTTACAATATTAACAACTGTTTCACCGCAGCCACCTTGTCTTTCGAGGTTGTCTGAATCACAGAGTCACGCACCGGATTGTCGCTCAACAGAACTTTATCGTTGTAATAGGTGCTGACGGAATCGCGGTTTACAGAGCCACTCATGTGAAATTCCTGTGCGCCGGATTCTTTCAGTTGAAGAATATTATCAGAATTCACACCGCTGCCAGGCATAATGATGATGCGGTCTCCCGCCTGCTTCACCAGCTGCGTTATCAGATCGCGCCCTTCGAATGCTGTGTTTTTCTGACCACTCGTCAGCAGGCGCTGGCAGCCGGCTTCAATAATATCTTCGAGGCCCTGCACCGGATCGCAGCACACATCAAAAGCACGATGAAAAGTAACACTCATAGGCGCAGCGAGCTCCACAATCAATGCAGTAATATCTTTGTCAACAGATCCGTCGGGCAACAGAAAGCCGCACACAATGCCGGCTGCACCGCTTTGTTTGGCAAATTCAATATCGCGGCAGATGAGATTCATTTCGTCCTTGCTGTAGCAGAAATCGCCCGGGCGCGGTCGGATCAACACATGCACAGGAATCCCGCTATACGCAACAGCCGATTGAATCAGCGCTGCAGAAGGTGTTGTGCCGCCGCAGAATAAATTACTGCACAGTTCAATGCGGTCAGCACCACCGTCCACAGCAGCTTTGAGCGATTCGAGCGAAGTGGCAATCACTTCCAATGTATACGAACTCATACTTACCACATTTTCCGGTTATACGCATTCAGTAACATAGCAGCTGTATTGATGTGATAGCCGCTGAAATGATAATATACGGTACCATCTGCAATAAACAATACTTCGGGGAATGACAAATCTTTTTTCGTTTCCAGTTTTAACTGCCCGGCAAATTCTCCTTTTGAATCCGAGAGCCATACAACGTTGTCAGGCAATCCGGGCCACGATTTCGGATCGAACGATGCTGCAGGTTTTTCTTTTGGAAGTACCAGGAAAATATTTCTGTTGAGTTTGTCAAAATCAGCTTTGCTTTGTGTCAACTCCGTCAGAAAGTGCTTGCCCGGCTCAGTTGAGGGATCTATCAATGCAATTATATTGTAACTTTTTGCGAGATAAGAATTTAATTTATTAAACTGGATAACTGAATCCTTATTCAGCAAAGACAGTTCGAAATTATTCTCGAAATGAAATAATTCTTCCGGATATTTGGGATTGCCATCCAGAATCAACACAGTTTCGATTGTGTCGCTTTTTGCAGGGACGTTTACAAATTTCCAATCCGTCAACACTCCGCCATCAGGGGTGCGATATCCCGTCATCATTCTGTAAATTCCAGGTTCAAGCCGTATGTTTACCGGAAACACATTCATGCTTTCGTCATATTCATAATCGAGTGTTTGAAAACGGCCATCGATCAGGCGTGCAATGGTGTAGCTTGTATAGTACTTTGGCGTAAAACCCATATAACCTATATTCAGCGGGACCTTATCAACTTCAGGGGAAGCTTCACTACGGAACACTGAAATCCATTTGCCATGCCAATGGTACTGCGGAATGTACGTCGCCGGTTCTAGTCGGGCAGGAATTCCGAAACTCCGGCAACAGGCCACAAAGAATACATTGCGTGAATACTCGTCTGCTGTGCGAAGTTTCATCACATATTCAGGTAACAATGTCACACCATAATAATTGTTTTCCTTATCCAGAGTGATATTGCTGTTTATCCACGAAACGAGATTTTCCGGATTTTTCCTGAACGATTTAATTTCCTTTTTATTGAAACTTGTTTGAAGTTCGCTGCGCCATGAACTCAGCAATTCGCGCCCGATGCGAGGATTTACGACATATTGTGTAAAAAGCTCTTCTGGACATTTAATACGCTGAATTGTTTCTACCCCCTTCAAATGATTCAATAAAATTTCGGCAGGTGTATCGTGCAAATCTTTCTCTGAAATAACGGACAGTATATCTGTAGCCATTTCTTGATTCCCGGCCTTTTCATAAAATGCAGATATTTCGGAAAAATTCCCACGGCTTTTCAAAATAAAATTCACCATGGATTCGCCTAACCTGTCATTTTTATATTGCTCGCGTAATGTCACAGTATCAGGGAAAGTGGCTTCATAAGCGGCTCTTATGGAGTCTTCCTCTTTCAAACGCCGGTTGTTTTCTTCTTTTTTCGAGGTGGATGGTGACACCGTTTTTCCGAGAATCGGTGCTACAATCTGAAAAGTAAAACTACAACTGTTATCCATGTATTCATATGGATTAAAAACAATTTCCAGTTCCGATTCCTGTTCATACGGAAATAATTTCCATGTGTATTCTTTTCCGTTGGTAACCCAGATCATCAGATCGCCAAACGCTGTTTCGATGCTGCATCGGCCATCTTTGCCGGTTTTCAGCGAAGCGAAAGTAAAAAACTCGGAATAGTTGTACACCTGATAATCCACCATAATGCCTTCGATGGGCTTACCATCCGTGTCGACAACTTTCACCGTCGCGTTTTTCACCGGTGCATAGTTCGATAATAAATTGAGTTTCGAATACAAAGGTTTCTGCACCAACGTTTTTTCGGGACCATTGTATTGTCCGAAAGTATTGGTATGCACCATAATGGCTCTGGTGGCTGGTCCCGAAAACCAACCCATGTTCAGTTCCGGATCAGGTTCGCAGGCGCCCATGAAATACCATTTGCCATCGATCCACACTTCGACCCACGCGTGATTGTCGTCGGTGTGCGCCCAGCGCGGTGTGTACACCTGTCGGGCAGGAATTCCGATGCTGCGCATGGCGGCAACAGTAAACGTACTTTCTTCTCCACATCGACCATAAGCGGTTTTGATGGTTGCCAGCGGCGCCGATGTGCGCTCGTCGGTTGAACGATACGCCACTTTTTCGTGACACCAGTGATTGACTTCGAGAGCAGCTTCATACATACTCATGCCTTTCACCCGTGCTTTCAGTTCCGTCAAAAACACTGCCCGTGCGGTATCCGGATTTTCGTTATTCACGCGGTAAGGCAAAACAAAATGCAGAAATACGTCTGCCGGAATCGTAGCACCCCATGCAAACTCGCTTCTGGTGCGTAACGCCAATGCCGCCATCGATTTGAAATAGTCAGGACTTAAATTCGCAATGTCGCTCAAAGGCGCATAAGCAATCAGAAATCGCGTGGCTTCGGCCAGTTCGGGTGTTTCTGCATTTTCGACAATAGAAAACAATTCAGGAAGTCGCGCTCCTAATGCCGTTTTTCGCTCACTGAACAATTTGTTCATGTTGTCGAACGCAACTTTATCCTGCATCAGCACCTGCGAAAACAAAGGCGCAGCGCCGATTGTGGCCCCCCAAACCAAAACAAATAAAAAAAGTTTCTTCATATGGTGTGTTTATTCAACAATGATTTCATCTAAAAACAACCAGGTCTTGCCTCCTGCACCCGGGTGCCAGTCTGGATTTTTGCGCATTGCACTGCAATACACTTTTACAAATTTTACTTTCTGCGATTTAAAAGAAACAGTCAGATCAAGAACCGAAGTAGCTACATCGGTCTGTGGGACAGTGTTTTCAACTTCGCCAATTTTTTTCCAATCCGCTGCATCGGCCGAAACAAACACTTCCAGTTTCAGCGGATGATAAATCCATGCACCCGTACTTTGCAATGAACCAACACTTACTTTGCTGATTTTTGTTCTTGCGCCGAGGTTTACGATGGCTTCGAAATCAAGTCCTTCGTAGCCCTGCCAGAGATTATCGCAATAGGAGTTTGTGCCGCGCAATCCATCGGTCATATTGGTATCGCCACCGGCCACATATTTTTTATGGTATGGATAAGTGATGGTGTATTCTTTACCAAGGGCTTTATGCCAACAAACTTTCCTCGATTCAACAGCCGTTTTTCCCGATCCTTCGCGCATGGCCGCAACCTTAATCTCAGCGCTGGTTTTTATAACAACCGGCCCGGTATACGCTGCCGAATGGAAATCAGGCTCCGTGCCATCGGTGGTATAATACATGGTCAGACCCGGCTGCCCTGGCTCAACAACAGCAACAAATGCATTTTGTGTTTTATCAAATGAGGTGGTGAGTTTTATCGGATCGCGCTCGTAGCCATATTGCACATTCATCTGATCGAGACGTTTGTAATGGTTCTGCAGGCGATCATGAAATTCATTAAAACTTCTTCCTTTGGGATCGGACCACATGACTTCGCATAAGGCGCACAAACGCGGAAACACGCGGCTGTCAATCACTTCCTGCGGCGCAGTTTCAGTCCACATGCAGCATTCGGCACCTATAATATGATGACGCTTGTCGGCAGGCAAATCGGATGGAACCGGTTCGAAAGTGTATACCTGTTCAAGATTTGTGTTGGTAGTGCTGTAATCGAAATAACAATGGCTGGTGGGCGACATGATGGCATCGTGTCCCTGCATGGCCGCTTCCATTCCGCCTTCCATGCCACGCCACGACTGCACCGTTGCCGAAGGAGCCAGGCCGCCTTCGAGAATTTCGTCCCAGCCAATTAACTGACGGCCATGTGCATTCAGAAATTTTTCAATCCGCTGATTAAAATATCCCTGAAGTTCTTCTTCTGATTGTATATTTTCGGCCTTCATGCGCGCCTGACATTTCGGGCAGGCTTCCCAACGCACTTTCGGAGCTTCGTCGCCGCCAATATGAATGTATTTTGAAGGAAATAAATCCATCATTTCAGTAAGTACATCCTGCAGGAAAATAAAGACTGAATCGTTGCCGGCACAAAAAATATCATTGAAAACGCCCCAACGTTTTTCTACTTCAAAAGGTCCGCCTGTACAGGATAATTGCGGATACGAAGCCAGTGCCGCCACAGCGTGGCCCGGCATTTCGATTTCAGGAACCACGGTAATATATCGCGCGGCCGCATAGGCAACCACTTCACGGATTTGTTCCTGCGTGTAAAACCCGCCATAGATGCTGCCATCGTCTTCGCGGCGCCAGGCGCCGACTTTCGTCAGCTCCGGATATTTTTTAATTTCAATACGCCAGCCCTGATCTTCGGTCAGATGCCAATGGAAAACATTCATTTTATAATAGGCCAGCAAATCGATGTAGCGTTTGATAAATTCCACATCCATAAAATGGCGGCAACAATCCAGATTCATTCCGCGCCATGAGAAACGAGGTTTGTCTTCAATCTGCATGCATGGAATTGAAATGTCCGTAATTGACAATACCGAAGAAGACAACCATGACTTTTCAAATAATGCAGGCATCAATTGACGCAAAGTCTGAAATGCATAAAAAATTCCGGCCTCGTGCTGCGCAGTAATTTCAATGCCATTTGGAGTGACATTCATTTTATAGCCCTCAGCTCCGCACCAGGTGTCATTTTCATCGAGAAAAACAGAAATATACCGTGTATTCTGCCGGCGGACTGAATCGATTTTTAATTCAACGTGCGTTGCAGAGGTAAACTGGCTTGAAAAATTCTGAACGGTTTTATAAATGCCGGTCGTGGTCTGAGTTAAAATTCTGACCGATTCGTCAAAACGAAAAACGCCTTCACCGGCCTTAACAGACAATGGTTTTGGAATTATATTCATAGCAGGTTGCTGAGCAACAGCCGATAGCGCAAAAATAAGCATACACAAACTGATGGAAAATTGCTTCATGTTGGGGGATTTTTTTTATACAATCAAAGAACGTAAAAAAACAGTAAGGATGAAAATTATTTATTTAAAAACCGGCCGTTTTACGCAACATGGACTGTTTTTGTATCAAATTCAAAATGATATACAAGTTGTCAAACATGAATAATTACTTTGTTATGAGAATGGTCATGTCGGTTTCAATGAAATTGTACAATTCAGTAATATCATTGTTGGTCAACGAAACACAGCCTGCCGTCCAGTTTTTTCCATCACTGATCCGGTTATCGCAGCCTTCCGGCACGCCATGAATGCCAACTTCGCCGCCAATTTCAGCATCCTGCGGAATTTCCCCTTCGCGCTTTGCTTTTTGATGTTTTGCACGCGATTCGTCGTTTGGATAATCGAGCCAGATAAAATAAGTCCATTTACGATGCGGATATTTGTCACGGATTCGGAAACGACCTTCCGGTGTGCAGCCATCGCCTTCCATGCGCTTGTCGTTTACCGGATCTGGACCCAGCACCACCGGGTAACTTTTTATAATCTCATTTCCGTGCTTAATATATAATGTATATTGGCTTTTCGATACTTCGATGCTGAGCTCGCTCTTTTTCAGATTTTTATCACGGATTAATTCAGCCAGCGGTATATCATAATTTACATGCTGGCGCACTTCTTCTTTTCCGGAACAGGAAAACAACAAAATCATCGATAACATCACCACAACATATTTCATGAAACATTTATTTCAAACTTACAAAAAATATTGCGTTGCAAATATAACCCAATGTAAAAATGAGTCTTATTCCAAAACGAATTATATTGTGGTCCAATAGCTCTTACCAAGAGACGCAATCATCATCCAACGTGTCACCCTGATTGCGATAGCTATCGCAATGTTTCAGGGTCTGCGGTAGATGATGAGTCACGCATGGTAGATACTGAAACGAGTTCAGTATGACACCATGCGTGGTAAGCAGAATTGGTCTGCTTTATAATTCGCTTTGGTACTACGTTGAAAAACAAGTACCTTTGATTGTAGAAAAGATGAACACAATAAAATTAGAAATATTTCCATTTTTCGAGACCATTCGTGTTGAAAATGGCAGCATCCAAAATTTGAGTCTGCATCTGGAACGCATGAAAGAAACCTGTTCAGAGGAATATGGTGATTTTTTACATGAAAATATTTTTACTGAAATTCAATTGCCTGAAACAGGTGTTCACCGCATGAATATCTGGTACAACAGAACAGACACAGAAGTGAAAACAGCCTTATATACTCCGTCCGCGATCAGCACTGTTGCGTTGGTTTCATGTGAACCTGATTTTGATTACCGGCGAAAATATACCAACCGCGACGCATTGAATAATATGCTGAAATCCGCTCCCGGAGCCGATGAAATAGTCATTGTCAAAAACGGCATGGTCACCGATTCATCTAAAGCAAATATTGTTTTCGAAAAAAACGGAACATATTATACACCCGATACATTTTTGCTGAATGGTACCATGAGGCAATATTTACTCGGATCAGGAAAAATTACTGAAGCTTCAATTAAGGCCGAAAATGTTTTCGACTACGAAAAAATGTATTTCATCAATGCATTGAATCCGTTGGGAAAAGCGCCGGTTTTTAATGGTCGCATTTTGTAGCGTTTCATTATAAAATTCATTTGTTTCAAAATGTAAATCTGTGAGATACGCAGCTATATTGAATATTTTGGTCGTAGCATTTTTATAAATTTCCACCATAAAAAACTATTTACCTTCATTGCCTTCGTGCTTTCGTGCACGTTACTGCCAGCACAATGTATTACTGTTACATCTCCGAATGGTGGCAAAATGTTGCCTGACTCTACCTGCTTTTTTGAACAGAATCACGTGTCGCCTGGTGTTTACTTTCTCACCATACAGTCAGATGATGTTTTTGAAATTTTCAAAATTATCCGGTAAAGCAACCGAAGTAATGCGATCAAAAAATAGTTTCCGGGATATTTACGATCTGACAATCTCGTACTCAAAATCACCTGTGAGGCGGATGATGGTAGAAGGTCGCATGTTTGAAATTCTATTTCTGCGAAATTCGACAGTGTAATCAACAGCTTTGATCAAATCCGGATTAATATCCTGAAAAATCATAGGAGCCGGATCTCCCGAAATATTGGCCGACGTAGAAACAATCGGCTTTCCAAATGCTTTAATAAGATCCTGACAAAACTCGTCACGCACTATACGTATTGCAACATGATTGTCAGCACTGATACAATGAGGTGCGAGATTTCTTGCTTTCGGATAAATAATGGTCAGCGGTATGTCGACTTGTTGAATCAGGTCAAACGCTACCGGCGGTATTTTCTCTACAAAGTACGATAATCTGTTAATATCCTCAAGTAATACAATAAGCGTTTTAGAACCAGCCCGTTTTTTTAAGTCAAATACACGTTGAACGGCCTTGGCCTGAGTCGCATCGCATCCCAGTCCCCAGATAGTATCAGTAGGATACAGGATAACGCCATTTTTATTCAGGGCTTCAACGCATTTTTTAATATCTTCGGAATAATCAGCTGACATTTTTTTCAAGAAGTTCGGTTAGTTGTTCGGTTTTAATTGTGTGCCCACATTTGAAATGTTTCTCAGGACATTCGCGATGCCCATGAATACCACAAGGACGACAGTTTAGTTTTTCATCTGTTTCAATAATAAATGAAACATCACTCAGCGGTGTAAACCCAAATGAAGGAACCGTGCTGCAAAAAACGGTCGCTACCGGAGCATTCACAGCCGAAGCCAGATGAGTGGGAGCACTGTCGTTGGTAAAATTCATTTGTGCATTTTTCATAATCCAGGCCGATTGCAATATATTCAACCGACCGCAGAAGTTATACGCAGACGCCGGCCTCATGTTGCCGATTTCGTCGGAAATATTTTTATCAGCGGCAGACCCCATCAACACGACGTGCATGTTTTCGGGCAAAGCACGTATAAAATCCTTCCATCCCGAAAGCGGAAACTGCTTTGTCTGCCACAAAGAACCAGGGAAAATGGTAATGTATTTTTGAAGTTTCAATCGTGAAAATTCAGGGATATCAGGTACATCAACCTCAACAACCGGCATTTCTTTTTTCAGATCGCGAAAACACAGTTGCGCCAGCGCAAGGTTTCGTTCAATTTCGTGACATCCATTTAAGGAATGAACAAGTCGACGATTGAATAAAAATGAAAGTGGATTATTTTTATAGCCGGCTTTGATTGTTGCATTTGAGAAGGCAGTTAATACACCTGAAGAGAAAAATCGCTGAAAATTGATTACAACATCATACTTTTCATGCCTGATTATGCGTAAAATCTGTACAAGGTGCCTGTATTTCTTCGTTTTTTTATTCCAGATAATTACTTTATCGATGATGGGGTGATTGCTAAGAACATCACTGCATGCGTCTTTAGCCAGGAAATGAATGCAGGCATCTGGGTATAAAGCCCTGACAGAGTGCGCCGTAGCGGTAGACAGGATAACATCGCCGAGGGAAGCAGTTTGAATAATCAGGACTTTAATCATGTAGCAAAATTAGTAAGAAAAGGAGAGTAAAGGGCAAAAAAAAACCCTGAAATTTCTTTCAGGGTTTTATAGTAAAGATTGGCGACGACATACTCTCCCACTTGCGTAGTACCATCTGCGCTGGTGGGCTTAACGACTCTGTTCGGAATGGGAAGAGGTGAGCCCCACCGCAATAGTCACCAAAAGGTTTTAAATGCGATTAAGACAATAAAGAGAAAGGCAAGAAAAAGAGGCTATCCGGAAATAGAAAGTTACGGGTAATTAGTACTGCTCGGCTTTGCCATTACTGACTTTAGACCTGCAGCCTATCAACGTCGTAGTCTACAACGACCCTTAAAGGAATTCTCATCTTGAAGCAGGCTTCGTGCTTAGATGCTTTCAGCACTTATCCATTCCATACGTAGCTACCCTGCGATACAGCTGGCGCCATAACAGGTACACTAGAGGTATGTCCATCTCGGTCCTCTCGTACTAAAGACAGCGCTTCTCAAAATTCCAACGCCCACCACAGATAGGGACCGAACTGTCTCGCGACGTTCTGAACCCAGCTCGCGTGCCACTTTAATCGGCGAACAGCCGAACCCTTGGGACCTACTCCAGCCCCAGGATGTGACGAGCCGACATCGAGGTGCCAAACCACTCCGTCGATGTGAGCTCTTGGGAGTGATCAGCCTGTTATCCCCGGAGTACCTTTTATCCTTTGAGCGATGGCCCTTCCATATGGAACCACCGGATCACTATGTCCTACTTTCGTACCTGATCGACTTGTTGGTCTCACAGTCAAGCACCCTTATGCCATTGCACTCTACGCACGGTTACCAAGCGTGCTGAGGGTACCTTTGAAAGCCTCCGTTACTCTTTTGGAGGCGACCACCCCAGTCAAACTACCCACCAAACAATGTTTCCGTCGTGGACGGATTAGACACCAAATATAAGAAGGGTGGTATTTCAAGGTTGACTCCACGAGGGCTAGCGCCCCCGCTTCAAAGTCTCCCACCTATCCTACACATCTCATATCCAATATCAATGTTAAGTTGTAGTGAAGGTTCACGGGGTCTTTCCGTCCCGTGGCGGGTAAACGGCATCTTCACCGTTACTTCAATTTCACCGAGCTCATGGCTGAGACAGTGCCCAGATCGTTACACCATTCGTGCAGGTCGGAATTTACCCGACAAGGAATTTCGCTACCTTAGGACCGTTATAGTTACGGCCGCCGTTTACTGGGGCTTCAATTCAATGCTTCTTCTTGCGAATGACATCTCCTCTTAACCTTCCAGCACCGGGCAGGTGTCAGGCCTTATACATCATCTTGCGATTTAGCAAAGCCATGTGTTTTTGATAAACAGTCGCCTGGGCCAATTCTCTGCGCCCCCTCGCGGGGGACCCTTTCTCCCGAAGTTACAGGGTTAATTTGCCTAGTTCCTTAGCCATGGATCACTCGAGCACCTTTGGATACTCTCCTCGACCACCTGTGTCGGTTTACGGTACGAGCGGTAGTTACCTGAAGCTTAGAGGTTTTTCTTGGAAGTATGATTAGGACCATTATCCGCTTGTCCGAAGACTCACGGTACTATCAGGTTCGATAACCTGGCGGATTTGCCAACCAGGATAAATCTACACCCTTCAACGTACACATCCGTCGGTACGCAGATCTTTCACTCCTTCGTCACCTCATCGCAGTAACACCGGTACGGGAATATTAACCCGTTTGCCATCGGAATCCCACGTTAACGTGGTTATCCTTAGGACCCGACTAACCCTGATCCGATTAACGTTGATCAGGAAACCTTGGTCTTTCGGTGTGCAGGTTTTTCACCTGCATTATCGTTACTCATGCCTACATTTGCTTTTCCAGCCGCTCCAGCAAACCTTACGATTCACCTTCTGTGCAACTGGAATGCTCCCCTACCCATTAATAAATTAATGTCACAGTTTCGGTAATATGCTTATGCCCGATTATTATCCACGCACAATCGCTCGACTAGTGAGCTGTTACGCACTCTTTAAATGAATGGCTGCTTCCAAGCCAACATCCTAGCTGTCAATGCAATCACACTTCGTTAATTCAACTTAGCATATATTTTGGGACCTTAACCGATGATCTGGGTTCTTTCCCTCTCGGACACGGACCTTAGCACCCGCGCCCTCACTCCCGAGTATATGTCATAGCATTCGGAGTTTGTCAGGATTTGGTAGGCGGTGAAGCCCCCTAGTCCAATCAGTAGCTCTACCTCTATGACACTCGACCTCGAGGCTGTTCCTAAAAACATTTCGGGGAGTACGAGCTATCTCTCAGTTTGATTAGCCTTTCACCCCTACCCACAACTCATCCAAAGACTTTTCAACGTCAACTGGTTCGGTCCTCCATTACATGTTACTGCAACTTCAACCTGGTCATGGGTAGATCACAAAGTTTCGCGTCTGCACCTACTAACTAAGCGCCCTATTCAGACTCGCTTTCGCTTCGGCTCCTTCATTCAAATGAATTAACCTTGCTAGTAAGTAGCAACTCGTAGGCTCATTATGCAAAAGGCACGCCGTCACCCATAAATGGGCTCCGACCGCTTGTAAGCGTACGGTTTCAGGGACTATTTCACTCCGTTGTTCACGGTTCTTTTCACCTTTCCTTCACAGTACTTGTTCACTATCGGTCTCTCATGAGTATTTAGCCTTACCAGATGGTGCTGGCAGATTCCCACAGGATTTCTCCGGTCCCGTGGTACTCAGGATACTGCTAGGTAACAAATTCGTTTCGTGTACGGGACTATCACCCTCTATGATATAACTTTCCAGAAATCTTCCACTACGAATTTATAGTCCATATTGCAGTCCTACAACCCCATTTTTGCCGTAACAAAAATGGTTTGGGCTCTTCCCCGTTCGCTCGCCACTACTTAGGGAATCACTATTGTTTTCTCTTCCTCCGGTTACTTAGATGTTTCAGTTCACCGGGTTAGCGCCATAACGGCATTCCAATATTAACTTGGAATAGGTTTCCCCATTCGGAAATCTCCGGATCAAAGGTAGTTTGCACCTCCCCGAAGCTTATCGCAGCTTGCCACGTCCTTCATCGCCTATGAGAGCCAAGGCATCCACCGTACGCCCTTACTTACTTTCTTATTGTCCTTAAAAGGACAGACTCTTTTTCTTTTAATTGCCTTCTCAATATGTCAAAGAACTTTTTTCTGTTATTTATTTCGTTCAGAAATTGTGGAGAATAACGGATTCGAACCGTTGACCCCCTGCTTGCAAAGCAGGTGCTCTAGCCAGCTGAGCTAATCCCCCTTTTACGATTTGTAGTCCCGCGCAGATTTGAACTGCGGACCCCTACATTATCAGTGTAGTGCTCTAACCAACTGAGCTACGGGACTAAATGTTGTTTTTCCACTTAGGTAGCTCAATGAGCACAATATCCACTGAGCTCGTAATTGGGATATAACAGATATGAAGACATAGAAGATAGTACATATCACTGAATTTGCATTCAGTAGATAAATCACTCCAGAAA
>Ga0209800_10002967_pt1 | contig 14149 bp, 11 predicted proteins | sample Higcelweek8metaG_FD_187174 | JGI IMG/M metagenome (GOLD analysis project Ga0209800, IMG submission 187174) | Freshwater pond sediment microbial communities from the University of Edinburgh, under environmental carbon perturbations - High... | ecosystem: Environmental > Aquatic > Freshwater >...
ATTTTGCCGAGATGACCAGCTCCAAGAACCCCGATACGCAACATCTTTACTGATTTTATTTAACAATGTACAAAAGTAGAAATAAAAAGCGAGTGATTTTTAGTAATTTCGCTTGATTTTTAACCCGACTCATATAACTGCCATATTTGTGATTCAATATAAAGGTAAACTGCTCGAAGACAACTATCGCCACCAGGGACTGCGCAAAAAACTGGTGGCCGAACTGGAACAAAAAGGAATTACCGACCGTCGGGTTCTCGACGCTATCGGTAAAATTCCCAGACACTACTTTCTGGACAGCAGCTTTGTTGAGTTTGCCTATGCCGATAAAGCTTTTCCCATTGGCGAGGATCAAACCATCAGTCAGCCTTATACGGTGGCTTTTCAGAGTCAGTTGCTGCAGATAAAACCATTGATGAAAGTGATGGAAATCGGCACCGGATCGGGCTATCAGGCTATTGTGCTGATGGAACTCGGCGCCAAGGTTTTCTCTATTGAACGTGTAAAAGCGCTCTACGACCGCACCCGCGAATTTTTGCCGGCCATTGGTTATATTCCTAAGTTGTTTTACGGCGATGGCTACAAAGGACTTCCGACTTACGCGCCGTTTGATCGTATTATTGTTACTGCGGCTGCGCCCGTGGTGCCTGATGCGCTGCTACGACAATTGAAACCCGGAGGCATTCTGGTTATTCCCGTGGGTGATTCATCCGGTGTTCAAGTGATGAAGACCATCACGCGTCAACCCGACAATACTTTTATTGCGAAGGAGCATGGACTTTTCCGCTTTGTGCCGATGGTGGAAAATAAAAGAAAATAGTCGTCAGAGTGGTGAGTGGTCAATTGTGGGTTTGAAGGATTACAAGGCGATCCTGAAATCAGTTTTTCTTTTTCAACTTCTGCGTTGTGCAGCGACTTGAGAACGTTGGAAAATCATTTCCATTTATCAATCCGTTTGTATCTAAAAAAGATCAGTGCAACATATATTTCTAATCCAATTATTGCAGGTATAAGAATCGATTTTCCTGATTCACCTGCGTTATATATGCTCCAGATTATTTTTCCTGTTTACATAAGAACAACAACCTCAAGTCCCATCCATAAGCTTCTTTTCCAGAAAGCCAACCCTAATGCAATAAATGACACTGGAACTGTCAAAACAAGAAAATTTTTATTATAATTCCATGTTTCAAACAGCCAGTCTTTTTCAAACTGAAGAAAATGCTTCACGTTATCACTCACGTATTCGGGCGGGTGCTTGTAAATAGACAAAAAATAGTCAGTGAAATTCCTGCCAGAATCCGTTTGTATGCGAAAAAACAAAAAGGAATCAGAAAAACCGGCCTGATATACCAGCTCAACTGATTCTGATGCCGGCAGAACATCCAATTGAAAAACGATTTGTTTGTTATAGATACGATGAAAAACAAAACTGTCAATATGGCAAATACAAGAGCGATAAGCAGGTCATGTTTTCGGATTCTTTGCAGAAAATTCATCTGAATCGTTTATTCTAATCGCTTTGAAAACAGCTGTGTTTTTTTTGAGACGGTAGCTTATTTGTAATTGGCACAACTCTATTTTTTCAATAGTTTGAAAACCGCTTTTCCCGACGAAGTTGCTGTTTCAACAACATAGAACCCGGGGGCGCCGCCCATTTGTAAAGTGATGTTTTGTGTGTTTTCAAAGATGTGTCTTTCAATTGCCTTTCCGGTTATATCCCGAATGGTAATTTGAATTTCTTTATACGTTTCCGGAAATTCAATATTGATTATTCCTTCGGTCGGATTTGGATATATGATGACTTCATAAGCAGATAACAATGTCTCGATTCCTACACCTGTAACTGTTATACAGATCGATGTATCAATACATGAACTGTTGGAAACTATTACAGCATAATCTCCATTGGCAGTTGCTGTAAAAGACTGGCTTGTTGCTCCACTAATCGGTGTCATTCCGGGACAATTAAGCCACTGGTATGTTACTCCTGCTTCATTTGCAGTTAAAACCGCTCCTACCTGAGCAACACCTGGATCAATGGTAACCGCATTAACAGTCGTTTCAATAATGCTGTCGCACAAAGTTGCAGTTTGCAAATTGCTAGAGTGAACAACCTGGGTAGTTATATTGTTCTGCGTGGTTCCATCGGGAAAAGTATAACTGCTTCCACTGCAGACTGAGACTGTTTCTGAAAAATTGTACGTTGGATTTACATTAATCGTTGTCACTATAACACTGTCACATGATTGGGCCGAAATCAGGTTGCTTGTATGCACAACCTGAGCAGTGATGTTGTTTTGAGTTGTTCCGTCGGGGAATGTGTAGCTGTCGCCGGAGCAGACATAATCTGTTTCTGCCAAATTGTAACCCAGATTGACATTCACGGTTGTTTCGATGATGCTGTCGCATAAAGTAACAGTCGTTTGCAAATTGCTAGAGTGAACAACCTGGGTAGTTATATTGTTCTGCGTGGTTCCATCGGGAAAAGTATAACTGCTTCCACTGCAGACTGAGACTGTTTCTGAAAAATTGTACGTTGGATTTACATTAATCGTTGTCACAATAATACTGTCACACAGCAATGCAGTTTGCAGATAGCTGGTGTGGACAATTTGTATAGTAATATTGTTCTGTGTAGTTCCATCGGGAAATGTATAACTGTCACCTGAGCAGACATAATTTGTTTCTGACAAATTATAGCTTGGTTTAACAGTAATTGCTGCAGTACCACAACTACCAGGTGTAACGCAACCACCTTCGCCTCTTATATAGTAAGTTGTAGTAGCAGATGGAGCAACTGAAAAACTACTCGTGGCAGTTGTTCCGATCAGCGTTCCGCCGCAAGAGCCAGTATAAATATTCCATGAAGTTGCATCATTTAAAGTGCCAGTTATTGATAATGTTGTTGAACTACCCGGACAAATTGATGAAGGAGCTGCTGTACCTGTCGGTACGGAAGGGTTAACACAGGTACTTGCTACTGTAAAAGAACATGAGAAAGGATTTAAAGTATAAGCAGTAGTATTTGTTAAATCAATATCCCAGTTATTGATATTGTTTATAGAAGCTCTTAATTCACTTGGGGTTCCCGATGTAAGTACGCTACACTTATACCTGAAATTATCATATTCTGTCGGACCGGCTCCATAAAGCCAGATAGCATTTACACCGGTTGAAAGTTGGTCAGGCAATGCAGAAGTCTGAGCCGCAGCACATGACCCGTCCCAGTTTGAAGAAGTCGAATAAGTTTCAACATTCCATGAACACCCTGTAATAAATATGGGACTTGCCGCAGTACCCTGATAAAGAAAAATCTGATCTCCGGCATATGATATTGAGGTACCGTTATTTTCGACCCATGTTATTGCACCTGGTGTAGCAACAAGACTTCCGGCTTCAATTATCCCGTTATTTGAGGTTTTAACATGAACAATTGTTCCTGCGCTAAGGGCTGTAGCTGTTGACCACTGCCATATCCCGTCTCCCGAAATTGTAAAAAAACCTGTTCCATCATTCCATCCCTTATCTGTTACAAAAATTGAAGTTCCTGCCGTGATATCTTTCAATAGTAAAAACGAAAATTCATCATCACCATCTGAATTCAGGCCGATTATGGCTATATCGCCAGTTGAAAGTGTTGTTTGTGAAAACAATCCGGTATTTACAAGAATTGCAAATACAAAAAGCATGAAAAAGGTTCTTTTCATAATGATCGGGATTATTTGATTCAGAAATCAGATACAATTTTTCAAAAATAGTGATAATTTTCAACATGTGATTAATTTTTAACACTTTCCACTGAAAATATACTATCTATAGCTGATTTTTGACTGTTTTGCTGTATTTATCTATAAAAAGTAACTGTTAATATTCAACATAAGGGCATCTCTAAAAACCCATTTTTGTCATATTGATCGGAGTCGAAATATCGATGCAATCAACTAAATACAAGCATGGTAAAAAAATAGGCTTGGTGATTGTATACAAAATGAGGTTTTTAGAAGTGCTCATAATATGTTTAAGTTGTTTCTGTGGTTTTGAATTGTTATTTTTTTGAATAGTATTTTGATTGTTGAGGGGTAAGTTAATTGTAACTATTTTGTTGCATTCATGGATTCATATTTCTGTTATTGTGTAATAATACAGGGAGGATAGTTTTTCTGCATCAAAACTTTCTATATTTGTACAAAATCCCTAATATGAAAAAACTTTTTATTCTGGCTGCATTATTATTATCGTTACAGTCTTTTGCTCAGATTACACTGATCGAATCGGATTTTCCGACCGATGGAGATTCGCGCGTAGTGAGCATTCTGAACGATCCGGGCTCGTATGATTTTGTGTCAACCGGCGCCAATTACACCTGGGATTTTTCGCAAATGGTGCCGCAATCGCAGGATACTATTGCATTTATTTCGGCTTCGAACAGCTCGTTGCCGGTGACATACATTGCGGCTTTCAATAATTTTATAACCGATCCGGAACACGATGCCGATGTGGCCAACAAACAGGATTACGAAAATCCGATGCCGACAGTGACCTTCGAAGATTTTTATGCGTTCTATAAAATTGAATCGGATGCATACATTCAGGTGGGCGCTGGCATTACTGTCAACTCGGCTCCACTGCCGGTTTTATTTAATCCGATGGATACCATTTTGATGCTTCCGACAGCATTTGGAAATATGGATACCTGCTATTCCTCATTCAGTGCCGATATTCCTACACTTGGCTATTACAGCGAACAGCGCACCCGCTACAACACCGTGGACGGGTGGGGAACACTCACAACTCCATACGGAACCTTTGATGCACTGCGCATTCTGAGCTACAGCGAAATTCATGACTCGTTGTATTACGAAGCATATGGCATAGGATTTCCGATGGACCGCACCGAAACGGAATATAAATGGTATGCGAAAAATCATCCGATTCCGGTGCTGCAAGTGGTTATCCGCGATGGCATGAGCGGCTCCACCACCATTACGTACATCGATACAGTGCGCAATTTGTCTGTTGCTGACCTACAAAACACAGAAGTAAAAATTTATCCGAATCCGGCCACTGATGCTGTTTCGGTGCAGATGCCCAAATCCAATTTTCCATGCGAAGCAAGTATCTTTGATTTGTCAGGACGTGAACTGATGCGGGTTTCGATTGAATCATCGCAGCTGAATGTGTCGGAACTGAATCCGGGTATGTACATGATTGTGTTGTCTGGAAGCGACTTTCAGGCACATACTACTTTTGTAAAACAATAAACCAAAACCAACAAACCTATGAAAAACACACTTGTCATTTTGTCTCTTTTACTGGGATTATTCCTTGTTTCATGTGGTGGAAAAAAGGATGAGAATAAAGCGGAAGCAACCAAAGACACTGTTGCTGAAAAACCGCTTGTAAAGGACTTTGTGTATTTTGCCGACCACGCAAAAAACTTCTCGCTCGATGGCATCGATTTCAATCTTTCGAACTACACTGTTGATTCAGTAGGTAAATACTTTTATTTTACGTATGACGTGAAAGATCATGCTGCTGTTGGTGTCGATGTGATTCAGATTAACGCCAGCAGTGTGGCCCGTCTCGGAAATAAAGAAGATGTGGTAGTGGCTTCGCTGGCCGATTTCCAGAAAGTGCAGGAAAAATTTGCTGTCAATAATAAAGAAACACTTTCGGATTTTAAAGAAGTGAAAAAGAACGACATCACTTTTTATTATTACACCAATAAAAACAAATCAGACGCGATGGGCGGCCATAAAAATTACCAGATCATTTACAGCCAGGGCGTTGTTGATGATGTGTACATGGACATTATGGTGAAAGTGTACGACAACAAAGCATCGTTGGCCAAAGCCGAACAGGTGCTGTTGACCACCATTGAAAAAATGACGAAGTAAAAATTATTTTTTACATCAAAAAAGCGGAGGACATTTGTTGCTCCGCTTTTTTGTGCGCTGGATTTTTAGTTTTTTATCAGCTGCGCAATATTAATTCCGATGGTTCCCGAAAACACCAGATTTCTTACAGCAGTAGTTTCGGTTTTTACCGGATTAATCAGATCCAGATTTGTTTCGAAAGCCAGCGACACTGTATTGTTGAACTCAGCTCCCAGCCCTGCAATCATGCCGAAGCCGATGTTTTTGTATGTGTCATATCCATCATAAAAAGCGGGTACCATATTTTCCGTTTTTTTTACGAGATATTCGCTGCGAAATCCAGCCAGTAAAAACGGATTGATGTTTTTGCTGTTCAAATGCAGTTTTGCAATTATATCCAGATTTATACAATGGAAATGTCCTTCGGGTTCAAGATAAACGAGACCGTTGTCCCCAAGCGTTTGATACTGCGTTTTCATGCCTTTGTGCTGATAGCCGGCGCGCACTTGCGCATTCAAATGATTGAGCAATTGCTTTTCGGCAAAACCATCAAGGCCCCATGCAGCGAGGCTGTTGAACTGAAACGTACCGTCTTCGGGCTTTGAAGGATTACGTACAAGCTGTGTGGCCGAATTAAATCCAGGTACAATGCCCCAGCCGAGTTGTTGACTGAATACAGAAGTTGCAGCACACAAAAGTGCAAACGATACACAAACCATTTTTTTCATTGTTGAGGTTTTTAGTTATACAATAAGGTTTGTGTAGATGTTGGCTGTGGTGTTTGTTTTAAAAAGTGTGTGAAAAAATGAGTTTTATCGACCCTGAGTCATTGCAATAACGACAAATTTCTTCATCATTGGGGTTGGTTTTATTCCCCATTAACGCAATTTTGGATAGTTATTGTATTGTAACTGTAATGACTTTAATAAATGTTATTTTATTAGCGAATATGCAATTCTTTGGTTTTTCCTGATCAATTTTTCCTTTTTTTTCTGATTATGTGTTTGCTCAATTTTTTTTGTATCGATCAACGGGACATGATCTGAATAAAACACAGGGCAAATTCCGGATGCATTTACGCCGCTATGAATAAAGTATTGAACCAACACTGATATCCATTTGGGAATAGGATTCACCTGGGGGTAAGCACTAAAAAAAATTAATTCTATTTTCAAATCGGGACTATCATTTAAATCAGCAATGATTTTGTCAAAAGCTGCAAATGAGGTTGTATCAATCTCGGACAAATCGTTGCTGAAACGTATTCCTTCAAAGATAACTATTTTAGGTTCATTGGACTCCGTAGGTTTTGTTTTTTTATGTTTTTCCGGCCTGACTCGTTTGCCATTTATCAAGGTAATACATTTGTGTTTTGTATTTATATCCACTTGTGTCAACGAATCATTCAGATAATATTTTCTGATGGATTTGTGATGAATAGTGTCAATTTCCTCCAGAATATAAAAACCTGATAATGTGTCGGGAGAAACGCGGTGCGTCCACTTCCCGACTGCAACACCATTGCGAAAAGCACCCTGTGAAAACATCATTTCATTTTCATTGAAATAGAAACTCTCCCCATCTAACACCCCATTTTTTATGGTATAGAAGAACTGGGTATTTCCGGATTCATCCAATGTAATTTGGTTTCCTTCGGGCTTGCCGTTTTTATAAAGGTTAATTTCACTGGGCGAGCCGTTTTCATTATAAATAATCCGTGTACTGTCCCGCTTTCCATCCTTCATAAACCACTCATGAAACAAAGTCGTATCAGTGTGTAACGAATCAACTGCAAAAAGCAGATATCTTCCGTCGGGTAATGGTGGCAGTGAATCCGGAAGTCTGGTACTATATTCCGGGCGCTTGTTCCGGTCAACAAAAACGACATTCTTCAACTGATAAAACGCTGTTGCCGAATCGCCGTTGAAATAAATTCTTTTGGTGTCAAAAATACAATATTCATTAGTCCATACTTTCTGGCTCATTAGATTCTGACTCAGAAACAGCATGGTCAAAAGAATGAAAATGTTTTTCATGGAACGGATTGTAAAAACGAATCAGAAATCGTCGAACAATCTGCCATCGGTGACAGGGCGTTTTTTGCCGAGATGATGGTAGGCCATAGGGGTTACTTCGCGGCCGCGTGGGGTGCGCATCATATATCCCTGCTGAATAAGAAATGGTTCATACACTTCTTCGATGGTGCCTGCATCTTCGCTGACTGCAGTGGCAATGGTGGTGAGCCCGACGGGTCCACCTTTGAATTTGCCGATAATGGTTTCCAGAATGCGGATGTCCATTTCGTCGAGTCCGTTTTTGTCAATATTTAGTGCGCTTAGTGCGTATTCAGTAATAGGTAAATCTATATTTCCGTCGCCTTTGATTTGTGCAAAGTCGCGAACACGGCGCAGCAACAGGTTTGCAATGCGGGGCGTACCGCGGCTGCGGCGCGAGATTTCAGATGACGCTTTATCGTCGATGCTGATTTTTAAAATACCTGCCGATCTGATAACAATGCGTTGCAGTGTTTCATTATCGTAATAATCAAGTCGTGCATTGATGCCGAAGCGCGAACGGAGCGGGGCAGTGAGCAAGCCGCTCCGGGTGGTAGCACCAATGAGCGTGAAAGGATTGAGTTTGATCTGAACACTGCGTGCATTCGGACCTGTCTCAATCATAATGTCGATGCGGTAATCCTCCATGGCGGAGTAGAGGTATTCTTCCACAACCGAGCTCAGCCGGTGGATTTCGTCAATAAACAACACATCGTTTGCTTCGAGCGAAGTCAGTAGTCCGGCCAGATCGCCGGGTTTTTCAATGACAGGTCCACTGGTGATTTTGATATTCACGCCCATTTCGTTTGCGAGAATGTGCGACAGCGTTGTTTTTCCAAGTCCCGGAGGGCCGTGGAGTAGCGTGTGGTCAAGGGCTTCGCCGCGCTGGCGCGCCGCGCGAACAAATACCAACAGATTGTCGACCACCTGCTTCTGACCCATGAATTCATGGAAATCGCCCGGTCGCAGCACGCGTTCTATTTCGCGCTCGGTCGGCGTCATGGCATTGCCATTTGCATCCAGATTGGGGTTGATGTCGCTCATGGTGCAAAGGTAATGATTTACGATATATGATTTGAGATTTTTGATTTGCGATTTGATTGATGAAGTCTGATTTAGAAATCCAAAATTCCACTTACTTCAGAAATCTAAAATCCAAAATCGGATCTCTAAAATAGAAGAACCCGCCTTTGCGGGGCGGGCTCTCAGGTTTTACGAACAAAGCACCAGGAAGATAAAATATATAGGGTTACGGGATTCTTTTGTGTCGGTTGATGAAGTAAAGATAAAGCGAAGGGCTACCTGATTTCAATACAGCTTCAGTTTCTGGTGGGTTGTGGTCAGTTTTCGGTAATCAGCTTTCAGCAATCAGCTTTCAGGGGTCAGCAATCAGCTTTCAGCAGTCAGTCCACATGCCCTATGCCTCATTCAGTGCGAGCAATCAGCTTTCAGCATTTGACTGGCAGACCTCTTGCTGACATTTTACCGTCAGCGTGTGCAGGAGAACAAATAGTCATTGCTGACGTGGAATTTCATCTGACTGGCAAGGCAGACGTCAGGGAGAGATTGGCGACTGCACCCAGACCCGTGTTCGGCGTAGTCTGATAATAGTACTTTTCAGGGCAGAGTCTCCAGACTCAGCCCTACCACTCGATTTAAATAGACTACGCCGAACGCCAAAATGTTGGGTGCCCCTGAGCGAAGCACCTCATGCCGCCTGCCTCTGCCACCGTTATGAACTTGATAACTTGATAACTTTATAACTTTCAACTCGCGGAGCGTTGCGCCCTGCGCATTGAGCGTTGCGCCCGTTTGCAGACAATTTCTGCCGGTTTGTATGGATGACTTTCAGCTCTTCGGATTTTTATTTACTTTTGAAAAAACTTAATTGCCATGAAACTTTTTTCGCGCCTGATCATTGCATTTCTTTTTGTAGCCACCCTGATCCCTGCTGCGTTTGCGCAAAAACAAATTGCACTGACCGATATCTGGGCGTCCAGGAATTTATTCCCGTCCATGATTTATGAGATTCAGAATTATCCTGTCGGAGCGGCGTACACCGTGCTGGATAATGACAAAATCAATCTGTATAATTATAAAACCGGGAAAATGGAAAAGACCATTATTGGTCTTGATAATCCGAAATTAAAGGATATAAGCAGTATTGACGAATATTCATTCAACAGTGATGCAACGCTGCTTTTGATCGGAACAAACATCGAATCAATTTACAGGCATAGCGTAAAAGGCGATTACTATGTATATAATTTCAAAACCGGGTCGCTGACAAAAATCCCCGGCGAAAGTAATGTGCGCCTGCCCGATTTTAGTCCCGACGGAAAGAAAGTCGCTTTTGTGCGCGACAACAACTTGTATGTGTTTGACATGACATCGGGAAAAGAATCTGCCATCAGCACCGACGGCGAATGGAATAAAATAATTTACGGCACCATGGACTGGGTGTATGAAGAGGAATTCGGCATCACCAAAGGCTTTGAGTGGTCACCCGATGGAAAGTTCATTGCCTATTACCGCATGGATGAATCGAAAGTGAAAGAGTTCACATTGACCTACCATGGCGTTTTGTATCCCGAAGAATACAAATATAAATATCCAAAAGCCGGCGAAGATAATTCACTGGTGGATATTTTTGTGTATGATGTAGCTGCCGGAAAATCGGTAAAAATGGATGCCGGCAAAGAAACCGATCAGTACATACCGCGTATTTACTGGACTTATCAGCCGGGCAAGCTGGTGATGTTTCGCATGAATCGTTTGCAGAATCATCTCGATCTGTTATTGACCGATGCTTCTACAGGCGCATCCAGCGTGCTGCTGACGGAAGACAACAAATACTATGTAGATATTTTCGACAATACAAAATTTCTGAAAGACGGCAGTGGTTTTATTTTTACTTCTGAAAAAAGCGGATATAATCACATCTATTATTATGGCATGGATGGAAAACTGAAAAAGCAGTTGACATCGGGAAACTGGGATATAGCCGAGGTTTCGGGCATTGATGAAACAAACAAAATGTTGTATTACATATCGTTCGAAGACGGCCCGATGAACAAAATGCTGTATTCAGTTTCTTTCGACGGAGCAAAAAAGAAATTATCTTCAGACGCTGGATCGCACAGTGTGACCTTCAGCAGCGACTTTGCATACTTCATCGATACCTGGTCCGATGCCAATACCGCCCCGAAATATTCCATCTGCAACAACAAAGGAAAAGAGCAACTGGTGCTCGAAGACAACGCTGCACTGAATGAAAAAATGAAAGAATATGGTTTTGTGAAACAGGAATTTTTCTCATTCAAAACTTCTGAAAACGTAGAGCTGAACGGCTGGATGATTAAGCCGGCCAACATGGAAGACGGTAAAAAATATCCGGTGTTTATGTACATGTATGGCGGCCCCGGTGTGAATACAGTTGAAAACAGTTATGGATATTATGATTTCAACTGGTTTCAGATGCTCGCTCAAAAAGGCTACATCGTAGTGTCGGTCGATAACCGCGGCACGGGTGGTCGTGGAGAAGAATTCAAAAAATGCACCTACATGGAGCTTGGCAAATACGAAGTAGCCGATCAGATTGAAGCAGCAAAATATCTTGGCACACTCGATTACGTTGATAAGAGCCGCATTGGTGTGTTTGGATGGAGCTTCGGCGGATATCTTTCAACACTTTGCATGACCAAAGGAAATGAATATTTCAAGGCTGGAATTGCCGTTGCTCCCGTGACCAACTGGCGTTACTACGATAATATTTACACCGAGCGTTTCATGCGCACGCCGCAGGAAAATGCCAAAGGATATGATGACAATTCGCCCATATCGCATGTTGCAAAACTCAAAGGAAAATATTTACTCGTGCACGGAACTACCGATGACAATGTGCATGTGCAGAACAGTATGGACCTCGTAAGCGCTTTGGTTGAAAAAAATCGCGAGTTCGATATGTTCCTGTATCCGAATAAAAATCACGGCATCTATGGCGGATATACGAGATATCATCTGTACAATAAGATGACGAATTTTATTCTTGAAAATCTCTAGAACTGGACGATTTAAGATATTAGATTTTTGATCTGAGATTTTTGATCTGATTTTTGATCGGATTTTCGCAGCAATCCAATATTTCATAGTTCGCAGAGAATCGCAGAATATGGAATAGTTGGTTTGAAGTCTCGGCATTACAACGATATCCCATCGTCCGAACGCAGAGAGGATATGGGATCGTCGTTGCTGAGATTGTCTTCAGCATCCGACTCTTCCAGGTCCTGCATTGCATTCCGGACTCTGGAAGGTCGGTGTGCTTGGTTCAGAGTGAGAACAAAAAGACAAAAGTCATCGAAACCTTACACTATGCCTTGTACTCCTTGCTTTGTGACTTCGTGTCTTTGTGGCAGTACAAAAAAAAGCCGGAACAAATCCGGCTTTAATATTCGCAGTTGTATTTCAAAAAATGATTAATCGATGTTGTAAGAACTCAGGTCTTCTTCGTCGGTGTGCGAGATGTAGTGCGCTGCAGCGATGTTATGCGAGCGGCCGAAGCGTACGTAAATATCGGCTGATTTTGCAAACATATCTTCTTTGTTGGCATCGTGTACAAGCAGGTATCCGGAAATGATGTGACCGGCCATTTCTACCAGACGACGTGCGTGAAAATCAAGAAGCTCTGCATGATTTTTTTCCTTGATTTTATCCACAGTCTTGACAAACTGATCCTGCATCTTGGCAAGAATATCCATCAGATATTTCAGCTCGGGTTTCACGGCAATGCGTGCTTTTTCTTCCATAAGACTCTGGAATGCACCGTTGATGACACCTTTGACGGCAGCAACCACCTGCAGCTGCGAAGTACCTTCGTATATATTCGTAATTCGTGCATCGCGGTAATAGCGTTCCACCGGATAGTCTTTCATATAGCCCGAGCCGCCGAGAACCTGAATGGCGTCGTAGGCCACCTGGTTGCTGTATTCGGTTGTGAATAGTTTTGTGAGCGGAGTCATGATGTCGGAAAGCCGCTGATAATGCTTCAATTCGTTGCGCTCGTCGTTGTCGAGTTTTTCCTCGAGCGATTTAAACGACAAGCCTTTATAAATATCAACATAGCGACTGGTCTCGTAGAGCAGTGCCCGTGAAGAATCAATCTTAGCGCGCATCATGGCCAGCATTTCGTACACCGGGGCAAATTCAATGATGGCTTTTCCGAACTGTTCTCTTTCTTTGGCATATGCGTATGCAGCACGGTAAGCGGCTTCGGAGATTCCTGTACCCTGAGCGGCAACGCCAAGACGAGCTGCATTCATGAGTGACATTACATATTTCAGCAGACCCATGCGGCGTTCGCCAACCAGCTGTGCAGGCGCGTGTTTAAACACGAGTTCGCAGGTGGGCGAGCCCTTGATACCTAATTTATTTTCGAGGCGGCGTACAATCACTTTGTTTTCTCTGCGGTCATATACAAACAATGAAATACCGCGGGCGTCTTTGGTCCCTTCTTCGGAACGGGCCATAACAAGCGCAATGTCGGCATCGCCGTTGGTGATGAAACGTTTCACCCCATCCAGATACCAGCAATTGTCTTTTTCGCTGAAAGTGGCTTTAAGCTGTACAGCCTGAAGGTCGCTTCCTGCATCGGGTTCGGTAAGATCCATGGCTGCGGTTTTTCCTTCGCAGAACATGGGCAGAAATTTCTGTTTGATTTCTTCGCTTGCAAATTCGTGAAGGGTATCGGCACAGTCCTGCAAACCCCAGATGTTGCTGAAACTGGCGTCGGCACGGGCAACAATTTCGTTGCTCATAACAATCGGCAGAATCGGGAAATTCAGTCCTTTGTATTTTCTCGGAATTGCCATACCAACCACTTGTGCATCGGATAATGCTTTCAGATTTTGTGAGGTACCTTTTGCATAAATCACCTCATTGTTCTCAATATGCGGACCTTCGTGATCAACCGCTTCGGCATTGGGAGCCATGATTTCGCCTGCAATTTCGCCCATGATTTCAAGGACTTTTTCATAGTTATCCATGGCATCCTCATAATCCTGAGGAGCATAATCGTACGCGTCTTTTTCAGCAAAATTATTTTCCTTGATCCTGACGATCTTTTCCATCAGCGGGTTATACAAATGGAAGTGGAGCGCTTTGTTGTCGTTATAATAGTTTTCCATATCGGCTTATTTGGAATTGGATCTGTAATATTTT
>Ga0209800_10002969_pt1 | contig 14134 bp, 7 predicted proteins | sample Higcelweek8metaG_FD_187174 | JGI IMG/M metagenome (GOLD analysis project Ga0209800, IMG submission 187174) | Freshwater pond sediment microbial communities from the University of Edinburgh, under environmental carbon perturbations - High... | ecosystem: Environmental > Aquatic > Freshwater >...
AAAAGATTTATAGCGAGTTCATTAAATCAAGAATATTAATCACCTTAATGTGATTTGGAGATTCTTTGCTGTCTCCTCAACTCTTCAGCCGCAATACACAATTCCATATACGTCTCTTCCCCAAGGGCTCGTATAAGTGGCTCTTTAAGAAACTCGTAAACAAAGACTCCCTCTTCTTTTCCTTTTTCTCTGGCTGCAGAACAAATTGCCAGTTCCTGGTAATTGACGGCTTTAAAATCCGAAAATTGTTTAACTCTAACGGGGAACAGATGACACGAAATCGGTTTGCGAAAGGATATCTTCCCCTCGGCCCATGCCTTCTCAATGGCACACATATAAATAGTGTCATTCATTATAGAATAGGCACACTCTTCATTATTGATTAACGGAGTAACTCTTTCATTTTCAAAATCTTTGATGCTTGTCCCGCTTTCTTCTATCACCTTAATCCCTTCCGGGCCAAGATACTCTTTTACAACAGGCCATATCTCATCTAAAATCCCAACTTCTGAATTCGCCAGAGGAGCTCCCGAATCACCATACCTGCAACAGCTGCCAAAACATTTTGGAAGGTCACAAATGAATTTTTTTTCAAGAACATCAAAACTGAATATTGTGTCGTTTATCCGGAGCATCACACAAGAACTTTCCCTGTCATCTCTCCGGGAATCGTGACTCCCATTATCCTGAGTAATGTCGGAGCCACATCTGCGAGGATTCCCTCTTTAACTGACTTGTAATCATCGCTAACCAGGATACATGGAACGGGATTAAGAGAATGAGCAGTATTAGGAGAGCCATCCTCATTAACTGCCATGTCAGCATTACCATGATCAGCAATTATCATTACATCATAGCCTTTTGAGCGGGCAGCATTAACAACAGCGCCTGCACATTCATCTACTGTAACTACAGCTTTCATTATTGCTTCATATACTCCGGTATGCCCTACCATATCACCATTGGCGAAATTCAGGCATATAAAATCATATTTCTCAGAATCAATCGCTTTAATTACAGCATCCTTAACCAGATACGCGCTCATTTCCGGCTGGAGATCATAGGTGGCAACCTTAGGTGAGGAAACCATAATCCGCTCCTCATTCTTAAAAGTCTCTTCACGGCCTCCTGAAAAGAAGAAAGTGACATGAGCATACTTTTCTGTTTCAGCAATTCTGAGCTGAGATTTCCCTGCAGCTGCAAGAGCTTCACCTATTGTATTATTTGCATTCTCTTTTGGATAGATGACATGCATTCCTTTAAATGTTGCATCATAAGGTGTCATAGTGCAATAATACAAGGGAATTGTTTTCATACCAAATTCAGGCATATCTTTCTGAGTAAGAGCTATTGTGAGCTCTTTTGCCCTGTCGTTCCTGAAATTAAAGAAGACTATAACATCGCCTTCCATTATTTTTCCTATTGGTTCTCCGGCAGCGTCAGTAACAACAAGAGGCATCATAAATTCATCAGTAACTCCTCCGTTGTATGACTTCTGCATTGCATCAAGAATATCTGTCGTTTTAGTCCCTTTCCCTTCAACAATAAGATCATATCCATCCTTAACCCGTTCCCATCTTTTATCACGATCCATGGCATAATACCTTCCTATGAAAGAGGCAACCCTTCCATTTGATTTTTTCAGGTGTTCAAGAAGGCTTTTCATATAACCTAGTCCGCTTCGCGGGTCTGTGTCACGCCCATCTCCAAAACCATGAATAAACACTTTCTTAAGCCCATACTCCAAAGTCATATCACATAGTGCATAAAGATGCTTGTCAAGGGAATGAACACCTCCATCAGACAGCAATCCGAGAAAATGAACCTGTTTATTATTGTCACGCGCGTATGAAAATGCTCCGGTAAGAACTTCGTTTTTACGTATTTCACCGGTTTTACACTCTTTGTTTATTTTAACCAGGTCCTGGTAAATAATCCTGCCAGCTCCAATGTTCAGATGCCCCACTTCCGAGTTTCCCATCTGTCCTTCCGGAAGTCCCACATCTTCACCAGAGGCAAAAAGCCTTGAGTTTGGATATTTTTTTTTCAGTGCATCGATCTCAGGGGTTGGAACAGAACTTATTACATCAGACCTTGAGCCATCTCCGATTCCCCATCCATCGAGTATCATCAGTAGTGTTTTTTTATCTTTCATATATTAAGTACTAATTTACTATAAACAGAAAATAAGCATCCTTGTTCAGGATTTCTGAACAAGGTGCAAAATTAGACAAAAATCGTATCAGTGGTCAGCAGATGATATAAAATGAACCGCTTATTAATCTTAATCGGAGGAAATTATAAGTTTCCTGAAGCCCAGATCCAATCCGGCAGCAGAAACCCTGACCAGATAGATACCCGGCTTTAGTCCAAGATTCTCAGTCATATACTCTTCAGTTCCTGATCCGGCTTTAAATGATGCGATTATAATTCCCCTCATATCATAGATCCTGATATCAGTATCCTGATTAAGGGGCTCTTTAAAGCTTACTGTTAATTTATTAACAGCAGGATTGGGGTAGAGGGCAAAATGATTTCCATTTCCCTGCAATAATTTTTCGATGCCTACAACAATATTTAGTTTAACCTGAGAGGAAGCCTGATAAAGCTCTTTTGAAATATTATTCTGAACAAATGCAATGACCTCAATATCAGCAGAATTTTGAATCTTTGATATCACCCACGTAAGGTCTGAGAAATTAAAGACCTCTCCCTTTGTCCATGTTTTATTGAGATTTATTCCTCCGGCATCGGGGATTAATTTTCTGAAAACATTATAAAAAGTTGTCTCCCCGTTTGCTCCTGTATTGTCATTATTTTCCTTCTCTGTAACAGCAATATAGAGAGTCAGGTTTTCCGTATTAATCTCTTCCAGAGCCCTTATCTGACCACTAACTGTTAAAATACCACCAGATATTTCCGAATTAAGAGTAATATTAAAGATTGGATTGACAAGACTTCTCCTGTTTACATCATTGCCGTCAATATCAGCCAGAACATAATCAAACAAGTTTGCATAATCTTTACCATTTCCCCCATCAATGAATGTATAAGGAGCCTTAAGCAATCCGTAATAGAGAATTCTGGCACTTGCATCGCCCGGATTGTCATTATAATAGGGATCAGACCCGGGGAAATTTGTATGATACTGAATATTAATAACATCCTGCGTATTATTCAAAGCGATGTCGTTAACCATTTCAGTCGCCAGGCTGCTTTTCAGAATAGATGTATTTGCAAAATGCTCCAATAGAACAGATCTTGTCCTTTCTCCTATCCAGATGTCATCAAAGGCAACCCCATCATTACCAACTGATGTCCCGTCAGATCCGTATACAATCCTGAATTTTACATCTTTTTTATCCTGCAATTCATCTATCTTATGACTTGATTCTTCCCATTTTAACGTGTCTGATGTCCTTGATGTCCAGCCAATCTGTTCACCACCCGGACGCCCCTTTATTGTTGCAGAATTAAACCATTTTATGCCATCTTCAAGGGTACCTACATATTCCCACGATCCGCTATCGCCAATTTTGTATTGTAAGGCAGCGCCATCCCTGTTCAAATCAAATCTTTTCCAGAGTTTAAGTTTTATCATCGGCCTTACAATTGATGTGAAATCGAAACAGGGAGAGACTACCGAGGATGAATCATTCTTCTGTGCCAATATATCAAATTCTGTAACCCATGCACTGTCGCCAGATGCAGCACTATTAATAATTGGACGCGACGGTGTATCAAAAGTCCAGATATTTCCTTGTTCATAACCCTTGGTCCAGCCACTCTTCCCACTCTCAAAATCTTCAGAATACCCATCCTGTGGAATCGAAATGGTTGGTCTTATATAAACATTGCGTGTTATTGAGTCATCACATCCTGCATATCCTGTGGAAACAAGCAGCTTAACAGTCATGTATCCTTCCGTTTTGGGATATCCGGGATTTGTATTATCGTCGACAATATCAACTCCATTGAAAATCCATCTTCTGGTAAATGCTGATGCTGATACAGTTGCGTCAAAAAACAGAACGGAATCGTCAGGATGGAAACATTCATTTTTCCAGGTAAACCCGGCTTCAGGCTTTACACCCAGGTCGAATGTCTCATCATCTTTGACAGTACAGCCGCTTTCTGTTGTTGCAGTAAGAAAAATTCGATGATCACCGCCTTTTTTATAAAGTATAGCAGGTTCTTTTCTTGAACTCGTAGTGGTTATACCTGATTCTGAGAATTCCCATAACCATGTTTTAACAAGTCCGTCCGGAACAGTATTATTAACCATCCTTGTTGAATCAGATTCGTCAATAATACAGAAATCTGCAGGAACAAACGATATTACAGGAACAGGATCAACCGTAATTGGAACAATTGCAGTCTGTGAGCAGCCTTTGAGACTTACATAAGTATATGTTACAATTGCGTCTCCGAAACCTCCAGGTACAAGAGATGGATCCAGTTTACCTAAAAGTACAGGGCCTGTGAATATCCCCCCAATATGTGATGTGAATAATTCAAAGGGTGTTGCGTTATTGCAAATTGAAGTACCAGGTTCAAGATTCCTGATTGTGACTTCTCCTATGTGATCTATAACAAGTTCTGCTTTTATCTCAACGAAATTCTTCCCGTCAATATACGAGTAGGTAATTGCATCAATTTTATCTCCTGAGTTCATAAGGTCAGGATAAAATACAGCAGAAGTATCTGAGATCATAATCAGGTTACCGGCAGGACTTGAAATTGAAAAATTCCTGTAGAGGGCAAGTGGGGGAACATTAAGAACATATATTGTATCAGCACCATGTTTATCGCAGTAAACCAGATCTACTCCCAGGAATTCTACAACAATTGGCCGCACTTCAACATCTTTATAGGCAGTCTGTGCACATGTAGGTAATGTAGATGTAGTAAATACGTATTTCAGGGTATATGGAGTGGCACTTGGACCGGCAACCTCAGGATAAAAATATCCATTGGTTACTCCGATTCCGGAAAATGTACCACCCATTGGTTTGGCATAAAGGATCTGAGCAGAATCAGTTGCGCTGAAAATGTCTTTTTGCAGATCAAAAATTGCAAGGGTAGGACTGAAGGCAGTATCTCCAACCTGCGTAGGTTGTCTTTCATTTTTTGGTACTACAGCAAAAATAATTTCCTGATTAATATCAGCATCAACAAGTTTATATTTCTTATCGGAACTATTTTTGCCCTCCTTTAAGACAGTTTTTCCCCTGAACCAGATATACCGGGAATCCTTTTCAGCATAACTATTTATATAAGTGTAATCCCCAATCAATTCCTGCCCAACTTCACGAATTCCGCTAATGCAAGGGTTAGCGGCAACAGGTGGTGTCGCTGCGGGATCTTCAACAGGTCCGACAGGAGTGCTGGCAAATGTATCTCCGGTATTTGGATAGACAGAGCCGCCGGAAACAGGAATAACCTTAAATGTTATCATTTTGTCAACATCATATATTGTAAGTTTATATGTCAGAGATGTCGCCCCTAAAATCGGATCTGAATCGCGGTACCATTGATATATGGAAGTCCCCTGAGGGTCTCCGTCAATATCCTGGTAACTATATACTGCAGTAAGCGTTTCATTAAGAGTATCTTTTCCTGATATATGAACATAAGTAACAATTGGCTTTGAGTTAGCTCTGAAAGCAGACGCCCATGTCGTTTTTTTATCTCCCGGTGTTGTTCCTGATGCAGATTTTGGAATAACGCTGAACTTATAGTACATCCCCTGCTCATCCATGGTAATCTGATGACTTATACCCGATCCATTAGTTACCGCGGAAAATATTCCGTTCGTATCTGTGGTAGCAGTCCACTCATAAGTTGATCCTGATTCAAGATCTCCTTCATAATCTGAATATGTATAATTACCGGTAAGAACATCGTTGACATTAAATGTACCCAAAATTTTGAGTCCGCTTGCAACAGGTTTATCATTTGCCGTAACGGCTACATACTCACCTGTTGCTATCTGAGCTCCGGGAGTTGAGCCTGTTGAAGCACCCGGAATGACCTTAAATCCAATATATGATCCGGCATCGCTATCCTTCACTTTATATGATTTTGATGTTGCCAGGCTGATAATTGAAGCCCCGATCCCATCAGAATTAGTATCCTTATACCACTGGTAGGTTGAACCTCCTTCAGAGTCACCGTCGGCATCTGAAAGAACATAATTAGCCCATAGTGTCAGTCCCGGACGCGGGTCACCTACAACAACAGCATTCGAGCCCACCGGTATCGAATTTACCAGTACTGTACTGCTTGAATCTGCTTTAAGAAGTGAATCTGCAGAGTTAAGAATTGAAACTTTAAAATAAATCTCCTGACCATTATCTGCAGGTAGAATTGTATAAGATGTTGTAGTTGATGAAAGAAGAGTCCTTGATGGACTATATCTCCATTCATATTTATAATAATTACCGGCAGCTCCGAGAACACCCGTAAAATTGCCCGTTAGTTCTAAACTTATATTAGGTGTTCCTAAAATATTTACTCCGCTGAGAGATTGTGCGGTCAAGCTCTCTGATATCAGAGGCAGGAACAATAATAATAAACCAACTGCTCTTTTCATTATTGTAATTTTATTAAAATTTGCATTGACCATCGCTGCTAAAACCTGAATTTCAGAAGTGTGATCAATGAATTGGTCTCATAGCTGTTTTTACCGACAGCAATAACATAACCTTCACTGTCAGAAACGACATCATTTGCTTCCTGTATGCCGGTACTGCCTCTGGTTAACTCTTTGCCTGTCAGTTGATTCCCCTCAGCATCAACTGCAAAGAGAAGAATTTCGCTGGTGGCACCTCCCGATTTTCCAGCAACCACAAATGCATTGGCCTTGTACCGGCTCATCGCTTTTACCGACCAGGAGTCCGTGTTTTCAATTATTACCGGAGGCAATGGATCTGAGTATATATCCAGTGGAATTTTCTGAATATATGCTGACTGATCACCAACGGATTGTCCAACAGTTGCTGCGAACAGGTAACCATCATTAAGGACCTCAAGATCAGCGGCAAATTCATCATCAGTACCTCCTATAATTGCAGGCTCAGTTGCACTGCCATCGCTGTTTATTCTAATAAGGAATAAGTTATAACCGGTTTTTCCGGTTTCAGACTTATCGGTCGTACCGGCAATAATATAGCCTCCACCGATATCATGTTTTATTGCAACTCCAAAATCATTATTCGGGTAACCTATTGCTGATGGAGCAACAATCTGTTCAAGACTGCTGTTTATCCTCACCAGGACGATGTCCTTTTTTCCTTGAATATTTCCTGTATTTAATGTTATCGGAAGCCGTTCTGCATCAGTAGTTGCAAGGATCATAAAACCCTCTGCGGTTTGAATAATATCACATCCTGTCTGGTTTCCGGTAGCTTCATAAACCTTTTCGACAGCACCTGATCCGTCGGAATTTATCTTAGCCACCATCAGCTCGCTCTCCAAAGTTATCGTATCAGTAACCTGGCCCGTACAGATAACCGATCCATTATCCATCACAAGAACCTTTGCAGCAAACCCCTGCAACTTATTTCCAAAGGTTTTCTTCCATATAATATTCCCGTCAAATCCTGTCTTTATTATACAGGGTTTCGTTGATGAACCTGTAATTATACGGTCGGTGGTTCGGGTTAACTCTGTCATCTGGCCACAGATATAATAACCATCAGCAGCTATTGCAACAGAATATCCGATATCTTCCTTTGCATCACCATAGAATTTTAAAATCTCATCGTTATCCTGAGCACGTTCGCAGGCTGCAAAAAATATCAGAGTAATCAAAAATACACTAATCTGCTTCATATCCTGCTATTTATTTTTTGATGGTTTATAGAAGATCTGAGTATATCCCAGGCTGATATTCAGATTATTGAGATTAAAATCGTCATCTGCATAATAGTACTCCCATTTGAGTGTTTCAGCAGAACTGTATCCCCTCACCGTCTGGTTAAGCAAGCCGACATTAGATCTTATTTCAAAATTTAAATAACCTCCTGGTGTTTTAAATTTAATTCCGGCTCCTGCCTGGGCAAATATATCCATGAATATTCTTGAATCTTTTCTGTCAATATCAGGACCGGTGTGTGATTCAAAATTATTCAGGTCAGCCGGTCTGAAATAAGCTTTTGCTGAAGATGCCAGATCAAATGCAGTTCCGGCTCCAAGCCGTGCATAGGGAGTAAATTTCCCCATTTTAACTATATTATAAGTGACTGTCAGCGGAACTTCAAGACGAGTCTGGGTTTCCGTATACTCAGTTTTACCAAATCCCAGGAATTCTTCAGTATTTGTAAATTTTGATTGTGACAGGCCACCTTCGATATTAAGTTCAAGTTTTCTGTTCAATGCAAATTTCGCTTCGAGTGATGTGAACAGGTTCATTGCCTGGCTACTGTACTTACTTCCCACAGGAACTGACGAAACCGAAACCGGGTTTATAAAACTTATAAATGGCAAATTTGTCCCGAAATGAAAAGATATCTGTACAACAGGTTTTACTTTAAAGCTGTTAAACAGAAAAACGAAACTAGAGTGGTCCGTCGGACTAAGCTGATATTCCGGATTCTTTTTCAAAAAAGCCAGCATTGCAGAATCGGCCTGTTCAATCCGGTCTTCAAACAGAAATGACTGTATCAGAAGCTTATAGGCTGCAAGTTGTTCCTCTCGGTTGAAACCCGACCTCATGCATTCGCCAAGTATGGCAGGCACCTGTTCAACCTGCCCCTTATCGAAAAGAGACTGGGCTGTTTTCAAATTCTCGGCACATGTACTGGTTTGCTGAGCCAGAACAGTAAGAGGAATAGAACTGGAGAACAGTGCCACCAGAATCTTTAAAATAAATGAACCTGAATATCTGGTTTTCATTTCCCTGATATCTTTATTGTACCACATTAACTTTAATATTATAACTCTTTTCAGAGCAAGTATTCTCAAGCGGGATATCCTTACCAACGTATGTATTCCACTCATCCTGTGTCATATTCCGTGTAACCAGGGTACAGATATCTTTTACAAGATTGTCAACATGCGCAGGACGGCTCACCAGGTTCTGGGTTTTTTCGTAAGTTCCTGAAACGATCAGTTGTCCATCCTGACTGAACTGCATTACAAGTACGAACCCATTATTATCAGAAAGTGTAATTGGAGGTTCGGTAAGATCGGTTATGTCAATAATATTGTAGATCTTAAGAGTCTTGTCGTTACTTGCTGTTGCCATCTGTTTCAGAAGAGGATTGAACTGAATATCATTTACCTGGGCAGTATGGGCTTTAACTTTTGAAATCATTTTTTGCGAGCTTATGTCCCACAATTCAACATTCCCGTTTATATCGCCAATAGCCAGAATATTCTCATCAGGTTTGAACCTGATCACCTTAATGTTTTTACCGGCAGTTTCAATTCTGAATAGGTCTGAATTGTTTAATGGATCCCACACTATCACATTTCCAAGAGTGTTTATACCTGCCAGGAATTTCCCGTTCGACGAGATATCTATTGATGTTATCTGCATTGAGCCTGTGTTCATATCCTTGCTGGTTCTGGTTGCCAGGTCCCACTGAAACACTTTGCCGTCGAGCGATGCTGAATAGAGATACTTCCCGTCAAAAGAGAAAATGAGTGATTTTATTTTCCCTTTATGTCCTTTCAGTTCATATTGCATCATATTCCCTTTCAGGGGTATCATCCGGATTGATGAATTTCCGCTGCCGCAGGCAAGCCACGAAGCATCCGGGCTAACTGAAAGAACTTCAATAATATCAATACCGGAATAGATAACCTGGTAAGTCTGGGTGGCTCCCTCTGTTGTCCACTTTAAAATCTGGCCATCTTCACTGGAAGTAAAGAATTCCTTTTTCCCAGGCACAAAAGCAATACTTTTTATTGCACCATTATGCCCATCATAAGTCTTATAATCAACATTCCCATAGAGGCGGGCAACATTATAGAGCCCATTATATATATCAGCATCATTTTCGGCGCCCTTATTTTTCCTGTTGAAAAGGTACGCCTGATAGGCAAGCAGGGTCTGAAGATCTTTCTGACCCTGAACCTGAAGTGATTTGATTGACATTGATTTGCCTATTGATAGCATCCTCAGCCGCAGAGCTTCAATTTTTTGTTCCCTGGCCAGCTTTTCATTTGCAAGTGCTTTCTCTTTAGCTTTTGTAGCTGAATCGGTCTGCTCCTTGGCAATTTTTTCATTTTTCTGGGCGAGTTGCGAGTTGATCTCGGCAATTCGTTTCTGATTTTCAGCAATTACTCTCTGAATCTCTGCCTGTTCAGCATTCAGTTGTGCTCTTGTAGCATTCGAGTCGGCAATTATTCTTTGCTCCGTAGCAACTTTAGATGATGAGTCTGCCCGCAGAGTTTCTCTTTCTGCAAGAACTCTTCTATCCTCTGCCAGAACAGTCTGCCTGTCAGCTGCAATTTTCTGAACAAAAGCAAATAGCATGAATCCGATTGAGATGATTGCAGCGGTACCAAGAATTATTGTCACAATTTTTGCCCGTCTTATCTGCCTTTTCTGAAGCCTTATTTTACTTTCTTCTTCATCGAGAAAGGCAGTTTCGCTTGTTCTGAGATAAACCATTGCCCTTTCAAAAGCCGGGTCATAACGCTGTGCCCAGGTAAGGGTCGGTTTATGCTGATCGCGCCAGTTAATTGCAAGCTGAAGATCAGGTGGTCTCCAGAGACTGGTTTTCCCCTGTTGGTACATTGCTGACGCTTCTGAAAGCCGAAGATACATTTGAACGGCGGCAGCTTCATTTTCCACCCACTCCCTGAGACGGTCCCACAGCCTCATCAGACTCTCATGAGAGAGGTCAATAATCGAATCTTCGGTCAAAGGGAATCCCTGTCTTGGTGTAATAAAGGATCTGGAGGGGATCCTGAATTTCTCGACCACAATAAAAAGCTCTTCACTGGTGCACTGTAAAACTGACTTAATTGTTGAAACAGATGAAGGATGTCGCACACCTTTATTGTCAGTGCCTTTTTCAGTGATGGATTTGAACATTTTCTCACAGATCTCCTTGCCTCGCTTATCAAGTTCTTCATAAGCTTCATTTGCATGACGCGACATTGCATCACTCATAGTGCCCACCGCATCATAATCTGTAAAACTCAGAGGGCGATCAGGCTCATCCAGTTCCTTCCAGTAAGTCCATGTCCTCATTAGTGCATGCTGTAATACCGGTAACTGATCAGTCTGTTCTCCTATATCGTCAAGAATTGTTTCAACAAGTTTTTGCTCGATTGCTGCTCCGGCATATTTAACAGGACCTTCAATAGCCTGCCTGTAATTATCCCTGTCCATATGAGGGACAAGATAGTTGCTGTTATTAATAAGTTGTGTAAGTCCCTGATAATGTGCACATTCTCCAATAAAATCGGAGCGCATTGTAATTATTGTATATACTCCTGAATCAGGCTGACTTACAGCTTTTACTATTTTTTCAACAAATTCGGCTGTCTGTTTATTGCTTGTTCCAGCCTGGTTTAAAGCGCTGTATCTGAAAAGTTCCTCAAACTGGTCAAGTACAAGCAATACTTTTTCTGTACCTTTTATCAGATGTTTTTTAATGGCCGATGTAATCCCGTCAGAATTCAGGTGTATATCGAGCAGCAGGTTATCAATTCCTACTTTCTCAAGGCCTGATTCCTCAATATAGTCTGAAATTGATTTCCCAAGGTTTCCAAGAGGGTCATTCCCTGGTCTGAAAGTGATAATTCTCCATAATGAAGACTCATCTTGTCGAAGGTCTCTGATTTTGGGAAGTACCCCGCAGTAAATCAGTGAAGATTTTCCGCTTCCTGAAGCTCCAATTACTGTTATGAACCGGTTCTTCAGAAGTTTATCCAGGACCTCCTGGCTCTCCTTTTCGCGGCCGAAGAACAGGTCACTTTCTTCCGGTGCAAATGGTCTGAGCCCTGGAAATGGATTTAAATTCCGGATCTCTTTGTCTGATGCCATAATTTAATATATTGCCTTACTATATTTTAATTCCTATTACAAGAATATCATCTACCTGGTCATTGTCGCCCTTCCATTCGGCAAGGCTTTTTTTAAGAGCCTCCTTTTGTGTCGCGACAGGCTGTTTATGTATCTCCAGAAGAAGTTCTTCAAATCTTTTGCTCATGAATTTCTTGTTCTCAGGACCTCCAAACTGGTCAGCAAAGCCATCTGAAGAGAGATAAATAGTATCTCCTTCTTCCAGGTTAATTTCATTATTGACAAACAGTTGTGGTGTACTCCCTTCAAATGCTCCGATCGGGAACCTGTCTCCTTTATACCGTATGAGTTTATTATCTCTGAACAGGTACATAGGATTATTGGCTCCGGCAAATTCTACTTTATTTTCTTTCAGATTAAAAACGCAGAGCGCCATATCCATTCCGTCTTTAATTGAATTGTCGCTCGTATTTTCATTCAGCGTTGTAATAACGCCTTTATTAAGCGCATCGAGTATTTCACCTGCTCTTCTGGCTTTTTTAACAGTAACGGCATAATTAAGCTGATTAAATCCAACTATCGACATGAATGCTCCAGGAACTCCATGCCCTGTACAATCGACTGCTGCCACCATGAATAAACCGTCTGTTTCATGCACCCAGTAGAAATCGCCGCTTACAATATCTTTAGGAAGATAAAGAATGAAGTAATTTTTCAGGTGATTACTTATAAAGTTAAAGGAAGGAAGGATTGCATTCTGTATTCTCCGGGCATAATAGATACTGTCCATGATGTGTTTTTTCTGCTCTTCAATCTCTTCTTTCTGTTTTTCAATTTTCAGGGTTCGTTCTTTTACTTTTTCCTCAAGTTCATAGTAATAACTCTCGAGCTGAGCGATCATCATATTGAATTTCTCCGACAACTTTGTTATCTCATTATTTCCACAGACTTCAGCTCTTTCTCTCAGATTGCCGTTTGTAATCCTGTCGACATTCTCAACAAGTTTTTTGATCGGAAGAGTAATTACGCGTGTTTTACGGTAAATCAGATACGCTACCATAAATATCGTGATGCCAAATATCAGCAGAAACCTGAATGCCTCTTTCCTGAAAAGCGCTTTCTGAGCTGTTACATCAGAAATAATTCTTACTACCGATCCCTTATAAAGATTGGAAGCAGATCTTTCCATATACATATACTGGTACTGATACCATGATTCTCCGTACTGCTCAATAACCGTAGTATCCTTATTTTCAAAAGCCGCAAGAAGTAAGTTGGACTGTTCAGGAATCGGTATCACATCCTTATTCATGCTGAATGGTTCATCCGCCATAAGGAATAATTCAACATCAATAATGCCTTTGGATTCATTCTTAAGGTCACCTTTTGTCTCCTCGATCATCTGTATAATCTCATCAGCTTTACTTGAATATGCACCGAGCTCAATGATATACTTCCTGTCTTTTGTAGGCTGGTAAGTGTACTTTTTAGGCCTCTTTGTCTTTGCCTCAATTGCAAATAGTTCCGTAACAAAATCTTTATTCCTGAAAATGTCGAGAAGATAATTTTTAAATTTATCACCCAGGTCGTACAGGTTTACGCCGAAATCCTGCTCAAAAGTAGTATTGACAACAACCCCGTCTCTTCGTATAATGTAAATATCCTCATTAACTGTATCCATCCCAATCTTACCTGCAATTTCATTAAGATTAAGTTCTTCAAGGTTAATAGTATTGGTAAAATATTTGTCTGCCAGCAGGTTACTTAAGGATTTCATCCTTTTTTCCATCTCCTCATCAATAAGTTTAAAGGCAACATCCTGGAATTTGAGGATCTTTTTTACCTCATTGGAAAGAAGCTGGTTTTTTTCAGCGGCTCCTGAAGTAAGAATTGAGCGGGTTCGCTGAAAATTTATAGCAGCAAAGACGAGAAGCGCAATCAATGTAGGTATTACTACATTGAAAATAAGTTGCTTGAAAATTGTTGTCTCTCTGCCTTTTGCCATCACTAATATTTTATCTCTCGTTTATTTCGATGTATTTTAAAATTACATCAGATTTTTCAGGGAACAGGTAATTAAACTCTTCAACAAACCTCAGAGGCAGGAAATATAAGTAATCACTGTCATATTTCTGTTTTTGAACTTAT
>Ga0209800_10002972_pt1 | contig 14127 bp, 9 predicted proteins | sample Higcelweek8metaG_FD_187174 | JGI IMG/M metagenome (GOLD analysis project Ga0209800, IMG submission 187174) | Freshwater pond sediment microbial communities from the University of Edinburgh, under environmental carbon perturbations - High... | ecosystem: Environmental > Aquatic > Freshwater >...
GGCTTTACCGTTGGCTACTTTGGCACGTTCGGCAACAGTTGTTTCCGTTCCGGCAAAACTACCGTAAACACTTACGCTATCCTGCAAACTAATTACAGTAGTTATAACAAATTCACCTGCAGCAACCCACACATCTTTACGAGCTGCCGGATTTTCTGTTTTGGCTAAATTGATGGCTGCTTGTATATCCCCCAAAGCATCAGACCATGAGGCTCCTGTTCCTGTGGCAGCAGGTTTAACATAAATAACTCCGTTTTGCGGTTCGGCAAACAATTGCAACGAACAAATGAGCGCAAATAATAAAGTAAGTCTTTTCATAATGTATTTTTTTATGTGTTTAATATCAAAAGGAGAAAGAAGACCTGCCGAGTCAGGAACTTCCTTCTCCAGGATGAGTGGTTATTCAACCACTACCTTTTTTACCATTCCGGCAACTTTCACGATGTAGATTCCCTTATTAAGAGGAAGCGACATGCTTTCATTTTCGACAATTCTATGTTGTATTTTCGCACCGGTGATGCTGAACAAAGCCACTTCATCGCCTGCCGACAAGCCACGCAATTCAATTCCTTTATCAGACGAAAAACACTTCAGCGTGCCTTTTAAATCATTTAACGAGGTAGTTGACGAAAATTCTACAACTAAAGTAGCATTTGCTGCTAAAGCAGGAGCGGTATAAACACCTTCTACCAGTTCAGCTTTTACTTCCAAATCATTATATAATACTGATGCAATCTGTTTTCCGCTGCCGGCAGTGATAGTGAAAGCAAGCGGCTTACCTTTTGGTTCAGATAAAACAGCACCTGAAGTCAAAGCATTCACGGTTCCTCCTTCATTGAAAGTAACGATGGTGTTGTAGTAAGGGAGTTCGTAAGCACCGGCATCAACAGTTGTATTCACAATTCTTGCATTACTTGCAAAATCAGTAGTGATACTTCCGGGGACAAGTGCATTGTCTCCAAAGTTAAGACATAAAGAATTATACACCAGACTCCAATCGGCATTTGATATTTCTGTAAGTAATCCTGCGTCCGTAGTTGCTCCTACAAAGCTTGTAGGACTAACAAAAGCAACCTGACTGACGGCAGTTGCAACATCGGTTGTTAACAATGAATCGGTTGCTCCACCCCATGTTTGATAGGCAACACTTGGCCATGCGGCATTATTCTTCACATATCCGGCAGGAAAACCTGATATTATACCAATGGATGTTGGTGTCGTGGTGCTTTTTACCACATTATTCACTACAATGTTGTTGTATAGTTCAGCAATATTTGCGGCTGATGCCAGATAAATATTACCTTCGTTATTTGCTACGATTGAGTTAATTAATTTTCCTTTATTCAGATAAATATTGTTTACGCCTGTATTATTTGTTACAATGCAATTGGTAATAGTACAACTGGTAGGGTTATTTGTATAAATTGCAGCTCCGTTACCTGTTGAAGTATTATTTCTGATGATGGTTTTATTCATCGTTATAGTACCTGCACTTTGAAGACGAACACCTCCCTGTGCATTTTTTTCAATCAGGCTACCTTCAATAATGGTATTAAAACCGGTTGCAGGAGCTGAATAGACACCTCCTGCTGAAGGAATCGTACCAGATGTTGTTGTGTTACTATAAATCCAGCAATTGGAAACAATACCGGCTGCTGCATTTACGCCACCACCATTTCCAGTGGTAGTATTACCGGTAACAATACAATTCTGTAATTTCAGATTGGCACGAAGTAAAGCTCCTCCTCCGGTGTTGGTCAATTGAACACCTTGTCCGTTTCCATTGGTCAGGGTAAATCCATCGATAACCACAACACTGGCATAATTTGCTGAACCAGCTTCAACACAACGTTTTGCACCGCCACCATTCAATGTGGTTACGTTTGTATAATCCCACGGATTGGCACCCTTTACCCTCTGATTTTTGTCTGTTTCAGTTCCTGCAAAACCACCATAAACATCTACACCCAATTTCATCACAATAGCTGCAGTAGCCGTTGAATAGGTTCCTGTTTTTACCCACACCTCCTGTGGTACAGTTGTATTTACATACAAGGTACTTGCTGCATTAATGGCCGTTTGAATATCGCCATAGGCATTGCCCCATGAAGATCCATCACCTGTACCGCTTGGTACTACATATAATGTTGCATTAGCTATAAAAGAAAAAAGTGAGATGCTAAGTACTAGCGTAATTAATTTTTTCATACCAATAAAATTTTTAAGTTGTTTTCTAATTAATTTTTCGATTCAAAAAGTTTTTAATGATGCAAAAATAAGGCGGAACAATTGACTACATGTCATAAAAAAATGCGAAAAAATCCCTTTATTGTACACCTGGATTTTTAGTCAGAAAAATTAATGATTTGTTTTACAGCACCATATACTCATATGGTTCATACAGGGTCTTATCATTTATGATATAGTTTCACTATAGAAACAACTTTGGGGTATAAAAAGATTTAGGGAGAATCAACTGATTTGATTTAACGAGATCTGTCCCGAATGGGACGAAACATCTGTAGAAACCGTAGGGAGAAAATACTCAAAAACAACCGCAGGAAATAAATCACTGCGGTTGTTTTAGGAATTTTGAGATGCAGTATATGGCATCTCGAAAAACGACAATATATTACAAATAATTACTGATGTTCCACCCGCAACAAATCATTCACCGTTTTCACAGGATTGAAGGTGGTAATTGGCACTTCTACAAAAACAGTATTCCAGTCGGACATAGCACCGTTCCAAAGTCCTGGTAGTTCAAGGGCTTTGAGGGCTTTACCGTTCTTTGATTTCAAAGAGATAAAGCCTGTATTTTTATCCACGTGGTTTATCAAATCAAATTTATCTCCTTTGTAATTTTTCACACCACACACTAAATCTACAGGATTAAAGTGTGTAGACTGCATCATTTTCTCTTTTTCAACAGGATCATTAATATCAATCTGAGAACTTTCAAGTATCTGAGTTGAAATAGTCCCATCTTGGTTCACCGTTAAAAACGGACCGCCTCCCGGCTCACCTGTATTCTTTACCATGCCGCATATACGTATCGGACGATTCAGTTTTTCATAGAGATACTCCTGCAATTCAGGACCTTGGATATCTGCTATTCCCGGATGGATATTATTCAGTTTATGTTCACAGAAATCTGCAATTTGCCACAATCTCTCTTCTGAAAGGAGACCTTCTTCCATTTCTTCAAGATAGTCGTATGTTTCCTGTTGCAATTTCACCAACAGACCTGCAATCATTTTCTTATAAATAATCGTCGGCTCTTTTAAAGCATCCGGAACTACATTGTCTATATTCTTAATAAAAATAACATCTGCATCTAAATCATTGAGGTTCTCAATCAGCGCCCCATGTCCACCCGGACGAAACAACAATTCTCCCTTATCGCGGAAAGGTAAGTTATTTTCATCAGCAGCAATGGTATCGGTTGATAATTTCTGTTCCGAAAAAGTCAACTGAAATGTCGTGTTGAATTTTTCAGCATAAGCCGTCATAATTTCATTGACGTGCGACTCAAACAATTTCCGGTGTTCTGCCGAGACAGTAAAATGGATATTTACCACTTTATCTTTATTCATGGCATACAAAGCACCTTCAGCAAGATGTTCCTGCACCGGTGTTCTTCTCTCATCAGCATATGAATGAAACAACAATAGCCCTTTCGGAAGAGAGCCATAATTCAGACCTTTGTTATTAAGCAAGAGATCGACAATCACTTTGAATCTTTGTTCCTTCATCAGTGCAGGAATATCTTTCCCCTCAACAGTCAAACAATTCGCATTCAAAGCATCATAAAAAGCAAAATTTACTATATTTTCAAAAAACTCCTTCTCAGCTTTCTTTTCCGGAGTTTCCGAATCACCATCAAGAAATTCAAACAAATCTTTAAACATACGACTTGCTGCTCCCGAAGCAGGTACAAATTTTATGATGGTTTTGTCTTTTTCAAGATAGGCATCCCAATAGTTCAGGTATGCTGTTAATTCATCCGGAGTGCATTGTAAAATTCCAAGTGAAGGATTTGCAGGACTCATTATTTTCAACATAGGAAAACCGGTAGCAAAAGCATGCAATTGATCCATCACCTGTGATTCGGAAATACTTTTTTGTTTTAAAACGGAGTAATCGGAAGGTTGTAACATCTTAACTAAATTTCTTTATTAAACACTATATCAACTAAAATTAAAAACGCTAATATTTAACCACATAAGTCACATGAGTCCATATAAGTTGTTTTCTGAAGGTAAAACTCTATTATTGATTGTATTATTCACCAAGTTGCCTGTTAAGCACTTTCAGTTCAGCCAATCTGGTTTTTAGGTCAGTATTTTGTTCTATAACAAATAAGAGATGCTGATAGTTAACAACAACGGTATTCATAAAACACTCAAGTGATTTATTTGAATACTCGTATGCTTTTTCAATATTTCCTTTAATTTCGTACACTACAGCAAGATTATGAGCTGCTTTAGCTTTTTGAATATCATTATTTGACTTTAGCAAATAACTTTCCCAGTTTGTAATAGCTACATCCCAATCCTTTTTGTACACAGCATCCATCCCCTGTTTAAATGCTTTATTATTTGAACTGAAGAAATACCTTTCTACTTCTTCCCAATAGGGAATAAATTTATTCACATCTCTCCCCCCTGTTATCAAAGCGCCATCGATCAATGCATCTCTCCTGTCGGGCAAACCGTTTAATGCACGTTGACGGTAATATGACTCTGACTCCCAGTAAACAGTATCCTTGGTGATTAAGTTAAAGACCTGTTGTTTCTCCGGATAATGAATACTCCAGTGTTTCTCATATCTCGCTTCCATATAAGCGGTGAAAGTATTATCTTCCTGATTAAAAATTTCGGCAACATCATCATTCACTATTATTCTATTAAGTGAGATGATTCCATTTACCTGTTTTATTCTGGCAAGATCAGCAACTGCCGAATCAGCAGGAGGAGAAGTTAACAAAAAATCACTTCCTTTTTTTAAGCTATTGTATTCAACGCCGGTAATACTGAAAAATTCCTTTTCTTCAACAGCTTCAGCAAAAGCTGCCAGACTGAAAATCGCCAGACTATCTGCATCAACACTTATTTTTCGGCGTTTCTCATTGAATAATTCTGTAACATGTCCATAATCAACAGGTTGTGGCTCGGAATTATTAATTATCCACACACGGTCGATATCGGCCGGAAAAGTAATTTTTGCAGGACGCAAAACGTCAATATTAGTATATAGCATACTGGAACAGGATGCCAAAACAATGCTTATTAAAGCGAGGGCGATATATTTTATCAAAAATTTCATCACAAGAATATTCTGCCTGTTAGTGATTTAATATTATATTTGAAATACTATGGTGCAAAGTTAACGAATCTTTTTCATCTAAAGATGCATTCGAATGCGCCAATGTTGCGGATATAAATTATTGCATCTGTTACCAAGATTTTTTACCCAACCTAATGCCTGATTTTGAAAAGTAACCAGTAAATAACCTTTCGGAGCATCCGGCAAAAAGATATTTTCCCTTTTTAGGAATGAAATAGCAACGGAAAGATCAAGTTCAACCTGATTAAAAGTTGCCTTATTGATGATTTTTGACAAGGCAAATTGATGATTTGGTATGACATCTTTTCCTTTCATATCAAACAATACCACTCCGTTTATCAGACAATTCAGAAGTTTCTTAATTTGTAGTGAGATTAAAATGTTTTTCTTTTGATAAGCAATAATTTGCTGTTCAGCCTCCACCAATTCAAAGTTTTCGGATTTCAACAACATATCCGGATAATCAGTTGACTTACAGATTTTAAATTGGGTTTTATCAAATTTAAACCTTGAATGATGTGTATCATTTTCAGTTTTTCTTACTACCGAAATAAAAAATCCTTCACCATCAATCTTATGCGGATAAAAGCGCAAACCATAATCACTCCGAACAATCCCTTCAAATTTATCAATATCAGGTTTGATGAGCTCTGCTCCTAATTGCTCACAGACCCACTGGATATTTTCTTCATTTTCTTCGCGGTTGTAGGTGCAGGTACAATATACAAGTATTCCATTAGTTTTCAGACTATCCCAAACGTCTTCCAATATACTTTTTTGACGAATTACACACTGTTGTACGTTTTGCAGGCTCCATTCGTCAATCGCACCCGGGTCTTTTCGAAACATCCCTTCACCAGAGCAAGGTGCATCCACCACAATGGCATCAAAGAAGCCCGGTAGTTTTTTAAACGATTCAGGACGCTCATTGCTTACTATAACATTGGGATTTCCCCATTTGACAACATTTTCAGCCAGAATCATTGCTCTGGAACGATTAATTTCGTTACTTACCAACAAAGTATCTTCAGGCAGATTTTGAGCTAACAATGTAGATTTACCGCCCGGAGCAGCACAAAGATCCAACACCGTTTCAGCTTGAGGAAAGTATGACTGAACAATTTGTTGCAAAAACATGGAGCTGGCTTCCTGAACATAATAAACTCCGGCATGAAATAAGGGATCGGCGGTAAAAAGAGGCCTTTCATTTAAATAATAACCGTCGTCGCACCATAAAACTTTCCTGTCGGAAGGAAAAAAGTCCGCTTTTTTATTATTTACACGTACACTCACGGGCGATGAACCTTGCAGTGCTTGCTCAAAATCAGGATATTCATTACCCAATAAGTTCGTCGTACGTTCAATAAATAGTGCCGGAAATTTCATATTTAATTTTTAAAAAAGCAGTTTCGATCTTTTATTAATAAAAAAAGCAGTGACATATTAATACTCACTGCTCTCATATGTAATTTTTAATTTAACTACGAAGCTTGCTCATCAAGAATTCTTAATGCAATATCAAGAATTTTTGTATCATCCAACATCACCAATCCTCCATCAGGACCCGGCTCAATGTGAACCCCCACACTTTTACCATCTTTGTAATTATGTCCGCCAAAATAATTTTTTACCGATTCCTTTTCCAGACCAAGTTCTTCAGCGATCTTGGTCATACTGCCACTTGGGAGCGCATCCTTGATTTTTCGCAGTTCATTGAATGTTATAGTTTTTGTCATGATACTAATGTATTAGAGTTGTTAGTATTAATGTGTTTTTTTATGTGCTATAAACGTAATACATTATTTTTAATCAACCAAATTTTTTAATGATTTTTTAATCAAAAAATATCTCTGCTGAAATTAAAATTATAATATTCAAATTATTAAGATTTAAAATAGCGTATATATTGATTAATTATTTAACTTATGTCACTTATGTGATTAATGTTGTTACATTTTCTTGTCATAGTTTTTATAAAATTCAACGATGGTTTCAATGCCTTTATAAAACATCTCCAGAGGAAAATTTTCATTTGGCGAATGTATTGCGTCAGATTCCAGACCGAATCCCATCAAAATAGGCTTTACCTGCAAAACTTTCTCGAAAACAGGAATTACGCCGATGCTCCCGCCCCTTCTGACCGGCAGGGGACGAACCCCGAAAGTCATTTGATAAGCCTTTTCTGCAGCGCAGTAAGCGGGAGTATCGATGGGGCAAACATAGCTTTCGGCACCATGTAAAGGAATCACCTTTAAATCAATGTGTTTTGGAGCAATTGAATAGAGATGAGCAGTCACCAACTCCATAATTTCGTGATATTTTTGATTTGGCACCAAACGAGCCGAAAGTTTAGCATAAGCTTTAGAAGGCAAAACAGTCTTCGAACCTTCTCCTGTATAACCACCCCAAATTCCGCAGATATCCAGGGTGGGCCTGATACCCGTACGTTCCAGGGTTGAATAGCCTTTTTCACCATATAATGAAGTTAGTCCGAGGTTATTCTTATATAATTCTTCGTTGAACGGAATTTGATCAATCAACATTTTTTCTTCCGGCGAAACAGTCTCTATCTTATCATAAAAATGAGGAACAGTTATTTTTCCGTCACTATCAGTAAGAGAAGCCAATAATTTACACAACTCATTGACAGGATTTGCTACTGCACCTCCGAAGATACCCGAATGCAAATCTCTGTTAGCTCCGGTAACTTCGAGTTGCCAGTATGCCAATCCGCGCAAGCCTGTTGTAATACTCGGCGTATCCACAGCCAACATGCTGGTATCGGAAACCAGAATAGTATCGCATTTGAGCAAATCTTTATTTTTTTCGCAAAAATCTTCTAAAGCAGGAGAGCCTATCTCTTCCTCACCCTCAACTAAAAACTTGACATTGCAATTCAATTGGTCACTTTGCAGTAAATACTCAATCGCTTTAGCATGCATAAATGACTGTCCCTTATCATCATCAGCACCTCTTGCATAAATTTTCCCATCCCTTATTTCCGGCTCGAAAGGAGGTGAATCCCATAAGTTTAAAGGTTCTGCGGGCATCACATCATAATGACCATAAACCAGAACGGTCGGCTTCGACGGATTGATAATTTTTTCGGCATAAACCACGGGGTTTCCTGTTGTGGGCAACATCACCGCTTTATCCATTCCTAAACTCAACAACAGTTCAACCCATTGACCTGCACACAAATATAAGGCTTCTTCTTGTTTAAATGCACTGACACTTGGTATTCGAAGCAAAGCAAACAATTCGTCAATAATTCTTTTCTGATTTGAATTTATAAATTCCTTAGTTGATAACATACAGTATATATTTAATGTAAATTTTCTTTTCAGTATATTTTGATAACAATTTTACATCAACAAAGTTAATATTTTTAGATACAAAACATCTCTCTTTTATCATGATTTTACCATTCATCGCCGAAAATCAACCATTCATCATATTTTCACAGGCATTTAACGATAATTATTAGCATCGTAATTACTATCGTACTATTTTTGCACAGTTTTCATTACCGGCAAATGGAAATTAAAAAAAACATAACAAAAATCAAGAAAAAACAGCACAAGGAAACTTTTAAATTATAAAAGTTTCTTTATCAAAATATTTTTATAACTGATTATCAGATATATATATTATATTAATATTTTTTAATAATGGAAATTAAAATTATAACAGTACTTTTGCACCCATTATGGAAAATATCAGGATAAATATCATTCAGGCAGCTACGGTACAGTTCAATCAAGTGGGTATCAGAAATGTTTCTATTGATGATGTTTGTGCCGAAATACGAATATCAAAAAAAACCTTCTATCAATATTTCAATAAAAAAGAAGATTTAATTGATGCAGTTATCGCTTCCAGCCAAAATGAACATATGGATAAGGTACATAGATGCATAAAAGACAAAAATGCCATTGAGGTTTTTATTTTCATGATAAAGGAAATCAAAAAAACATCAGAATGTGCACCTTTTATGTTTTGGCATGATTTAAAGAAATATTATCCGGCATTGCATCAGAAATATGACAAATATAAAACTGAACAAATCAAATCAGCTTTCGAAGATAATATTCTACAAGGAATTAAAGAAGGATATTACCGGGATAATTTAGACATTGAATTATTATCATTTTTCCATTCTGTTCAGATAAAAAACACTTTTGAAACGATGATGCAATCGCAAAAGAAGTACACTTTAAAGCGTCTTACAGACTTTTTCATTGACATGATCATCCACTTGATTGTTAACGAAAAGGGATTAAAATATGTTGAAGAAAACATTACTGAAAAAACAAATAACAATTGAAAGAATATATGACAAGTTTTACAAGGAATAAAAGTATTTGGGTAGTGATAATTTCACTGCTATTTGCAGGCTACACACAGGCTCAGGACACGCTCTCTCTTTCACTTCAGAAGTGTATTGAGATTGCTTTGGATGAAAGTCCGACCATCAAAATTGCAGAAAAAGAAATTGAAAGAACCGATTATGCCAACAAAGAAAAAATGGCGGGATTGTTTCCGGCAATTAATGCGTCAGCAGCTTACACACGAACTCTAAAAAAACAAAAATTATTTTTCGACATTCCAGGTATGCCTTCTAGTCCTGATGGTATAGAAGTGGGACAAGACAATTCATTTGCAGGAGTTTTATCTGCCTCCATGCCAATTGTCTCGCCTACCCTATGGGCAAGTTTAAAGCTGAATGAGATTGATGCTGCTTTAGCACTGGCATCAGCGAGGTCATCCAGGATAACATTGGTTAATTCAGTCACTAAAGCATATTATGGCGTGCTGCTGGCACAAGATTCTTATAAGGTTTTTGAAAGAACCTACCAGAATACAGCAGAAAATGCCAAAATTATTTTCAGCAAATATCAGCAGGGGGCTGTGTCGGAATTTGAGTGGATCAGAGCAGACGTACAATTAAGAAATGCGCTGACCAATCTGGTTTCCTCAGAAAGTGCCGTAAATATGAGCAAATTACAGCTGAAAATGCTCATGGGGATTGACATGCAGACAGCTATTCAACCTGAAGGAAAGCTGGCTGATTACGAATCACTCGTTTTCGAAGAAACCTTACATCTTTCAGCAAAAGAATTAGACAAAAATGTAGATATCAACCAATTCGATATTAAAGCAAAACAGTTGAAACAATCTTTGGAAATTCAGAAAACGACATGGTTACCGAGTTTATCAGCCAGTTTCAATTATCAATATATGGCCATGCCCAATGATGACGTAGCCATGAAAGATTATTACTGGTTCCCCACATCAAGTGTAGGATTAACACTTTCTATTCCGATATTTCAGGGAGGATCAAAACATTATAAATCAAAGCAATTGCAGGTACAAATGCAGTCATTGGATGATCAACGTGCTAACCTGAAACGCTCTATCGAGTTACAGGCAATCACATTTACCGATAACATGATCAAAGCCATTGAAAAGATGGAATCCGGCAAAAAAGCATTGTTACAGGCCGACAAAGCACTTACAATTTCGCAAAAAATGTATGATGTTGGCGTCGGTACATATTTAGATATCACCAATGCCGAACTTGGATATATTCAAGCGGGTCTGTCTTATAATCAATCGATTTACGATTTTATGTCGGCAAAAGCCGATTTAGAAAAATTGCTGGGAGGAACTATCAACTAATAAAAAATAAAATATTTAACTATAACATATAGCCGGCTGCCGGTATTAAAAAATACAAATAATGAAAACAACGTACAAAATTCTTTTATTCTTATTCATTGTAGGTTTTACAGCTTGCGGAAGCAAAGACAACGCCAACAAAACTGAAAATGAAACAGCATCAAAACCTAAAGTAAAATTACAGCAGGTAACATCACGTGATGTAGAACAAAACTATGAATTTACCGCAACTGTGGAGCCAGAAGTAAAAAACAACATCAACCCGACAACACCGGGTCGTATACGTCAGATATTCGTTGAAGTGGGCGATCAGGTATCAAAAGGCCAGAAGCTGGCTCAAATGGATGCTGCAAATTTGGTCAACTCAGAAACTCAGATTGAGAACTACAAACGTATATATAAACGTGTATCTGAGCTTTTTGCTGTTGGAGGTGCATCGCAACAGGAATTAGACAATGCAAAACTTCAGTTGAACATTGCTGAAACCAATCTGAAAAACCTTCAGGAAAACACGATGTTGGTCAGTCCTATCAGCGGTATTGTTTCAGCACGCAACTTCGACAATGGAGATATGTATAACGGACAGCAGCCCATACTTACAATCATGCAGATCAATCCGGTACAACTAAAAATCAACGTATCCGAAACCTTTTTCAGCAAAGTAAAAACAGGCATGCCTGTCGACATCAAATTAGATGTTTATGAAGGAGAAAAATTTTCAGGAAAGGTCAGTTTGATTTATCCCACTATTGACGATAAAACACGTACTTTTCCTGTAGAGATTCGTTTGAACAATCCACGCAACAAAGTTCGTCCGGGAATGTTTGCAAGAGTAAACATCAATTTCGGAACACTTAACCGGGTTGTAGTTCCCGATCAGGCAATCATCAAACAAGCCGGTTCAGGCGCCCGTTTTGTATACATATATGAAAACGGCAAAGTAAGTTACAAGCAAGTTGAACTTGGTCGACGTTTTGACAATGAATACGAGCTGGTATCAGGAGTCAACAGTGGAGCTCAGGTGATAGTTTCCGGTCAGTCGAAACTGAATGACGGGATGGCAGTACAGGTTATTAAATAATTAAACAATTAACTTTTTAAACTCTTTAAGATGAGTATATACGAAAGTTCCGTAAAAAAGCCGGTCATGACCGCCCTTGTATTTGTTGCAGTGGTGATCTTAGGACTTTTTTCTCTCAATAATCTTCCTATTGATTTATTACCGAATATTGAGACAAACACCATCATGGTGATGACGACCTATCAGGGGGCGAGCGCCAGCGATATTGAAACCAATATCACACGTCCACTGGAGAACTCTCTGAATACGGTAGCCAATTTAAAGAAGCTTACTTCTTCTTCCCGCGAAAACCGCTCCATCATTACACTTGAGTTTGATTACGGTTTAGACATCAATGCAGTTACCGATGATGTGCGTTCAAAATTAGACATGGTCAAATCCTATCTGCCGGAAGGATCGACCGAACCTATCATTTTCAAATTCAGCACAGACATGATTCCGGTGATGATGATTTCGGCAACCGCAGATCAAAGCATACCGGCATTGTACAAAATACTGGATGAAAATGTAGCCAATCCCCTGGCTCGTATTCCCGGTGTAGGTTCCGTATCAATTTCGGGAGCACCCGAAAGAGAAGTTCAGGTTTTTGTGGATCCGTCGAAATTAGAGGCGTACAACCTTACCATCGAAGGTCTGGCACAAACCATTCGCATGGAAAACCTGAATACCCCGGCCGGAGCAATGGATATAGGATCGGAAACCTACTCCTTAAGGGTGCAGGGTGAATTTATTTCTCCGACAGAATTGAATCGCTTAATTGTTGGTTCATATGCCGGAAGAAATATTTATTTATCAGACGTAGCAACTGTAAAAGACGATTTGGAAGAACGTACGCAGGAAGTCTACACAAATGCTGTACAAGGCGCAACTATTGTTGTACAAAAACAATCAGGATCCAATACGGTTAAAATTGCAGAAGAAGTTCAGAAATTACTTCCTGAAATACAGAAGAATCTTCCTTCGGATATTCACATTGAGCCCATCATGGACACATCGGACAATATCAAACAAACGATTTCAGGTCTGGTGGAAACGGTAATGTACGCTTTCATCTTTGTAATGTTGGTTGTACTGGCATTTCTGGGCCGTTGGAGAGCAACCATTATTATCATTATCACGATACCTATTTCACTTATTGCTGCTTTCATATATCTCCGATTCACAGGTGGATCATTGAACATCATATCATTAAGTTCGCTTTCTGTCGCGATAGGTATGGTGGTGGACGATGCCATTGTTGTATTGGAGAATATCACCAAGCATATAGAAAGAGGAAGTCGTCCGAAAAGTGCTGCAGTACATGCTACCAATGAAGTGGCTGTTGCTGTAATAGCTTCAACCTTAACATTATTAGCGGTATTTTTCCCGTTAACAATGATCGGCGGGGAAGCAGGAGTTATGTTTGAGCAATTGGGATGGATGGTTACAATTATTATGATTGTATCTACTGTTACTGCATTAACACTGACCCCTATGCTTTCTTCTCAAATGTTGCGGTTAAATCCGAAGAAGAGCAAATTTTATCTAATAATATTCGGACCGATTGAACGTGCTCTGAACAAACTGGATGATAAATACACCCAACTACTAAACTGGTCGGTGCGTCATCGCAAAATGGTTATATGGAGTATGGTTGCATTCTTTTTCGTCAGTTTATTGCCTGCGGGTTTTATCGGCACTGAATTTATTCCCGCTCAGGACAACAGCAGAATTGCCGTAACGGTAGAGCTTCCTGTCGGCACACGATCGGAGATAAGTAAAGCAACAGCTGCAGAACTTAACAACCTATGGCAAAAGAAATATCCTGAACTGGATATGATCAATTATGCAGTGGGTCAGGCAAGCAGTTCGAACGTTTGGGGTTCATTGCAAAACAACGGATCGAACATCATTTCTTTCAATTTAAGAATGGTCAATCTGGACAAACGAAACAGAACGATGTTTGAAATTTGCGACAGTATGCGTATTGATTTGGAAAACACCCCCGAAATAAAGAAATCAACGGTTTTAGCCGG
>Ga0209800_10002978_pt1 | contig 14110 bp, 11 predicted proteins | sample Higcelweek8metaG_FD_187174 | JGI IMG/M metagenome (GOLD analysis project Ga0209800, IMG submission 187174) | Freshwater pond sediment microbial communities from the University of Edinburgh, under environmental carbon perturbations - High... | ecosystem: Environmental > Aquatic > Freshwater >...
TTCAACCGGGCAAACGTCCACGCACTCGCCGTCGCCGATGCATTTGTCGTTGTCGACAGTAACCTTGTAGCCCATCGTACCCTCCAGATGTGTAGAATAAGGAATTATCGTCAGCCCCGTCCGATCCGATCTTCCCAGCCGTGGGAGACGGGCCGGTGGGCCAGGCGCCGTTTCCTCGCTTTCGAGCCAGGCATCCGAGCGCGCAGGCTCCGGGGTTGCTGATATATCCAGGCGGCGTCTTGTGTCAAGCCATGTGCGGCCTTGACGCAGAGATACTGCGCGTTGCGGATGTTGAGCTTCGCAGGGGGCTGGGCTATGCTTCGGGCATCCGGCCCCAGGACCGGAAATCGCGCCCCCAAGGCAGGTAGAATGTTCACCCAAAGCGAACTCGCCAAATACGCCCGCACCCTCTGGTGGGGCCTCACCACCGCCCGCACCAAGCCCTACGTCCCGGGCGACGTCATTTTGCTGCGCTTCGACCAGGGCGCCACCCCCCTGGCCGAGGCCGTGTTCGATCTGCTCATCGAGGAGGGCATGGTGCCCGTGCCCCGACAGAACCTCACCACCGCCATGGAGGTCTCGTTCTTCGGCAAGGGGTCGCAGACGCAGATCAAGACCGTCGCCCCGGGCGAGCGCGAGCTCATGGAGAATCTCTCCGGGCTCATTTCGCTCATCGCGCCGGCCTCGCTGACGCACCTTTCCGGTGTCGATTCCGCCAAAATCGGCCTGAGCGCCGTGGCCCGCAAGTTCCTGCGCGAGATAATGGACACCCGCGAGCAGACCGGCGCCTTCGGCTGGACCCTGTGCGCCTACCCCACGGCCGAGCAGGCGCGCTGCGCCGGGCTCACGGTGGAGCAGTACGCGGCGCAGATCAAGCAGGCCTGCTTCCTCGACCAGCCGGACCCGGTGGCCCAGTGGCAAAAGGTCCACGCCGAGGTGACCCGCGTGAAGGAAGCGCTCGGCGCCCTTGCCATCGACCGTCTGCACATAGAGACCGCGCACTGCGACCTCTACGTAACCCCCGGCGCGGACCGGCGCTGGCTCGGCGTCTCCGGGCACAACATCCCGAGCTTCGAGGTGTTTCTCTCGCCCGACTGGCGCGGCACCGAGGGCGTATATTACGCCGACCAGCCGTCGTACCGCTCCGGCAACCGGGTGGAGGGCGTGCGCCTCACGTTCAAGGCCGGGCGCGTTGTGGACGCCACGGCCAAGGAGGGCGAGGCCTTTGTGAAAAAACAGCTCGCCATGGATGAGGGCGCGGCGCAGTTGGGCGAGTTCTCCCTCACCGACCGCCGGCACTCCAAGATCGGCGCGTTCATGGCCAGCACCCTTTTCGACGAGAACTTCGGCGGGCCGCACGGCAACTGCCATGTGGCCGTGGGCGCCAGCTACGCCGACACCTACGCGGGCGACCAGACCAGCCTGGACGCGGCCAAGAAGGAGGCCCTCGGTTTCAACGACTCCGCCCTGCACTGGGACTTGGTGAACACCGAGGACAAGACCGTCACCGCGCTCTTGAAGGGCGGCGGCAGCAAGATCATTTATAAGAGCGGCGAATTCACGCTCTAGGGCGCTGTGGAGCACAGAGGGGAGGCTTTGCCCTCCCCTCCTTTCCGCCCATGTTCTTTTTCAGCGCCCCCCCGCCCGCCGTCTGGACAGGGGCGGGGCATTCGCCTAGTATTCCCACACAATGGTTTCCCCAGCCATCGCTATCGCATCCCCGCCATGGCGCGGAAGGAGACGAATATGCGCTGGATCCGGTTCTGCCTCTTCCTCCTTTTGTGCGCGCTTTGCAGCGCCGCGCCCGCCTGGACCGCGTCCGCCCTGGCGGCGGACCTGGAGTTGGCGAAGCGCACGGACCGCTCCCAACCCGCGCGCATCTTCGTGGTGCACAGCTACCATCCGGACTACGTCTGGTGCAAAAGCATCGACCAAGGCATCCGGCAAATCCTGCACGGCCGTCATGTCGTCCTCACCTCGTTTTATCTGGACGCCAAGCGCGACCCTGACCCGGTGAACCTGCGCGCCAGGGCTCTGGGAATCCTCGCCAGGATCGACGCGGGCAAGCCGCAGGTGGTCATCGCCGCGGACGATGTGGCCCAGGAATACCTCGTGGCGCCGCACCTCAAGGGCCGCGCCGCGCCCCAGGTCATCTTCTGTGGTGTCAATGCCCGGCTGAAGCGCTACGGCTACCCCGCGGCCAACGTCTCCGGCGTGCTCGAACGCTGGCAGTACCGCGAGGGTTTCGCCCTGCTCAAGCGCATCGCGCCGGGCACGCGCACCGTGGCCGTGTTCTTCGACAGCTCCGAAACCAGCACCTATCTCATGAGCGACCTGAAGGAAGAGGCCAGAAAGGGGCCCTTCGCCCTCACTATCGTGGGGATCGAGAACCCGCGCACGTTCCAGCAATGGCAGAACCGGGTGCAAAACTATCAGGGCAAGGCCGACGCCCTGGCCTTCGGGCTTTATCACACCCTGGTGGACGAAAGGACCGGGCAGGTGGTGCCGCCGGAGCAGGTCATGGCCTGGACCAACGCGGTAAACCAGCGCCCAACCCTCGGCTTTACGGATTTTGCCGCAAAGCATGGGCTGCTGTGCGGCGTGCTCGGCTCCGGGCAGGAGCAGGGCCGGCACGCGGCGGAGATGGCCTGGCAGGTGCTGCAGCGCGGCGTGCCCGCGGGATCGCTGCCTGTGCGCACCAACAAGACCGGCGACATACTGGTGAACCTGAAGACCGCCGAGCGCCTGGGCATCAACGTGCCCTACGAGATCATCAGCGCCGCCGGAATTGTCGTCAAATAGCCGCAGGCGGGGGTATCCTCCAGAAACAGGAGGAAACTCCTGCGGCACTGGACAGATGTCCCGCCCGTCAGGTAACATCTATCAACAGTAGTACTCTGTTGCCAGTGCTTACCGCGGCATTGCTCAACCGGCAGGAGACGCCATGCGCTTGTTCCGCATCATCTTCCTTCTGTGCCTCGTCCTGCAATGGCAGGCCCCGGCCCATGCCCAAGTTCCGCCGCGAGTCCTCATCCTGCAGAGCTACAGTTCCGATTACGTCTGGACCAAGACCATCAACAAGGGCATCGAAGAATCCCTGCGCTCCCTTAAAATCACCTTTGAAACGCAGTATATGGACGCCATGCGCGATCCTGACCCCGACCACCTGCGCGCCAGGGCCAAAGACCTGCTGGCCCTGATAGAGGCCAGAAAACCCCAGGTGGTCATCGCCGTGGACGATGCCGCGCAAAGCTACCTCGTCGAACCATTCCTCAAAGGCCGCGACGCGCCGCAGGTCATCTTCTGCGGGGTCAACGCACCCCTCACGCTTTACGGCTTCCCGGCCGCCAACGTCTCCGGCGTGCGCGAGCGCTGGCACTTCCGCGACGGCTTCGCCCTGCTGAAGAAAATCCGCCCGGAGCTGCACAGCGTAGTGCTCTTGAGCGACGACTCCCAGTCGGCCGGCTATGTGCTGAAGGACCTCTACGCCGACCAGAAGCAGGCAGGTCCCTTCGCCCTCAGGCTTAAGGTCGTCAAGGTGCACACCTACCAGCAATGGCAGCGGATGGTGCAGCTGCACCAGCGCCGGTCCGACTCCCTGGCCCTTGGGCTCTACCACTCCCTGGTGGACGAGAAGACCGGCAAGCAGGTTCCGCCCAATGTCGTCAGCGCCTGGAACAACGCCACCATCCACGTGCCCACCCTGGGCTTTGCCGACTATGCCAAGGAGCACGGCCAGCTGTGCGGCATACTGGAGTCGGGCGAGGAGCAGGGCTACCTGGCAGGAAGCATGGCCCGCCAGGTGCTGGAACGCGGCCTTCGCGCCGGCGAGCTTCCCGTGCGCATCAACCAAAAGGGGATAGTGCTCTTGAACCTGAAGACCGCCGAGCGCCTCGGCATCGTCATCCCCTTTGAAATAATCCGCGCAGCGGGGATCGTAATCAAGTGAGCGCCACAGACGCCAAAAGCTACCGGCGGCTTTTTCTGGACCGCCACCTGGCTCCCGTGCTGACAGCCGTGTTCGTCGGCGTGCTCGTCTCCACCCTGGTGGCCTACTTTTATACAAAACACACGGTGGAGACCCTGGCCGAGGGGCAGATCTCCCAGGCCATGAACTATCTGGACCGCGAGATCACCAGCCAGATGCGCGACATGACCATCCAGACCGGGCTCATGGGCCAGGAGGAGTCATTCCGGCTTTCCCTGGAGGACAGCTACCTCGGCCGCTCGGCCCGGGTGGCCGCCCAGCGCAAGCTGGAGGGCTACGTGCGCGGCGGCGCCTTCGAACGGGCCTACATCATCGACAAAACGGGCAAGCAGATCATGTCCGCCGACCCGGACCTGAAGCATCTGGTCAACGTGGCCGAACGCGACTACTTCCGCCAGGCCATGCGGGGCGTGCCCAGCCAGGGCACCGCGAGCATCTCCAAAGTCACGGGCAAGCCCTTTGTTGTGGCGTCCGCCCCCCTGCGCGGGCCGGACGGCGCGGTGATGGGCGTTGTTGCCGGGCTGGCGCACACGGCCACCTTTGCCGGAGAAATGCTGGACAACACGCGCATAGGCAAAACCGGCGGGGCATACATCCTGAACGCAGAGGGCCTTATTCTGGCCACGCCGCGCTGGGCCCAGGAAGGCGTTTTCCAGCCGGCGGACAACACCAGGGCCATCATCGACAACATCTCCGCCGCGGGCATGCACCATTACACCCACGGCGACGCGCGGCGCATGTGCCTCTCGCGCAAGAACGAGAAGACGGGCTGGATTCTCGTCGTCGAGGCCGACGAAAGCGAGGTGCTGGCGCCAGCGACGCGCCTGGCCGCGGTCAGCGGCACCATCTCCTTCTTCACCCTCGCCCTGGTGGCCCTGGCCCTGGGCGCGCTGCGCCGGGTCATGGCCAGCCTGCGCAACTCCGAGGCCGACCACCGCACCCTCACCGAGCTGAGCCCCGTGGGCATAGCCACCTTCGGCCCCACGGGCCAGCCGGAGTACATGAACCGCCAAGCCCGCGCCATCCTCGGCATCGGCGAAGACGACCCGCTTCCCTGGGACATAGCCCTGGAGGACGAGGCGGGCGCGCCCCTCACCGGCGAAAACTCGCCCATCACGCATGTGCTGACCGACCGCGAATCCATCCTCGGCAGGCTCACGTGGTATTCCCTGCCGGATGGCGGCCGCAAGGCCCTGTACCTGAACGCCACCCTGCTGGGCGACAACGGGCGCGACTCCCACGGCGTGGTGGCCACCCTGGAGGACATCACCGAGCGCATCCAGGCTCTGGAGATGTTGAACCAGTCCGAGGAGCGCTTCTCCAGCCTCTTCCGCCTCTCGCCAGACAGCATCGTGCTCTCCCAGCTGGACACGGGGCTCATCGTCGACGTGAACGACACCTTCCTCGAAACGCACGGGCTTGCGCGCGAGGAAGTGATTGGAAAAACGGTGATGGATTTGGGGCTGTACACCGATGATGCGCAGAGGGTGGAGCTCATAGACCGCGTGAAAGCCACCGGGCACGTGGAGAATTTCGAGGCGCGCGGCCACGACAAGCACGGGGCGGAGATCATCCTCTCTTTGTCGAGCCAGGTCATGGAGATAGGCGAAGCCCGCTACCGCATGACCGTTGCCCGCGACGTGACCGAGCGCTATCGCGCCGAGCAGGAGCTGCGCGAAAACCGCCGCCTGCTGGAAAGCATTCTGAACACCGTGCCCATGGCCATTTTCTGGAAAGACTCCCAGTACCGGTTCCAGGGCTGCAACGCGGCCTTCGTGCGGGTTCTGGGCGAAAGCGACCAGGCCGCCGTCATCGGCAAAACGGACTTCGACCTGCCCATGCCGCCCGAGCTGAGCACGCGCTACCGCGAGGATGACGAGCGGGTGATGACGACGCTTAAGCCCAAGCTCCATTTTGTGGAGCCCCTGAACGTGAAGGGCAACCCCATATGGCTGGAGACGAGCAAGCTGCCCCTGCTCGACGACGAGGGCAGGGCCGTGGGCATACTCGGCATGTTCGAGGACATCACCGAGCGCATCCGCGCCGAGCAGGAGCTGCGCGAAAACCGCCGCCTGCTGGAAACCATTCTGAACACCGTGCCCATGTCCATCTTCTGGCTCGACCGGAACTCCACCTTCCTCGGCTGCAACCGGGCCTTCGCCGCCGGGCTCAACATGGAGGGCCCGCAGTCGGTCATCGGGCTGACCGAACTCACGCTGCCCATTCCCATGGAACGCAGACAAATGCACCAGGCGGACAATGAAAAGATCATGACGACCCTGGTGCCGAAGCTCCGCTTTCTGGAGCAGGCCTTCGACGCTCAGGGCAACGCGGGCTGGATCGAGGCCAGCAAGCTGCCCCTGCTCGACGATGCGGGCCAGGCTGTCGGCCTGCTGGGCATGTTCGAGAACATCACCGAGCGCGTCGAGGCCGTGGAGAAGCTCAAGCAGTCCGAAGAACGCTTCTCGCGTCTGTTCCGCCTCTCGCCGGAGGCCATTCTGCTCATCGACGCCGAAACCACCAAGATCGCCGACGCCAACGAGGCCTTCAACACCCTCACCGGCCATGTCCTGGGCGACATCGTCGGCCACGACACCCTGGAGCTGGGCCTCTACGCCGACCCGGCCGTGCGCGACGAAATCTACCAGACGCAAACAAGGCAGGGCCACCTGGAGAACTTCGAGTTCGAGGGGCGCCGCAAGGACGGCCAGACCTTCATCGGCTCCATTTCCGCCCAGGCGGTGGACATAGGCCCACGCAAGTACCTCATGGCCATGCTGCGCGACGTGACCGAGATGAAGAAGATGCAGGAGATGATGATCCAGACGGAGAAGATGATCTCCGTGGGGGGCATTGCCGCCGGCATAGCCCACGAGATAAACAACCCCCTGGGCATTGTGCTGCAGGCCGCGCAGAACCTGGTGCAGCGCACCAGGGCGGATTTCAAGAAGAACCTGGACGTGGCCGAAAAGCTCGGCCTCGACATGGCCCTGATGCAGAACTACATGCGCGAGCGCAAGCTCGACGTGTTCATCGAGGACATCCAGTCCGCGGCGGTGCGCGCCTCGGCCATCATCCGCCACATGCTCGACTTCAGCCGCAGCAGCGAGTCGCGCCGCAAGGTCTGCGACATCCCCGGCATCATCGAAAAGGCCGTGACCCTGGCCGGCAGCGACTACGACCTGAAGAAGAGCTACGATTTCAAGCGCATCAAGATCGAGCGGGACTTCGACGACGACATGCCGGTCATCAACTGCACGGAGACCGAGATTGAGCAGGTGCTGCTGAACATTCTGCGCAACGCCGCCCAGGCCCTGGCCTCGGTCACGCCCCCCATCGAGACGCCGCGCATCGGCATCAGCGTGCGCGCCCTGGAGGAGACCGTGCGCATCGAGATCACGGACAACGGCCCGGGCATGCCGCCGGAGGTGCAGCGCCGCGTGTTCGAGCCCTTCTACACCACCAAGCCGCCGGGCGTGGGCACCGGGCTCGGCTTGTCGGTGTCGTACTTCATCGTCACCAAGGGGCACGGCGGCAAGATGAGCGTGGCCTCCCACCCCGGCGTGGGCACGGTTTTCACCATCGACCTGCCCCGGGACGATGCCAAGGAGGCGGGAGCATGACCCCCCAAGCGGCGAACATCGTCATCATCGACGACGAGGAGCGCATCCGTCAGCTGCTCATGGACTTTCTGGAGGACTTCGAGGAGTTCTCCCTGCGAGCCTGCGACTCGGCCGAGGCGGCGCTGGATGAGCTGGCGAAAATGCCCGCGGATCTGTGCATAGTGGACATGCGCCTGCCCGGCATGGACGGCCAGGCCTTTGTGCTTTTGGCCAAAGAGCGCGGCCTGTGCAGCAAGTTCATCTTGCACACGGGCTCCATGGACTTCACCCTCACCGAACCGCTGCTGGCCCTGGGCCTGAGCGACCGCGACGTTTTCCTCAAGCCCTGCGACACGGGCGAAATGCTCGCGCGCATCCACGAGTTGCTCAATCCTCCGGGAGCGTAGGCATGGCCATCCTGATCATCGACGACGAAGCCGGGCTCAGACGTTCGCTTACGGCCCATCTGGAGGACCTCGAGTTCGAGACCATCGAGGCGGCCAACGGCCAGGAGGGGCTGGATGCGCTTTTGGCCAACAAGGACGCCGTGCAGGCCGTGGTGGTTGACCTGAACATGCCGGTGATGGACGGCTACACCTTCATCCGCCACGCCGTGGCCGAGGCGCCCGGCGTGCCCATCATCGTGCTCTCGGGCGTGGGCATTGTGGAAGACGCCCTCACGGCCATGCGCATGGGCGCCTGGGATTTCATCACCAAACCGCTGCACAACCTGAACATCCTCGACTACACCCTGGAGAAGGTCTTTGACCGCGCCCGGCTGCTGAATGAAAACCGCCAGTATCAGGAAAATCTGGAGCGCCTTGTGCGCGAGCGCACCATGGAGCTGGAGGACACCCGCCGCCAGGTGATGCAGCGTTTGAGCCGCGCCGCGGAATACAAAGACAACGAGACCGGACGCCACGTCATCCGCGTGGGGCAGATAAGCAAGCTGCTGGGCCGGGCCATGGGCATGAGCGAAGAGGAGAGCGTCATGCTGGGCGACTGCGCGCCCCTGCACGACGTGGGCAAGATCGGCATCCCCGACGACGTGCTGCTCAAGCCCGGCAAGCTCACGACAGGGGAATGGGACATCATGCGCCTGCACTGCGTGTACGGCTGCGAAATTTTGGGCCCCCTGGACAGCAAGGACGAGGCGCACCGGATCTGCTCCGACCCGCTCCTGGTGCGCGAGATGGAGGGCAACGAGCAGCTGCGCCTGGCCCGCGTGCTGGCCCTGTGCCACCACGAACGCTGGGACGGCAAAGGCTATCCCTTCGGCCTCGCGGGCGAGGACATCCCCCTTGAGGCGCGCATCGTCACGGTTGTGGACGTGTACGACGCCCTGTGCAGCGACAGGCCCTACAAAAAGGCCTTCAGCGCCGAGGAGGCAGGCAAGCTCCTGCTTGAAGGCGCGGGCACCCAGTTCGACCCCGCCGTGGTGGAGGCCTTCTTCGCCAACAACGAAGCCATCTGCGCCATCCGCAACCGCTGGAAGGATTAGTCCCGCCGCCCCCCGAAATTTGGACGCAAAAAAGGGGTCGTTGTCTTTCGACAGCGACCCCTTGAACTTGCGTGGTGGGCCCGGCAGGATTTGAACCTGCGACCTACGGATTCGTAGTCCGGCGCTCTATCCACTGAGCTACGAGCCCACGCGAGGAAGGCAGGATTAAGCCCTCAGCCCGGAACCGTCAAGCTTTTTTTCCACCTCATGCACAAAAACTTCTGTCAGCCCCGATAACAATTGCAGGCGCAGCGCCACGAAACGCAGCACTTCCGCATCATCATTTGATAAGAATTCAAGCATGTTCGGATGCCTCGCCAGCAGCTTTCGGCGGGCAAGCTCCCGGCTTTCGGCGTCCGCAAAAGGTTGCAGCACAGCCGAAACGGTCAGGGCCTGGCTTGGCGCACCCGCGCATCGCGTCCGGTCATCGATGAGCAGACTGGCCTGCGGATTGGCGAGAAGATTGCGATACTTCCGCGTGCTCTTCAGGGTGGCGAGCCAGAACTCGCTCGCGTCCGGCGCGGCGCAATAGGCCATGAGCGAAACATGCGGCCCGACGCCTGCCGGCGCAGCGCCAGTTCCGGGCTCCTTGCCGCCATTCCCGCAACCTTCCGCGCCGCCGTCCATTCCGCCGTGCGCCACATAAGTTCCGCCGTGCGCCGGGGCCATGTCCGGGCTCTTGGCTGAACATGTCGCCAGGGCGCAGTGGCCCTGCCCCTGGACAAGCGCTTCGATTTTCTTCAGCATCACGCCTCCGGTGTTGCGGATTCGCGCCAGCATAGCCTGCGCGGCCCGCCCCGGCAACACAATCAGCCCAACCGCCAGGAGTCGCCCGTGCCCGCTGTTGATCTTTCGCCCGTAAACGCCCTGCCCGCCCTGCCCCCGGCCGCCCCGCTGGCGGACAAGACCGCCCGCGCCCGCGCCGTGCTTGCGGCCGTGCTGGCCCACATAAGCGCACAGAGCGTGGCCGTGGCCTTCACCGGCGGCAAGGACTCCAGCGTCAGCCTGGCGCTCTGGCGCGCGGTCCTGCTGGAGCATCATCGCGCAGCGCCGCAAAACGCCGGGCATGGAGTGTTGCCGGATGCAGGCAGCGAGGCCCCGCCCCTCGCGGCACTCAGCGTGGACACGGGCCTCAAGTTCCCGCAGGTGACGGCCTTCCGCGACCGGCTCTGCGCGGACTGGAACGTGGCGCTCACCATCGCCCGGCCGCTGGTGGACCTGGCCGCCTACCCCGTGGCGCGGGACAAAGTCTCCTGCTGCCACGACCTCAAGATTCTGCCCCTGGCCAAGGCCATCCGCGAGACCGGCGCGCAGGTGCTGCTCACCGGCCTGCGGCGCGACGAGCATGCCTCACGCGCCGAGCGGCCCTATGCGGAATGGCGCGCGGCGACGCACGACACGCCCGCCTACTGGCAGGTGAATCCCATTCTGGATTGGACGGAGATGGATGTGTGGGCGTTCATCACGGGCGAGGCCTTGCCCTATTGCGAGCTGTATCACGAAGGCTACCGGTCGCTGGGGTGCATGCCCTGCACCAAGCCCGCCAGCGCGGGCGCCGACGAACGCGCGGGCCGCGATCAGGAAAAGGAGCGGCAGCTGGATGTATTGAAGGGGCTGGGGTATTTTTAGACTGCGTGGGCTGGACGCCTAGGTCCGACCCAGCAGCTTCAGAACCGCGGCCTTGATGCCCGCCTTGTCCACCCCGGCGCGGGCGCGCAGGTCCTTGGCCGCGCCGTGCTCAATGAACAGGTCCGGCACGCCGACGCGGCGCATTTTGAGTCCTGGCAGCACGCCCGCATCGGCGTAAAATTCCAGCACCGCGGAGCCGAAGCCTCCGGCCAGGCAGCCTTCCTCCACCGTGAGGATGTGCGTGTAGTTGCGCGCCAGGTCCAGCAGCTGGGCTTCCGGCAGGGGCTTGATGAACCGGGCGTTGAACACGGCCACGTTCAGACCATGCTCGGCCTCCAGCTCCTGAGCGCATTCCAGCGCCGGGTACACGCGGGAGCCAATGGCCACGATGACCGCGTCCTCGCCGTCGCGCAGCAGTTCGCCCTGGCCGATGTCCAGCAGCTCCGGATCGAGGGGCACCTCGGCCCCGTGGCCCACGCCGCGCGGGTAGCGCACGGCCACAGGCCCGGGCGTGGCGAAGGCCGTGGCGACCATCTGCGCCAGCTCGGCCTCGTCCTTGGGGGCCATCATGGTCAGGCCGGGGATGTGGCGCAGAAAGGCCATGTCGTACACGCCGTGGTGCGTGGCCCCGTCTTCGCCAACCAGTCCGGCGCGGTCCAGAAAAAGCTTCACGCCCAGGCCCTGCAGGCACACGTCGTGCACCACCTGGTCGTAGGAGCGCTGCAAAAATGTGGAGTAGATGGCCACGGCCGGGGTGAAGCCCTGGGCGGCCAGACCGGCGGCGAAGGTCACCGCGTGGGGCTCGCAGATGCCCACGTCCACAAAGCGCTCCGGGTGGCGCTGGCGAAAGCAGTCCGTGCCCGTGCCCTCGGGCATGGCGGCGGTTATGGCCACGATCTTCGGGTTCGCGTCGGCCAGGCGGCACAGGCTTTCGCCAAAGACCTCGGTGTAGCTTTTGGGACCGCCGCCGGGCTTCTTGGGGGCCAGGCCGGTCTCCGGCTCAAAGCGGCCCACGCCGTGGAAATAGGTCGGGTTGGTCTCCGCCGGGTCGTAGCCCTTGCCCTTTTTGGTCAGCACGTGGACCAGAACCGGGCGGTCCATGCCCTTGGTCTGCTCGAACACATCGATGAGCGCGGGGATGTCGTGGCCGTCCACAGGGCCCACGTAGGTGAAGCGGAAGGCCTCGAACAGCATGCCCGGCGTGAAGAAGCTCTTGAGAGAGTCCTCGCTGCGGCGGGCGAACATGGCCAAATCCTTGCCGATGCGCGGAATGTTCGCCAGCCAGGCCTCGAATTCGCGCTTGAAGCGCTGCGGCGCGGGACGAGAAAGCTTGCGCGACATGAAGTTCGACAGCGCGCCCACGTTCTTCGAGATGGACATCTCGTTGTCGTTCAGCACCACCACCATCTTGCGGCCCATGTCGCCCGCCTGGTTGAGCCCCTCGAAAGACAGGCCGGAGGTCATGGAGCCGTCGCCGATGACGGCCACCACCTCGTTCTTCTTACCCGCCAGGTCGCGCGCAAGGGCCATGCCCAGGGCGGCGGAGATGGACGTGCTGGCGTGCCCCACGCCGAAGTGGTCGTACGGGCTCTCGCTCATGCGCGGGAAGCCGGAGATGCCGTCGAGCTTGCGCAGGGTGTGGAAGCGGTCCGCCCGGCCCGTGAGCAGCTTGTGGGCGTAGGCCTGGTGCCCAACGTCCCAGATGAGCCGGTCGGTCTCCAGGTCGAAGGCCTTGAACAGGGCCAGGGTGAGCTCCACCACGCCCAGGGACGGGGCCAGATGCCCGCCGCCCTCGGAGCACTGCTCGATGATGATGCGGCGCAGCTCCGCCGCAAGGGCGGCAAGCTCGGCCGGATTCATGGCGGCCACGTCGCCCGGACGGGAGACGCGGGCCAAAAGCTCCTGGCCGCTCGCGGTCGGAATCAGCGGCTGGGGGGTCGGCTTGGCGCTCAATTCACGCGCTCCACAATGTACCGGGCCAGGGCGCGCAGGAACTCGGCCTCCGCCCCCTTCAGGCCCACAAGGGCAGTGATGGCCTGGTCGGCCCGCTGGTTGGCCAGCTCGCGGCTCTTGTCCAGGCCAAGCAGCGAAGGATAAGTGGTCTTGCCCTGGCGCTGTCGCTGCCGGCGGGCTTGCCCAAAGTTTTCGTGTCGCCCACCACGTCCAGAATATCGTCGGCGATCTGGAAGGCCGCGCCCACGTTGATGCCGTAGTCCCGCGCGCGCCGCACAAAGGGCGGCTCGGCCCCGGCCAGCAGCGCGCCGGAAACGCAGGCGGCGGTGATGAGCGCGCCGGTCTTCATGGCGTGCATGCCGCGCAGTTCCTCAAAACTCACGCCGTCACGGGCGGTGTATTCCATATCCAGAGCCTGGCCGCCCACCATGCCGCCGGAACCGGCGGCCGTGGCCACGGCCTGGGCGGCGCGCACCAGGCGCGGCGCGGGCACGTTGCCCTCGTCTCCGCAGGAGAACATGAGGCAGAAGGCCTCGGTGAGCAAACCGTCGCCCGCGAGGATGGCCGTGGCCTCGTCAAATTGCTTGTGATTACTGGGCTTGCCGCGGCGCAGGTCGTCGTCGTCCATGGCGGGCAGGTCGTCGTGGATGAGCGAATAGGTGTGGATGAGTTCGAGCGCGGCGGCAAAGGGCATGACCTTTGCGCCCTGCGCGCCGAAAAGCCGGGCGAAGGTGAGCACGAGCGCGGGCCGCAGGCGCTTGCCCCCGGCCATGAGGCTGTACTCCATGCTGGCGAGCAGCCGCTCGGGAATGTCGCGCGCGCGCAGGCAGTCGGCAAGATAGGCTTCCACCTCGACGGCGCGTTTGGCCAGCTCAGCCTTGACGTTCAGGGTCATGCCTCGTCCTCCTCGGCGGAGGCCCCAGCAACGGCCCCGGGATTCTCCAGCATGGCGAACTCCTTCAAGAGTCCGTCCTGGGCGATCTTGACCTCGTTCTTGGCGGTCTCAAGCTGGCGGCCCAGCTCGGCGGAGAGGCCCAGCCCCTCCTTGTACAAGGACAGGGACTGCTCCAGGGGCAGCTCTCCCCGCTCCAGGGCGTCCACCACGGATTTGAGGCGCTCCAGGCGCTTCTCGAAACTCTGCTTCTCCTTGGCCATGCTCACTCCGGCGGAGTATTCCGCGCATTATGGAAGGGCATCATACAGAAAGAGCGGCGCGGGGTCCACCAGCCTGCCCAGGGCGGATGCCCCGAAGTGCAGGTGCGCGCGCGTGCTGCGGCCCGTGTCTCCGGCCAGCCCCAGCAGCTGCCCGCGGGCCACGCGGTCGCCCTGCCCCACCCGCAGCTCCGACATGTGAAAATACATGGTGAACAATCCCTGCCCGTGGTCCAGGTACACGCAGTTGCCCGCGTAATAAAAGTGCCCGGTCAGGGCCACCAC
>Ga0209800_10002981_pt1 | contig 14107 bp, 10 predicted proteins | sample Higcelweek8metaG_FD_187174 | JGI IMG/M metagenome (GOLD analysis project Ga0209800, IMG submission 187174) | Freshwater pond sediment microbial communities from the University of Edinburgh, under environmental carbon perturbations - High... | ecosystem: Environmental > Aquatic > Freshwater >...
CCGGTATAAATCTTCAGCCCCCTCTTCCGCCTGGGGCTGAATCGACGGCACGCGCACAACCAGGCTTTTGGGCCGGTTGTCGCTGTCGAAGTACCCGAGCAGATTTGATATTTGATGCTGCTCGATATTGTCCTGCGCCTCAATGACCGCGCCCGCCAACGCCTCGATCAAATCATTGAGCGGTATGTTGCTGGCCATGCTCTCTCCTTTCTATTGGTCCTGCGCCGGAGCGGATGCCGCGCCGCACCGGGCAGGAAGGCTTGCATCATTCGCAAAGGCTCATTTCCCGGACCGGCGCAGGCTTCCCTTGTCCTGTGACGCGCCAGCCACATCCCGGACCTCATAGATGATGCTGTCGCCATCATCTCCCTGCCGCACAGAAAGCTTTCCAAATTCCATTTTGGAGCAGAACCCACCCGTTCCAGCTTTGATTCCATATTGCCGGTTCCGGCCGTCGATGATGACAGGAGCTTCCAGCGCCAGCTCGCAATTGCGCGGGCTTCCGTAGCGCAAGGTCATGCCCTTGGGCTGAAGCGTTAGGGTGACCGCTGCGGTCGTCTGCCCGGCAACGGTCTGCCCGGCCCATACCCCGTCAAAGTTGAAGGCATCGTTGACGGAGGCGGCATTTGTATTGCCGTCCGAGGCAGCATTTGTGTTGTTGGAGCAGCCAAAGACGAGCAGCGAGAGCGTGAGAATAAACGCGAGGAACAAAGGTGCAACGATGGCCCTTAGGCCGCTTGCATGCTGTTTCATAGGTCTTCTCCTTCCGTTACAAGTGTAGGATGCACGAATGCCGTGGCCCCGCCGCGCCAAGCGCCAGCGTTGCCGGTTCCAGCTACCCAAGGACACTTCTGACCCGCTCCGACTGTTCCTTCGTCATGAGAAACCCGCGAGGCCGCAATATCTGCTGCAGCAGCCGCATCCCCTTTGCGAAAAACGATAGTTTTTGCTGGGGCTGGCGGCTGTTCGCTGTGGAATCTGCATACCGGGGGAGCGCCATCAGCAGCTTGCCATCGAGCCGGACTTCTCCGCTCGGCCTATCCGCCCCTTGAAACACGATTTGCATCTGCCGCCTATTGTCCGCAGAGCTCCCGTCAGCGCCATCCAGAATGACAAGCGAATATCCCCGCAGCGCCGCCGGAAACCACGTTTCCAGCAGTTCGCATTCAAATGTCAGCGAAAGCCCGGTCACCTGCGGGTGGTAATGCATGCGGAAGCTTGCGGAAGGCAGCGTGAGCATTTCCTCTCCAGCATGCCCGGCCTCGCACTGTGGCATGGCGAAGCTGAAAAACGACGCAGGCGATCCAGAAGCGCCAGCGGCGCCGAACTTTCTCCTGAGGGCTTCGGCATTCTTCCTGCGCAGCGCGTCCTGCGCCGAAAAAAGAGCCGACTGAAGCGACTGAAGCAGATCATCGAAGCTGTCGCTGCTCATAGAACACCTTCGTCCAATCAGTCATCGAGCCAAACCGGCTTTCGCGGAAAGCCGACATGATAGACTATCCACTGGAGCACCACCTGATGCTCGCCCATTTGCAGCACGGCGAAGCTCTTCTCAACCGCGATGAGGCAGCCCTTCGGGGTGTCGCTCAGGCACTTGTTGAGCAGCGCCATCGCCGCATCAATCTCCTCAGAAGTGCACATCCTGCTCGGGTTATCACTCCCGACGGTGATGCGCTTCACGTATTTGACTTCCGTGAGGTCAAGCATCCGGCCCTCGCGCACGGCGCCGGGCACGCCTTGTGGTGCCCGGGCCGCGATTGGTTACTGGTTACCGCCCCCCTGCCCCTCCATTGCCCCTGCGCCGTTCGCCTAAGCTGCGGTGGGCAGCGCGGGAACCGGCTTCGCAGGCCCGATAGCCCTGGGCGCGCAGGCCGTCTGAAGAATGTCCATCACGCGGGCAAGCCCTTCCGGCATGCCCTTGTCCTCGGCATGCACCGCCACATGGTACTTTGCCGAATTGTCGGAAGAACGCGTGTTCTCCTTGTGGCTCGCCACGGAGCCGTGGATCTTGGCCGTGGCCTTGAAGCACCCCCAGCCCACGGACATCTCGGCATCAAGCGACGCCTGGGTGTCGGAGGACTCCTTCGACGAGAACGAGGACTTGACCTCCATGTCGAAGGTGACGTCGACCACGGTGATGCTCAAGTTGGGAACCTTGACGATGGCGAGCAGAGGCACGCAGAGTTCGACTTCCTCTTCCAGGGTCGAGCCCGGTTCGCCCGGCGTGATTGCGGGATTGTCCACCGGCCTCTTGAATCTGAACGTCGCGGTTCTGGTGCCGCCGCTGTATGGGTCGGCCGCATCCTTCGCAGGCGGCAGGAACCCGATGACCTTGATGAAGTCCGCAGTCGCCTGCGCCAGTTTCACTTGTGCCTCGCAGGCTGCGTTGAGCGGCCCGCCGATGAGTTCTCCCATCGGCAATCCCTTGAATTGATCTGACATATTGACGAGTTCGCCAGCCATTTCTTCCTCCTTTCCGATGTTGGGACTGTTTTGCAACGTCGCCTAGTTAACGGCCAGCGCAGGGTTTAGTGCTCTGCGCCGACTGGCAAGAGGCAGCTGAAAGCGGCAGTTGAATATTCTCTATACGCACCGTGCGATAAATACAACTTCTTTTAGCGAATAATTGATATAAAAATTCATAGGGTTTCGCCAAACCAGAACACAATTTCTTCAACGGCATGATAAGATTGAATGTTATATTAAATATAACTCACCGCGGCCTCGACCCGGCGGCGATCCGGAAGCCGAGGGCAGGCACGTCCCAAGCGCGTTATTCGACGTCATCAAGGCGCCCACGGCGTTCGCGGCAATGAGCATCTGCGGCGGCTCGGCAGACGGGGTGCGCCCCCACGCGGAAACGCCTCGTGCTGAACGGTTCAAAAAATGAAATGCGGCAAGGCCGGAGCAGTATGAGGATGCCGGAGGTGGGCCTTCTCCAGGCAAGCTGGCGGAGGGGAAACAAGCGTTGGACGGCTCTGGGCGAAGCGTACCGGCAAGAGATTCTGACTGCACGGACCGCGCAGCCATCCTGCGGCAGAAGCGCAGTGGCACGGCTAGGCTTGCCCGGCCCGGCCATTCCCTGCTACCCTGCGGTAACCAGCACGAAAGCCCACGCGCAAACGTGCCTCTTTCTCAATTCAGGCCGAGCCGCAACCGCGCGCCGCGCCGCACAGCCGGGAGACACCACATGCGACACCGCACCGCCTTCGCCCCCTTGGCCCTGACGGCCCTCATGACCCTTGGCGGTTGCGCCTCGATGGCGGACTGGCACCCCTTCGCCCCCAAAAGCGCCGAGGCCCAGCTTGCGCCCACGCGCGGCAACGCCGCGGCAGGGCTCATGACCCTGCGCGTGCAGGGCTCGGAACTGCTGCTGCAGGGCAGCTTCAGCGGCCTTACTCCCGGCGCGCACGGTCTGCACATCCACGAGGGCGGCGACTGCGGCGGCCCAGCGGCGCGGAATGCGGGCGGGCACTTCAACCCCACAGGCTCGCGCCACGGCAGCCCGGCAAGCCCCTCGCACCATATGGGCGACCTGCCCATGCTTGCGGCGGGCGCGGACGGCACAGCGCGCTTCCAGGCTCGCATGCCCGGCCTGAAGCTGGAAGAAGGCCCAGCGGGCATCCTCGGCCGCGCCATCATCATCACCGCCCACCCAGACGACGGCACCACGCAGCCCACTGGAAACTCCGGTTCGGCCGTGGCCTGCGGGGTCATCCGCGCCCGCTAGCGTCCAGCCCGTTCGCCGCCCGCAGCCGCAGCGCATCGGCCATGGGCGGCGCTCCAAACATCCGCGCATACTCGCGGCTGAACTGCGAGGCGCTGGCATAGCCCACCTGAAACGCCGCGTCCGCTGCGTCCGCCGCCTCCGCCAGCATGAGCCGGCGGGCCTCCAGCAGGCGGAGCCGCTTGTGGTATTGCAGGGGGCTCACGGCCGTGACGGCTTTGAAGTGCGCATAAAAGCCCGATGGACTCATGTGCGCCATGTCCGCCATGTCCTCCACGCGGATATGCCGCGTAAGATCGCGCTTGAGCACCTCGATCACCTCGCCGATGCTCCTGGTTCGCCCTCCCGGCAGCACCGCGCGGGCGATGTTCCGTCCGTTCCCGCCCTGCAGCAGACGGTAGCAGATCTCCCGCGTGATCAGCGCCGCGAGGGCGGGGATGTCGCGCGGGGCGTCCAGCAGCCGCAGCAGCCGCAACAGGCCGTCGGCCAAGGCATGGTCCGCATCTCCCACAAATATGGCGCGGGACGCGTTGTCTAGCGGCCCCTCGACCGGCTGCCCGGCATATGGCCCGGCATATGGCCCGGCTGGCTGCTCGGCCAGCAGTTCGGCCAGCAGACGCGGTTCGAGGTCAAGCTGCGCACAGAGGTAGGGCTCCGCAGCCGTGGCGCGGGTGACCTGGCACACCAGCGGCAGGGCCACCGTCACCACCAAATACCGCCCGGCGGCGTAGCGGTACAGTTCGCCGCCGAGCAGCGCCTGTTTCTCCCCTTGCGCCACCACGCACAACGAGGGCTGGTAGGCCACGGGAAACTCTGCATTCGGGGCGGACTGCCGGTACAGATGCAACCCCTCCACGCCCGTGCGGCTCAGGCCATCAGTCTTGCAGTGCCGCCCCATGCGCAGCGCCAACTCCTCACGTTGCTCCTTGTCCATGCAGCCTCCCGCATCTCCCTGATGCGCAGGGACGTTTGCTTCCTGGTTATCCACGCTTTGGAGGAATAGGCAAGCACCCTGGAGAAGCATGTATTCATGCGGGCAAACGCGTGTGGTACAGCTTTGGCGTGGGCGCATCCGCGCCGACAATCGAAACACGCGCCAAGGCGTGCGACAAAGACAAAGGAGCAGACACCATGAGCATTGCGCTTATCACCGGCGGCAGCCGGGGACTTGGCAGAAGCATGGCCCTGGCCGTGGCGGCGCAGGGCGTCGATGTCATCCTCACCTACGTGAGCAAGCAGGCCGAGGCCGAGCAGACCGCCAAGGAGATCGAGGCGCTGGGGCGCAAGGCGGAAACACTGCGGCTCAATGTGGCCGATACGGCTAGTTTTGCGGCCTTCGCCGACTCCGTGCGGGGGGTGCTGGCCGCGCGCTGGCAGCGCCAGGATTTCGATTTCCTGGTGAACAACGCGGGAATCGGCATCCACGCCCCCTTTGCCCAAACAACGGAGGAACAGTTCGACAAGCTCATGAACATCCACGTGAAGGGCGTGTTCTTCCTGACGCAGAAGCTGCTGCCGCTGCTGTGCGAGGGCGGCCGCATCATCAACGTGTCGTCGGGTCTGACGCGCTTCAGCATGCCGGGATTCGCGGCCTATGCGGTCATGAAGGGTGCGGTGGAGGTGCTGACGCGCTACCTGGCGCGCGAGCTGGGCGACCGGCGGATCGCAGTCAATGTGGTGGCTCCGGGCGCCATCGAGACGGACTTTGACGGCGGAAGCGTGCGCGACGTGCCGGAGGTCAACGCTTTCATCGCTACGCAGACAGCCATGGGCCGCGCAGGCCGGGCAGAGGACATCGGCGGGGCTGTGGCCACTCTGCTCGCCCCCGGCGCGGCCTGGATCACCGGGCAGCGCGTGGAGGTTTCCGGCGGCATGTTCCTTTAGCCAAACCGCGGCGGCCGGGGGAGCGCGAAGGCTTCCCCCGGCCGCCGGTGCTGGCTCAGACAACCAAGCAGCCGCGCAGGGCTGCGCGCTAGCGGGTCTGCCCGTTTGTGGCCCGGCCCAGGTTCACGTCCACGCCCAGCACGCCGAGGAGCTCGCCCTCGACTGAGGTAATGGGCGCGGACACGGTGATGCAGTTCTCCTTGGTGGCGCTGGAAACGTAAACCTCGGACACGGCCATGCTGCGCGTCTCCGCAGGCTGAGTGAACCAGGGCCGCGTGGACCAGTCGCGCCCGACGGTCGAGGGATCCTCCACCAGCCCGGCGGCCCCGCGCCCGATGTTGGACACCGTCTGCCGCCCCTTGGCGTCGGTGAGGTACACAAGCTCCAGGGACTGCTGCTGGTTCAAGGCCTGGCGCATGGCCGCCTCCTGCTCGGCGCGGCGCAGGGAGCGGATGCGGCTGTCGGACGCGAGCCCCTCGACAATGGTCTGCACGCTGCCGCTGCCGATGAGCTGGAACACAGCGTTCATGCTCTCCAGCTCGACAACGCGGCCTAAAAGTCCGCTCACGGCGGTCATGGAGCCCTCCGCTCCCGCAAAGCTCTGCTCACTGATGTCGCGCACCTGGCGCACGATGTCGGTGATGCGGCCGCTGGTGTCTGCCTGCTCGCTTGCGGCCTCTGCAAAGTCGCGGATGTGCTGGGCCGTGTCGCCCGCCAGCTCCACTATCTCACGCAGGGAGGCGCCCGAGCCCTGGGCCAGCTCCACGGCGTGGTTCACGCGGGAAGCCGTCTCCTCCATGTCGCGCTCGGTGCGCTCCACCCCTTTCTGGATGCCCAGGGTGCGCTGTCCCACTTCCTTGGTCGCGGCCATGGTCTTTTCCGCCAGTTTGCGCACTTCATCCGCCACCACGGCAAAGCCGCGCCCGGCGTCGCCCGCCCGCGCGGCCTCGATGGCCGCGTTCAGGGCCAGCAGGTTGGTCTGGTCGGCAATGTCGGTGATGACATCCATGATCTTCTCGACCGCAAGGGCCTGTCCGCCCAGATCGCGCACAACGGCGGCCAGGTCTTGAGCCTTCTGCTCCACGGAGCGGATGGCCTCAACTGTCCCGTCCACGGCCTCGGACCCGCTGCGGGCCTTGTCCTGCGCGGTCTGCGCCTGATCGACGGCGCTGGTGGAGCGGGCCACCATCTGCCCCACGGCCTCGTCAAGGCGGTCCATGACGCCAGCGGCATCGTGCATGAGCCGCTGCTGTTTTTTCGCGCCCGCCCCGCTGGACTCGGACAAGCCGCGCAGGTCCTCGCAGGAGGAGTGGATGCTGCGGATGGCCACGCCCAGGGTGCGCGAGGCGGACAAAAGCCCTTCGCGGCGGGATGTCTCGGCATTCTCCCGCGCGCTCACGGTTTCGCCGCAGGCGGTGCTGACGGCCTGCGCCGCTTCGTCAACCCGGGCCAATAGTTTGGATTCACGCTGCGCAAGCCGCAGGCATTCGCTTACAAGATTGTCGACAGCCCCGGAAAACATGACAAAATTGTCCTGCCCCCCTACGGGACGGGAATAGACGGCGTCATTACTCGTAATTTTTATTTTCTTGATCTTGTCCTGCTGGCTCTGCAAATAATTCCGAAAAGTTAAGTGGATACGTACAAGACTACCAAGTGCTGCAAAACAGAGCAGCATTGCGGCAAAACTTCCATAGTTGAGCGCCGCGCTTTCCAGACTTGTCAACTTCCCCGCTGCGGGCTGCAAACCCTCCGCACCGGGAAAGGCGAGGACAACTCCTAAGAAGAGCAGTGCAACCACCGACAAAAACAGAAGATTAAACGTGTGCTGCCGTGAATCCATAATGTTAAAAACTCCTTGGTGAAAAGCTGCCTTCCAGATGCCCACAGCAAGAACCCGGCCAGTCACCATCCTCAGGCGCACTGCGAAAAGCATTGCAACCCGAGCTCGTTTCTTGCAAAATTAGTAGGTAAACCGAGAACACGCGTACGGTTATTCCACAAATTCCACAGCGACGCATTGGAGTGGAGATGTCCGGCAAGAAGTCCACAAAGCGGCTGCGCAAGCGCGCCCTCAAAATCCTGTACCGCCTGTCGCTGGCGGTGGCGGGGCTGCTGATTCTCTGCGCGGCGCTGGTGTTCTCGCTGCCTGCTCTTCTCTCCTCCGACTTTGCGCGCACCCGCGCGACAGAGGCGATAGCCAATGCTGCGGGCATGCCCGCCCGCCTCGACGCGCTTTCCTTCAGCTGGTCCGAGGGCCTGCGTCTGCGCGGCTTGGCCATCGGCAGCGGCAAACTCGCCGACCCGGGCTTTCTGGTCAGCCTGGACAGCCTGCACGCCGACATTGGCCTTTGGGCCGCAATGCGGGGCGACATTCAGCTTTTGCTGGAGCTCAAGGGCCTGCGCATGCGTGTTCCCGCAAAGCCGGAGCCCCCGAAAAAGCCCCTTGCAGAGGTTTTGCGGAACGTCTTCTCCCTGCTGCGCACCGGGCTTAATCCACCCTCAATCAAGCTCGACGCCCACATCAAGGCGGACCTCTCGGACATGGCCGTGCGCCTGGAGCCCAAGCCCGGCGGCAAGGCCGTCGAACTGCGCAACATCAGCCTGAGCCTGCACGCTCCCGGCCTCAGAACCGCGCCCCTGACCCTTGCCGCCAGCGCGGACGTGTATGCCGACCAACAGCTTGCCGCGCCGGTGCGGTTCGACGCCAGCATAGCCGGGCTGCTCGATCCCACAGGCCGGGCGGTCCCGGCCAAGGCCGTGCTCGCGGCAAAGGGACAAGCGCCCGGCGTGGAATTCACCGCAAGCGGCAGCGTGGAAAAGACGCTCAAGGCCGACCTGCGCGTTACGCTGCGCGCAGCCCAAGACATGGCGCGCGCCTTTTCGCCCGCGCCTTTGCCCAAGGCGGACGGAACCCTCGCCCTTGGCCTCACCCTTTCGCAGCCAGCCAAGGACAGCTTGAACGCCAGCCTGCTTTTATCCGCAGACGCTTTGCGCGCAACCGGCATCGGCGCGGAGAACAAGGCCGCCGGACCATTCAGCTTCAGCCTGCGGCAAGACGCGGAGCTTGATCTTGCGGCGCAGACCATGCGCCTGCCCGGCAGCCTGGAGATCAAGCCCACAAGCCAGGCGCGCTGGCTGGCGCAGCTGACCGGCATTGCCGAAGGCAAGCCCCATGTGGCCCTTTCCATCACGCCACTGCACCTGGCCCTGGACGAAATGCTTCCGGCCGTGCGGGCATTCCTGCCACCTGGCGTAAGCCTTGGGGCGGCCCAAGTGGACGCCGCCGCCATCGAGGCGGCGATGGACATTCCCGCGCCGGAACTGAGCCCAAAGATCGAGGCGCGCCTCAGCGACTTGAACATCGAGGCAAAAAGCATTGCCCGCCGCAGCGCCGCGAGTGCGCTCGGCATCGACAGGCTGACGCTGCGCGTGGATGCGGCCAGCGTGAGCCTGCCCGGCTCCAAGCCCGGCGCTGAGCCTGGCCCAGGCGCGGCCGCGCAGCCGGGCGTGGTCGAGGCCAGCCTTTCCGCGCAGGTGGACGGCCTGCGCCAAAGCAGCGCGGCGAGCGGCGCGACAAGCGGCGAATCAAAGATCGCCACAAAGGGCAAAGGCCGGGCCAGCGTCCAAAAAGCTGCCAGCACCAGCGGCGCAAGCTCTGTCAGCGTGCGCGGGCTCGCCCTGCCGCGCCTGAGCATACGCGTGGAAGGCTTTGCCCAAAACGCGACGGCGCTCTTCGGCGTCAGCGGCAAGGCAAAGCTTGCGCTGGAGGCGCAGGCCATGGACGTGGAGGCCAAGGGCAAGGCGCAGGTTCCCGCCCTGTCCACAAAGCTGGTCCTGCACGCGGACCTGCCCGGCGCAAAGTCCGCAGCGCTGAATCTTGAAGCATTCGATCTCGCTGCGCCTGTGGTGCGCGTGCTTTCGCCCGGCAAAAAGCCGGTGGAGGCCCCGCTGACCCTGCACGCCAGCGCGCCGGACATCCGGCTCTCCGCTCCCGGCGCGACCGGGACCACTGTCCCCGCCATCGTGCCCGCCATCATCCCCAGCATTCAGGCCCTGCGCCTGGACCTGGACCTTGGCGCGGCCCTGCGCCTTGCCGCGCAGGCGAGCCTGATCGGTCCCTCCGGGCGCGATCTGCGCACCGACGGCCGCATGACCCTGGACGCGGGCAAGCTCATGGCCCTGGTCGCTCCCTTTGCGCCAAGCCAGGCCAAGGCCTCGGGCGCACTGTCCGCCAACTGGAAGCTGGCGGCGGCCCTGCCGGAGCGGCAGCCCCGGGCCAAAACAGGCAAGCAGCCCGCCACCGCGCTCAAGCGGCTTTCGCAAACCGTGAAGGAACTCAGCTTCATCTCCGAGGCCGAAGCCGTGTTGACGCTCGGCGACAAGGGCTCCGGCGGGCTGAATGTGGACTGGCCCCTGGCGGCCAAGCCCGGCGAGCCGGTGGAAGTGCTGCGCCTGCGCGGACTTTCCACGCCTCGCCCCTTTAGATTGAGCACCAAGAACGGCGCGCGCGAATCGAGTCTGGCGGGCTCCCTGGCCTTCGGCCCCATGGACGCCCTGCCGGGCGTGGGCAAGCTCTCCAAGCCCCTGCGCGGATTGTTGACCGTGACTGCGGCCCAGCAAGGCGCGCGCTCCGTGCAGCTCTCGGAAGTGCTGCACCTGGACGGCTACGCGCTGGACCAAAACCTCTCCCTGACGCTGGACAAGCTGGACAAGGTGCTGGACCACGACGACGACCGGCTGGCCGCCGTGCTGGAACTGGTTGATGCGCAGCTTACCTTCAGCGTCACCGCCGACAATCTGGCCACGGCCTTGCCCGCTGCGACGACCGCAACAATGGGCGCGAAAATGGGCGCGACGACGGGCGCGACGACGGGCGCGATGCGGGGCCAGGGCGGCGGAAAGCACCTCAGCGGCAAGGGCAGGCTGGAAGCCGGGGCCGAGGCGCGGCTTGCAGGCGGCAGAAGCCTTTTTCTGTCCGCGCGGCTGCTCAGCCCCGGTCTTGATCTGAATCTTGGGCCTGACTTGGCCCTCACTGGCCTGACGAGCAATGTGCGCTTCGCCCGGCGCTACAGTCTGGCCCCCGGCCTGCTCTGCCCCGGCGATGCCGAGGCGGAGCTGACGCCGCTCTCCGAGCAGGTGTTCGATCTTTTCCCGGCCACGCCGAGCGCTCCAGCCGCAAGCGAGGCCCTGGGCCAACTGCTGCGCGCCGCAGCGCCCGGCGCAAGCGGCGGCTCCTTCGGCCTGACGCGGCTCAAGCTCAAGTCCGGCGGGCTGCCGCTGGACATCCACGACGTGGAAGTGCGCCTGGACGACAGCGGCCCTGTTCCCGGCCTGCGCTCCTTCCGCGCCGGGCTTTTGGGCGGCAACGTGCTGGGCAGCGCGGCAATCCGCAAAAATTCCGGCCGGTACAGCCTGAACGCGGACATGGCCTTCACCGGCATCGATCCCGGGCGGCTGTTCCCGGCCAAGGGCCCCAGGGATCTGGCGGCCCGGGCGGAAACCTCCGGCCGCGTGCGCCTTGTGGCGCCGCTGACCCCGGACCCGGAGGCCCTGCTCCAGCGCCTCAGCTTCCAGGCGGACATCACCAAGATCGGCCCGCGCACGCTGGAGCGCATGCTCTACGCCCTGGACCCGGATGAGCAGAACGAGACCATCGTGCGGCAGCGCCGCCTCATGGACATCGGCTATCCGCGTTACCTGCGCGTGGCCGCGGCCTATGGCAACCTCAGCGTTTCCGGCGCGGTTGAGGTGAAAGGCTTCCAACTCGACCTGCCGCCGGTGGACCGCCTCGCCATCGCCAACCTGCCCATACGCAAGCAGCTGACCAAGCCGCTCGCCGCGGTGCCCGCGCTCATCAAGGCGCTGGACGCGGCGTCCGGGTCGCGCATCTGCCGCAATCCGGCCGATCCCAAGGGCGCGCTGCGCATCGTCCAGCCCGCCGCAACGCAAGGAGCATTCCGATGAAACGCCTTCTCGCCGCCGCTCTCACCGTGGTTCTTTCCGGCTGCACCCTGGCCCAGGTGAAGGTCAACGTCGCCAGCGAGCGCACCTCCCTGGAGAACCAGATCCTCGGCTCGTACAACTCGCTCTCCGAGGAGACGCTGCTTGTGGCCTCTGTGCGCGGGGTGGACCCATTGGGGCGCATCCAGACCCCGGCGAAGAAAAGCCAGGAGCAGCAGGACGCAGTGACGGCCATGCAGGTGCTCTCGTTCCATGCCGACGACGTGGACGCCTTCAAGCGCCTGGGCTGGGTGGGCGAGGACAACCAGGGCCTGCTGAAGCCCCTGGGCATGGCGCGCGACAAGGCCCCGGACGACTTGAAGGACTTCGCCGCGCGCTACGGCCAGAAGGAGTTTGACAGCGTCCTGGCCGAGGTCAACGCCGCCCGCGAGGCCATCATGCGCCGCGCCGTGGAGACCAACGCAGCCCTCACTCCGGCGGACATGCCCAAGGTGCGCGCCGTGTTCGCCAAGCTCGCGGCCGATACGGCCAAGCCCGGCGACAAGCTCCAACTGGCCGACGGCTCCTGGACGGTGAAGAAATGAACACGCGCACCCTGCGGGACATTCTGGCAGGCACGGCGCTCACCATAAGCCTGCTGCCCGGCGCCATCTGGCCCGACCAGCTTTTGGCCGCGCCGCTGGACAGCACATCAGGCAAGCCGTCGTCGTCCAAGGCAGCCTCGGGCAAGGCCACAGCGTCCAAGGCCACTGCCAAGCAGGCGGCTAGCGCTCCAGACCCGGCTGTCTCGGTCAAGGCGCTGGTGGAAGACGCCCTGCGCCCCATGGGCCAGCGCATCGCCCCGCGCAAGCTGGACGTCAACCTGCCGGTTCAGGAAAGCTTTGAGACCGGCGCGGTGCAGCAGGCGGACGCGACACCGGACGGCAAATGGCTGGCCGTGTCCAAACTTTCCGGCGGCTATGCGGAGCTGTGGCTGCGCTCCCTCGATCCGGCGGTGAGCGCGCTGCCCCGTCGGCTGGCCCCGGCCCTGGCGGACAGGCTTTCGCCCGCGCTCTCGGCCGACGGCAAGCGCTTGGCCTTTGTGGGCATGGAGGATGACGTCAAGGGCGACATCTACCTGCTTGACCTGACCAAGCCCGAGGCCGCTGCCATCAAGCTCACCGGCCGCGACACCGAAGACGGCGCACCTGTTTTCTCGCCCGACGGCCGCACCCTGTATTTCCACCAGCGCCTGCCCGCCCAAAACGGCCTGCGCATCGTGGCCCTTGATGTGACGGATGTGACCGGCGCGGTTGCGGCCACGCCTCGCGTCATCGAAACCGGCGGCGACGCCTCCGAACCGGCCATTTCGCCGGACGGCCGCAAGCTGGCCTTCGTGTCCACGCGGCAGGGCCGCCGGTGCGTGTATCTGCAGGACTTGCCTTCTGGTGCTTCCAGCGGTTCTGGTCCGGCCGCGCGCCTCACCGGCGGCAGCGGCGACGAGTCCATGCCGCGCTTCAGCCCGGATGGCTCGAAAGTGTATTTCGTCAACGCGCCCGCAGTGGCCGCAGCATCCGGAAAAACGGCGGCGGGGCTCAAGCCGGTCATCGCCAGCGCCGACGCCGCCAGTCCCGGCGGCGCGGTCCTGCAGCTCACCTCGGCCCAGAATGCGGACAGCGAGCCGATGATCGCCGGGGGCAGGCTCTATTTCCTCACCGCCAAGAACGGGCCCACAAATCTCTGGTCCCTGCCCATTGAGGGCGAGATTCCCGTGCGCCCCGCCGGGGAGCTCAAGGCCCTGGCCGACACCCTGGCTGCGCAGCTGCCCGTGGACCGGCACCTGACCGTTTTGGCCTATGGCCGCGTCGCAGAGGCCGCAGGGGGCAAAGGGCCCGTCGCCGCCCAGGCGCTCTACGCCCAGGGCCGCCAGTACGAGGCACTGGGGCTTGGGGCCGAGGCCCTGGCCGCGCACCGCGCCGCGGCCGCCCTGGATGTTGCGCCGCAGTCCGGCTTCGCCCGCATCAGGTCCGTGCTGTTGAAGGCAGATGCCGAACGCCGCCAGGCTGTGAACGACAAAAGCCGCAGGCAAGCCCTCGATGCAGCTCTGGCGTCCCTTTCCGCCCTGCGCGCTGGAGACACGCGCACTGAAGATCCGCGCGTGGCCTGCCAAGCGGACATCGAACGCGCCCGGCTGCTCATGGCGCGCGGCGCGGACAGCACGTCCCTTCTGGAGGCCATCCGCATTCTCGACGGACAGCTTGCGGCCACGGGCCACGACAGCGAGCAGTCCGCCGAGGCGCTCTTCCTCAAAGCCGAAACCTATGGCCGCATCGGGCAGATCCAGTCCGTGCTGCCGCTGTATGCCCAGGTCATCCGGCAATACCCGGAGGACGGCCCGTGGGCGGACCTGGCCGTATCGCGCGTGCTGGACCAGACCGTGGCTGGCGCGGGCGAAAAGTATGAGGACCGCGCCCAGGCCCTTGCGCTGCTTTCCGAACAGCACCGCAAGGAGCTGCCCAAGCTGGCCCTTGGCGCGCAGAACCGCCTGGGCGA
>Ga0209800_10002982_pt1 | contig 14102 bp, 10 predicted proteins | sample Higcelweek8metaG_FD_187174 | JGI IMG/M metagenome (GOLD analysis project Ga0209800, IMG submission 187174) | Freshwater pond sediment microbial communities from the University of Edinburgh, under environmental carbon perturbations - High... | ecosystem: Environmental > Aquatic > Freshwater >...
GGACCACGGACGTCACCGGCGTGGTGACCCTGAACGAGGGCGTTGAAATGGTCATGCCCGGCGACAACGCCACGTTCAATGTTGAAATGATCGCCCCCATCGCCATGGAAAAGGGCCTGCGCTTCGCCATTCGCGAAGGCGGCCGGACCGTTGGCGCGGGCGTCGTCTCGGAAATCGTGGAGTAAATCATGCGCATCAATATCCAGTTGCAGTGCACCGAGTGCAAGCGTCGCAATTACGCCACGGAAAAAAACAAGAAAAACACCACCGGTCGGATGGAGATCAAGAAGTATTGTCCCTTCGACCGTAAACACACCGTGCACCGCGAAACCAAGTAATACCTGGAAAGCGGATACGGAATGATGCAGGCCAGTAGCTCTAACGGTAGAGCATCGGACTCCAAATCCGAGGGTTGGGGGTTCGAATCCCTCCTGGCCTGCCATATTTCCCACCTTACGCGGGTGGACAAGGCGTAGACCATGGTCACAAAGAAGACGGACACGGACGAGACGACGCACAAAGCCGCGTCGGCCAGGACCGAGGCGGGAAAGCCCGCCAAGGGCGCGGCCAAGGCCCGGTCGCAGGCGGCGGGCAAGGGTGACCAGGACGCGTCCGGTTCTCCCCTCAAAGGGAAGATCGAACAGTCCAAGGAGTTCTTCGAGCAGGCCAAGGCGGAGCTCAAAAAAGTCACCTGGCCTACCCGCAAGGAGACCGTGAACACCGGCGTCGCCGTGCTGATCCTGGTCGTGGTCATGGCCATCTTCCTGGGGCTTGTGGACCTGGGGCTGGCCAGACTGGTGGAATTCATACTTGCATAACGCGCCCGCCCGCCTTGGCGATCGGCCTTGGGCGCGACGGATGGTTGACAACGCTATCGACACGGCATCGGACCGGTCCGGAACATCATGACGAACGATCCTGAAGAGACAGTCCAGACGGTTCCCGACGAGGGCGCGCCGGTCAGCCGGTGGTACATCGTGCACACCTATTCCGGGTTCGAGCACCGCGTGGAGCAGACCATCCGGGAGATGATGCGCACGGCCCAGGAGGACGGCCTTATCGAAGAGGTCGTGGTGCCTACGGAAAAGATCGTGGAACTGGTCAAGGGCGAAAAAAAGACCTCCACCAGAAAGTTTTATCCAGGCTACGTCATGATCAAGATGGCCATGAACGACAAGACCTGGCATCTGGTGCAGAACATTCCCCGGGTGACGGGGTTTATCGGCGGAAAAAATCAGCCTACGCCCATGCGCGACTCCGAGGCGCAGAAGATCCTGAATATGATGGTCAGCCGTCAGGAGCAGCCCCGCCCGAAATACCATTTCGAACGCGGCGACGACGTGCGGGTGATCGACGGCCCCTTCGGGGGATTCAACGGCGTGGTGGAAGACGTCAACTACGACAAGGGTAAACTCCGGGTGTCCGTGTCCATCTTCGGCCGCCAGACCCCCGTGGAACTCGATTTCGTGCAGGTCAGCAAGAACTGATCACGAAGAAAGGAATGACGACAGATGGCCAAGAAAATCACCGCCAAAATTAAGCTCCAGATTCCTGCCGGGGCAGCCAACCCCTCGCCTCCGGTCGGCCCCGCCCTGGGCCAGCACGGCGTGAACATCATGGAATTCTGCAAGGCGTTCAACGCCCGGACCATGGAACAAAAGGGCATGATCACCCCGGTGGTCATCACCGTCTACGCCGACCGGTCGTTCACCTTCATCACCAAAACGCCGCCTGCCGCCGTGCTTCTGCTTAAGGCGGCCAAGATAGACAAAGGCTCGGGCGAGCCCAACAAGACCAAGGTCGGCAAGGTCACCAAAGAGCAGATCGAAGAGATCGCCAAGACCAAGATGCCGGATATGACCGCCAAGGATTTGGAAGCCGCCTGCCACACCATCGCTGGCACCGCCCGCAGCATGGGCCTTGAGATCGCCAACTGAGAGGAAGACGCGAAATGCCCAAGCACGGAAAGAAATACCGCGACGCGGTGAAAAATATCGACCTGACCGCCGCATACGCTGTCGACGAGGCCATGAAGATGGCGCTGACCGCCTCCTTCGCCAAGTTCGACGAGACCGTCGATGTGGCCATGTGCCTGGGGGTCAACCCCAAGTACTCCGACCAGATGGTGCGCGGCGCCGTGACCTTGCCCCATGGATTGGGCAAGGTGGTGCGCATCGCCGCCTTCTGCAAGGGCGACAAGGAGGCCGAGGCCAAGGCGGCCGGGGCCGACTACGCCGGCGCCGACGAGCTCATCGAGAAGATCAAGGGCGGCTGGATGGATTTCGACAAGGCCGTGGCCACCCCGGACATGATGGCCTCGGTGGGCAAGATCGGCAAGATCCTTGGCCCCCGGGGGCTCATGCCCAACGCCAAGACCGGCACCGTGACCTTCGACATCGCCTCGGCCATCGGCGAGCTGAAGGCTGGCCGGGTGGAGTTCCGCGTGGACAAGGCCGGCGTTTTGCACGCCGCCCTGGGCAAGCGCTCCTTTGGCGCCGAGAAGCTTTTGGACAATTTCAAGGTCGTCATCGACACCGTCATGCGCCTCAAGCCCTCGTCCGCCAAGGGAACCTACTTGCGGACCATGGCCGTGGCCACCACCATGGGGCCGGGCATCAAGGTGGACACCGTGTCCGTGCGCAAGTTCCTGGAAGGATAGCCTTCAGGCGCCAGACGCCTTCTTACGGGTACCACGCGGGGGGTGCTTCCCCCCGCGTCACCATATTGTTGATGTCAGGGCATGGAAGGTGAGTCAAAGAAAGCGGGTGGGGATGTCCCCTTAATTTCCCGCCGAGACGTCGCTTTGGCTTCACTTGACGGCCCGCCTAACCGCAACTGGAGGTAGGTTCCTGTGCTCAAAGCGCGAAAGAGCGAGATCATCGAAGATCTGCGCGCCAAGGCGGACCGGGCCGGGATTGCGGTGGTCACCGACTTCAAGGGGCTTACGGCCGAGGAGCTGACCGATTTGCGCGTCAAGCTCCGGGCGGCCGGGGTCGATTACCAGGTTGTGAAGAACACCCTGGCCCGGAAGGCGGTTGAAGGCGGAACCCATGATGCCTTGGCGGTCCACTTCAAGGAAAACTGCGCCGTGGCTTTCGGATATGATGATCCGGTCCTCACGGCGAAGGTCCTGGTGGATTACGCCAAGACGAGCAAGAAGTTCGCCATCCGTTTGGCGAGCCTGTGCGGAAAGGTCATTGACGAGCAAGGTGTCAAGGATCTCTCCACGCTGCCGGGCAAGCCCGAACTTCTGGCTATGCTTTTGGGCACCATGAACGCCGTACCCACCAATTTCGTCAGCCTGTTCGCGAACATGATCCGCGGACTCCTTTACGCCTTAAACGGCGTCAAGGAAAAAAAGGAAGCCGCCTAGGCGGCCGCCCTAGCGAACCTTCAAGGAGGAATTTTCCATGTCTGTCACCAAAGAGCAGGTTGTTGAGTTTATTTCCAATATGACCGTGTTGGAGCTGTCTGAGTTCATCAAGGAGCTCGAAGAGAAGTTCGGCGTCTCCGCCGCCGCCCCGGCCATGGCCATGGCCATGGTCGCTCCGGCCGCCGCCGAGGCCGCCGCCGAGGAAGAGAAGACCGAGTTCGACGTCATTCTCACCGGCTCCGGCGCCAACAAGATCGGCGTCATCAAGGTGGTCCGGGCCCTGACGGGTCTTGGGCTCAAGGAAGCCAAGGCCAAGGTGGATGAACTGCCCTCCGCCATCAAGGAAGCCGTCTCCAAGGCCGAGTCCGAGGATGCCAAGAAACAGCTCGAGGAAGCCGGAGCCACTTGCGAAATCAAGTAGTCAGCCTTCCTTTTCTTGCATTGACCGGGAGCGCGCCCTCTTGTCGAGAGGGGGTGCGCTCTCATGTCCTTTTTTCCGTTTCTTCGCCGATTTAAGCGCCGTCTTCGCGGCGTGAAAGACCTTGACGCCGGACTCGCCCGGCATCGCGCGCGGGACCTGAGCCCGCCTGGTGGTACGGTCAACCACGTAAAACCCCATCGGGTCCAACCTTACTTCCGCACCAGAGGGAACAATGGCCCAACTGAGAAAGCTTTTTGGAAAAATCGCCAAATCCCTGACCATCCCGCATTTGCTGAACCTGCAGATCGATTCCTATGATCTGTTTTTGCAGCAGAACGTTCCCCCGGCCAGCCGGGAGGACGCGGGTCTGGAAGGCGTGTTCCGGTCCGTGTTTCCCATCGAGGATTTCAACAAGACCGCCAGCCTGGAATACGTCAGCTACGAGATCGGCGAACCAAAATACGACATGCCCGAGTGCATCGGTAAGGGGCTGACCTACGAGGCCCCCCTGCGGATCAAGGTGCGCCTCGTGGTCTACGACGTGGACGAGGAGACCGAGAACCGCACCATCCGCGACATCAAGGAACAGATCATCTATTTCGGCACCGTACCGCTGATGACCGAGAAGGGCACCTTCATCATCAACGGCACAGAGCGGGTCATCGTCAACCAGCTCCAGCGCTCGCCGGGCATCATCTTCGAGCACGATTCCGGCAAGACCCACACCAGCCGCAAGGTGCTCTATTCCTGCCGCATCATTCCCATGCGCGGCTCGTGGCTGGATTTCGACTATGACCACAAGGACATCCTCTACGTGCGCATCGACCGGCGCCGGAAGATGCCCGCCACCATCCTCTTCAAGGCCATGGGCATGTCCTCCACGGACATCCTGCACTATTTCTACGCCGTGGAGCATTTCCGTCTTGAAGGCGACCGGGTCTTCCGCGAGATCAGCCCGGACATGTACCGCAAGGAAAAGGCCTACGCCACGGTCATGGGCGCCGACGGCAAACCCATCGTCACCGCAGACAAGCCCATCACCAAAAAGGCCTGGCGGCTGATGGTCGAAAACGGCATCGACGCCAGCGAGATCGATCCGGTCACCCTGGCCGGGCTCTTTTTGGCCGACGACCTGGCCGACCCGAATACGGGCGAGGTCATCGCCGCCGCAGGCGACGAAGTCACCCCCGACCTCAAGGAAAAGCTCAAGGACGCCGGGCTCATCCGGCTGCCCATCCTGTTCTCCCGGGGCGTGGACACCTCGTCCTCCATCCGCGACACCCTGGCCCTGGACAAGTCCACGGACATGGTCTCGGCCCAGGTGGAGATCTACCGCAGGCTGCGGCCCTCGTCGCCGCCCACCCAGGAGATCGCGGCCAGCTTCTTCGAGAACCTGTTCCGCAACCCCGACTACTATGATCTGTCGCCGGTTGGGCGCTACAAGCTTAACGTGCGCCTGCGCCTGGATCTGTCCCTGGATTTCCGGGTGCTCTCCAACGAGGACATCCTGCGTTCGGTCAAGCACCTGACCTTCCTCAAGGACTCCCACGGACCGGCCGACGACATCGACCATCTGGGCAACCGCCGGGTGCGTCCCGTGGGCGAGCTGGTGGAGAACCAGTACCGCATCGGCTTGGTGCGCATGGAGCGGGCCATCAAGGAGCGCATGAGCCTGCAGGAAGTGGCCACGCTCATGCCCCATGACCTGATCAATCCCAAGCCCGTGGCCGCCGTGCTCAAAGAGTTCTTCGGCACCTCGCAGCTGTCCCAGTTCATGGACCAGACCAACCCCCTGTCCGAGGTCACCCACAAGCGCCGTCTGTCGGCCCTGGGTCCCGGCGGGTTGACCCGTGAGCGGGCCGGGTTCGAGGTCCGCGACGTGCATACCTCGCACTACGGACGCATCTGCCCCATCGAGACCCCGGAAGGCCCGAACATCGGTCTTATCGTGTCGCTGACCACCTATTCGCGGGTCAACGACTACGGTTTCATCGAGACCCCCTACCGGGTGGTGCGCGATGGCCGGCTCACCGACGAGACGGTCTACCTCGACGCCACGCGCGAGATCGACGAGATCATCGCCGGGGCCAACACCGATGTGGCCGACGACGGACTTCTGGCCCCGGTGGTGGGCGCCCGGGTCAAGGGCGACCTGCTCATGCAGTCGCGCGATGATGTGACGCTCATGGACATCTCCCCCAGCCAGATCGTGTCCGTGTCTGCGGCCCTGATCCCCTTCCTGGAGCACGACGACGCCAACCGCGCCCTCATGGGCTCGAACATGCAGCGTCAGGCCGTGCCGCTTCTGCGCTGCGAGCAGCCCCTGGTGGGCACCGGCATGGAGGCCGCCGTGGCCCGGGATTCGGGAAGCTGCATCCTGGCCGAACGCGACGGGTTGGTGCATTTCGCCGATGCCGAGCGGATCATCGTCAACTACGAGGGCGACATCTCCGCCGAGTCCGGCGGCGTGAAGAGCTACGAGCTCTTAAAGCACCACAAGTCCAACCAGAACACCTGTTTCGGGCAGGTGCCCCGGGTTTTGGTGGGCCAGAAGGTGAAAAAGGGCGACATTCTGGCCGACGGCCCGGGCATCCGCGACGGCGAGCTGGCCCTGGGCAAGAACCTGCTCGTGGCCTTTATGCCCTGGTGCGGCTACAACTACGAAGATTCCATTCTCATCTCCGAGCGTACGGTCAAGGAAGACACCTTCACCTCCGTACACATCGAGGAGTTCGAGGTGGTGGCCCGGGACACCAAGCTTGGTCCCGAGGAGATCACCCGGGACATCCCCAATGTGGGCGAGGAGATGTTAAAAGACCTGGACGACTGCGGCATCATCCGCCTGGGGGCCAAGGTCGGACCCGACGACATCCTGGTGGGCAAGATCACCCCCAAGGGCGAGACCCAGCTCACCCCCGAGGAAAAGCTCCTGCGGGCCATTTTCGGCGACAAGGCCCGGGACGTGAAAAACACCTCGCTCAAGGTGCCGCCGGGCATCGAGGGCACGGTCATCGACGTGCGGGTGTTCAACCGCCGCTCCGGCGAAAAAGACGACCGCACCACCTCCATCGAGGAGTTCGAGCTTTCCCGCCTGGACGTGAAGGAGGGCCAGTTCGTGGCCGCCCTGACCGACACCGTGCGGGAGAAGCTGTGGGCCGACGTGGCCGGAAAGACCGTGGGCCAGACCATCAAGGGCAGGAAAAAAGGCGAGGTGTTGCTCGAGGCCGGACATCCCCTGCGGCGCGATATCCTCGACGAACTGCCGCTCAAAAAGCTCTACGGGCTTTTCACCGCCAAAGACGTCAACGAGGCGGTTTCCGCCCGTCTCGACGAATATGACCATCAGGTCCAGTTCATCCACAACATCCACGAGCAAAAAAGGGCCAAGGTCACCGAGGGCGACGACCTGCCGCCCGGCGTGATCAAGATGGTCAAGGTGTATGTGGCCGTCAAACGCAAGCTCAACGTGGGCGACAAGATGGCCGGACGCCATGGCAACAAGGGCGTCGTCTCGTGCATCCTGCCCGAGGAGGACATGCCCTTTTTCGCCAACGGCTCCCCGGTGGACATCGTCTTAAACCCCCTGGGCGTGCCCTCGCGCATGAACATCGGCCAGATCATGGAGACCCACCTGGGCTGGGCCGGTCGGGTGCTGGGCCAGAGGCTGGCCCAGATGGTGGCCGACCACAACCCCCTCGGCAAACTGCGCGAGGTGGCCAAGGACGTCCTGGGCTCGCCGGAGATGGACGAACTGGTGGACAGCCTGGACGACGAGTCCTTCATCAAGAGCGTCAAGGCCCTCAATAACGGCATCGTGGCCAAGACCCCGGTTTTCGACGGGGCCAGCGAGGACGAGATCTGGAGTTGGCTGCAAAAGGCCGACCTCTCGGACGACGGCAAGGTCACACTCTACGACGGCCGCACCGGCGAGGCCTTCCACCGGCCGGTGACCGTGGGCGTCATGTATATGCTCAAGCTCCATCACTTGGTCGACGAAAAGATCCACGCCCGGTCCACCGGCCCCTACTCCCTGGTCACGCAGCAGCCCCTGGGCGGCAAGGCCCAGTTCGGCGGCCAGCGACTGGGTGAAATGGAAGTGTGGGCGCTTGAGGCCTACGGCGCGTCGCACCTGTTGCAGGAATTCCTCACGGTCAAGTCCGACGACGTCTCCGGCCGGGTCAAGATGTACGAAAAAATCGTCAAGGGCGACAACTTCCTTGAGGCCGGGCTTCCCGAGTCCTTCAACGTCCTGGTCAAGGAGCTCATGTCCCTGGGCCTGGATGTGGATCTGATGCAGGACGAAAAAAAGAAAACCAGGCGCTAGTCCGATCCGGGCGGGGACCCTTCGGGGAACCCGCCCGGTCTGTCCGCCCCCGGGATCTTCCGGGGCGGGGCGCCATGCACGAATAAGCGCGTGGAGGAGGGAGCCGCCGCAGGCGGCTTCTGGGAGCCGGGGAAGGCCCCGATCCCCCTTCAACCACTACCACGAGGGGACCCTATGTCTTTGGACGAACTGTTCAGCATGCGCGGTCTGGGCCAGAACGTCGTTTCCAGCCGGACGCTCAAGGCCATCAAGATCTCCATCGCTTCCCCGGAAAAAATCCGGGAATGGTCCTTCGGCGAGGTCAAAAAGCCCGAGACCATTAACTACCGGACCTTCAAGCCCGAACGCGACGGACTTTTCTGCGCCAAGATCTTCGGCCCGGTGAAGGACTACGAGTGCAACTGCGGCAAGTACAAGCGCATGAAGCACCGGGGCATCGTGTGCGAGAAGTGCGGCGTGGAGGTCATCGCCTCCAAGGTGCGCCGCGAACGCATGGGCCACATCGAACTGGCCGCGCCTGTGGCCCACATCTGGTTTTTAAAGACCCTGCCTTCCAAGATCGGCACCCTTTTGGACATGACCATGGTCGATCTGGAGAAGGTGCTCTATTTCGATTCCTATGTGGTGCTTGATCCCAAAGACACCAACCTGCACAAATATCAGGTCATCTCCGAGGAGCAGTACCTTCAGGTCATCGACCACTACGGCGGCGAGGACTCGGTGAAGGTGGGCATGGGGGCCGAGGCCGCGCGCCTGCTTCTGGAGGAGATCGACATGGTCAAGCTTCGCGCCGAGCTGCGCGAGGAGGCCATGACCACCAAGTCGCAGACCAAAAAGAAAAAGATCATCAAGCGGTTAAAAATCGTCGAGGCCTTCCTCGACTCCAGCAACCGCTCGGAATGGATGATCATGGAGGTCATTCCGGTCATCCCGCCAGAACTGCGCCCCCTGGTGCCCCTGGACGGCGGCCGGTTCGCCACCTCGGACCTAAACGACCTCTACCGCCGGGTGATCAACCGCAACAACCGCCTAAAAAGGCTTCTGGAGCTGGGCGCGCCGGACATCATCATCCGCAACGAAAAGCGCATGCTCCAGGAGGCCGTGGACGCCCTGTTCGACAACGGCCGCCGGGGCCGGGCCATCACCGGCACCAACGGGCGGCCGCTCAAATCGCTGTCCGACATGATCAAGGGCAAGCAGGGCCGCTTCCGCCAGAACCTGCTGGGCAAGCGCGTGGACTATTCCGGCCGTTCGGTCATCGTGGTCGGCCCCAGGCTCAGGCTGCACCAGTGCGGGCTGCCCAAAAAGATGGCCCTCGAGCTTTTCAAGCCCTTCATCTATTCCCGCCTGGAGGATAAAGGGCTGGCCACCACCATCAAGACCGCCAAGAAGATGGTGGAGCGCGAGGAATTGGTGGTGTGGGACATCCTGGAGGAGGTGGTGCGCGAGTACCCCATCCTCCTAAACCGCGCCCCCACGCTGCACCGCCTGGGCATCCAGGCCTTCGAGCCGATCCTGGTCGAGGGCAAGGCCATCCAGCTGCACCCCCTGGTCTGCTCGGCCTACAACGCCGACTTCGACGGCGATCAGATGGCCGTGCACGTGCCCCTGTCCGTGGAAGCCCAGATCGAATGCCGGGTGCTCATGATGTCCACCAACAACATCCTGTCCCCGGCCAACGGCAACCCCATCATTCTGCCGTCCCAGGACATCGTTTTGGGGCTGTACTACCTGACCGTGGAGCGCTCCTTCAGCAAGGGCGCGGGCAAGATCTTCTCCGATCCGGGCGAGGTCATCTGCGCCCTGGACGCCGAGGTGGTCAGCCTGCACGCCAGGGTCAAGGTGCGTATCGACGGCGTCCTGGTGGACACCACGCCGGGGCGGATCATCGTGGGCGAGCTCATGCCGCCCGAGGTGCCCTTCGAGCTGGTCAACACCGTGCTCAACAAGCGCTCCATCGGCCGTCTGGTGGGCGAGACCTACCGTCAGGCCGGGACCAAGGCCACGGTCATCCTGTGCGACCACCTGAAAGGCCTGGGCTACGAATACGCCACCCGGGCAGGCATCTCCATCGGGGTCAAGGACCTGACCGTGCCTTCCCGCAAGCAGGCCATCCTGGACGCCTCGCAAAACGAGGTCATGCAGATCGAGCATCAGTATTCCGAGGGCATCATCACCCGCACGGAAAAATACAACAAGGTCGTGGACGTCTGGACCAAGGCCACCAACGAGGTGGCGGCGGAGATGATGCGCGAGATCTCCACCGACACCCTCTATGACGAGAGGACCGGGGCCACGGAGCGCAACACCAGCTTCAACCCCATCTTCATGATGACCCACTCCGGATCCCGAGGCAACCAGGACCAGATGCGCCAGCTCGCGGGCATGCGCGGGCTTATGGCCAAGCCCTCGGGCGAGATCATCGAGACGCCCATCACCTCGAACTTCCGCGAAGGCCTGTCCGTGGCCCAGTACTTCAACTCCACCCACGGCGCTCGAAAGGGTCTGGCGGATACGGCGCTTAAAACCGCCAACTCCGGCTACCTGACCCGTCGTCTGGTGGACGTGGTCCAGGACGTGATCATCACCGACATCGACTGCGGCACCGTGGACGGGCTGGAGATCTCGCACTACGTCAAGGCGGGCGAGGTCAAGCAGCGCGTGCATGAACGGGCGCTGGGACGGGTGACCATGTTCGACGTGTTCGATCCGGCCACAAACGACGTGCTCATTCCGTCCAACACCATCATCGACGAGCAGTACGCCCAGGCCATCGAGGACTCCGGCATAGGCTCGCTGATGATCCGCTCCACCCTGACCTGCCAGAGCAAATACGGCGTGTGCGCCCATTGCTACGGCCGCGATCTGGCCCGGGGACACCTGGTCAACGTGGGCGAGACCGTGGGCATCATCGCCGCCCAGTCCATCGGCGAGCCCGGCACCCAGCTGACCATGCGCACCTTCCACATCGGCGGCACGGCGGCCCGCGAGATCGAGCGGTCGTCCATCACCGCCCAGCATACCGGCCGCATCGCCCTGTCCCGGGTCAAGCACATCAAAAACGCCCTGGGCCAGCTCATCATCATGGGCAAAAGCGGCCAGGTGAGCATCGTGGACGAGCAGGGTCGGGAGCGCGAGAAGTACAACCTGCCCTCGGGCGCCAAGCTCTTCGTGGCCGCCGGGGAAGAGGTCCGCAAGGACATGATCCTGGCCGAGTGGGACCCCTTCAACGAGCCGTTCGTCACCGACGTCTCGGGCGTGCTCAAGTTCACCGACATCCTTGAAGGCAAGACCTTCCAGGAGAAGGTGGACGAGACCACCAAGCGGGCCACCCAGACCATCATCGAATACCGGACCACCACCTTCCGGCCGAGCATCTCCGTGTGCGACGAGTCCGGACGGCCCAAGACCCGGCCCGGCACCAACTCCCCGGCGGTCTTCCAACTGCCTGTCGGGGCCATCATCATGATCCGCGACGGCCAGGATGTCTTCGAGGGCGACATCATCGCCCGCAAGCCCCGCGAAACGTCGAAGACCAAGGACATCGTCGGCGGTTTGCCCCGCGTGGCCGAGCTGTTCGAGGTCAGAAAGCCCAAGGAGATGGCCGTCGTGTCCGAGATCGACGGCATCGTGTCGTTTGGGCCGGAGACCAAGGGCAAGCGCAAGATCATCGTCACCCCGGACGCGGGCGACCCCAAGGAATACCTCATCCCGCGCGGCAAGCACATCACCGTGCAGGAGGGCGACTTCGTAGAGGCCGGGGAGCTTTTGACCGAGGGCTATCCCGAGCTGCACGACATCCTGAAGATCAAGGGCGAGAAGTTTCTGGCCAAGTACCTCGTGGAGGAAATCCAGGACGTGTACCGGTTCCAGGGCGTGGCCATCAACGACAAGCATATCGAGATCATCGTGCGCCAGATGCTCAAAAAGGTCTCGGTGCTCGATTCCGGAGACACCAACTTCCTCATCGGGGAGCAGGTGGACAAGCAGAAGTTCATGGAGGAAAACTCCCGCTGCGTGAAGGAGGGCTTAAAGCCCGCCGTGGCCGAACCCCTTGTCCTGGGCATCACCCAGGCCTCGCTGTCCACGGATTCCTTCATCTCGGCGGCCTCCTTCCAGGAGACCACCAAGGTGCTCACCGAGGCCTCGCTTATGGGCAAGGAAGACAGCCTGCGGGGACTTAAGGAAAACGTCATCGTGGGACGCCTGATCCCGGCCGGAACCGGCTATCGCCGGTACATGGACTGCGAGATCATCGTGCCGAGGCAGCCCGAGCGGCCGGACAAGTTCCTGGAGGATCTGGAAGAGGATCCGCTTCTGATCGACATGTAATCCGGCCCCGGGGCCGGTGGGCGAGGGAGGGCGCAAGTCCTCCCTCATTTTTTTTCCGGCAGGGATTTGCCCCCGAAGCGTACCCTTGATATGCGCACATCATGAGCGAACAATTCAGCGCCAGCCATCCCCGCGCCGCCGTCGTCGCCGCCTCGGCCTCCCTGGTCGTGGGGGCGCTGCTTTTGGGCGTGAAGTTTTACGCCTACCACCGCACCGGGTCGTCGGCCATCCTCTCCGACGCCCTGGAATCCATCGTCAATGTGGTGGCCGCCGCGTTCGCCCTGGTCAGCGTGATCTACGCCGCCGCCCCGCCTGACGCCAACCATCCCTACGGCCACGGCACCATCGAGTATTTCGCCGCCGGATTCGAGGGGTCGCTGATCATCGTGGCCGGATGCGGCATCATTTGGGAATCATGGGACAAACTGTTCTCCCCGGCCCCCCTGGCCAACCTGGACCAGGGCCTGCTCCTACTGGTGGGGGCCAGCCTGGTCAATCTGGTTCTGGGGCTTTCCCTGGTCCGGGCCGGGAAGCGGCTGGGCTCGCTGACGCTTGAGGCCGACGGCCGCCATGTCCTGACCGACGTCGTGACCTCGGGCGGGGTCCTGGTCGGCCTTGCCCTGGTGCGGGTCACGAACGTCACCTGGCTTGATCCGGTCGTGGCCTGCCTCATGGCCGCAAACATCCTGGGCACAGGCTATAAGCTCATGCGCCAGTCCTTCGCCGGACTCATGCAGGAGGCCGATCCCCGGCTTTTGGACGAGATCTGCGTGACGCTCTCGGCCCGTCGCAAACCGGCCTGGATCGGCATCCACCGTCTGCGGGCCTGGCGCTCGGGGAACCGGGTGCACATCGACTTCCATCTCATCCTGCCCAAGGATTTGAGTCTTGAGGCGGCCCATGCCGAGGTGGACGAGATGGAGGACATCCTGCATGCCAAATATGGCAGGCAGGCCGACCTGCTCATCCACGCCGACCCCTGCCACGCCGCAGAGTGCGGCGAATGCAGCACCGAACCCTGCGACTCCAGGGCCCAGGCGGCGGCCACGGGCTGTCTGTGGTTCGGGGACGCGGCGGCCTTGGAGCGCGAGGCGGCCCCACAGTGAGCGCCGCCCCGGACCGGACGCTGCGTCTGTACGTGCATGTGCCGTTTTGTCGGGCCAAATGCCGGTATTGCGCCTTTTATTCCGTGCCGTTTGAGGCGGCCCTGGTGGAGGACTATACGGCGGCCCTTTGCCGGGAGATCAGGTTCTATGGCCGCCGCTATCCCGGGGCGCAACTCGAGACCCTGTATTTTGGCGGCGGCACGCCGAGCCTTTTGCCTCCCTGGGCCTTGTCGCGGATCATGGGGGAGATGCGTAAGGCCTTTCGATTCGCCCCGGGGATGGAATTTACCTTCGAGGCCAACCCGGATTCGGCCCTGGACGGGGCGCTCTTGAAGCAACTCCTGGGATATGGCGTGGGCCGCCTGAGCCTGGGGGTGCAATCTTTAAGCGACGAGACGCTTTTTCTGCTCGGCCGCCCGCACGACGCGGCCACGGCCCGGGCCGCCTATTTCGCCGCCAGGCAGGCCGGTTTCGCCAACATCGGCCTTGATTTCGTGTGGGGGCTGCCGGGGCAGCGCCTGTCCCAGTGGCTGGCCACGCTTAAGG
>Ga0209800_10002984_pt1 | contig 14099 bp, 13 predicted proteins | sample Higcelweek8metaG_FD_187174 | JGI IMG/M metagenome (GOLD analysis project Ga0209800, IMG submission 187174) | Freshwater pond sediment microbial communities from the University of Edinburgh, under environmental carbon perturbations - High... | ecosystem: Environmental > Aquatic > Freshwater >...
TCATCGCCAGAATGTACCGGCTGTCTCAACTGTGTTGCGATCTGCCCGGAGAAAAATGTCCTTGCCATGCAGCCTGTATTCTGGAAACAACCGCTGCCGGTGTGGGTGTATCCAACAGTGGTTGTCTGCATCTTTATGGCAGGAATCAGCACCGGAATGGCCAACGGCCACTGGTATAGCTCATTGAGCTATGCCGATTACCAGCTACTCTTGCCACTTGTGCCATATCTGAGTCACTAAGATTGAAATCGATCATGATATGAAGAAATAAATAGGTGCAAAGGAGACGTATGTCAGTGCTGATAAACGCGCTTAAGCGCGAACATGAAACCTTGAAGAGTCAGGTTGCAACCGTCAAACAGGTCGGAGTGGTGTCTGCTGAGGGGTTTGCCGAGTTACAACGTTTGCGCCACAATCTGAAGGCTCATCTGCAGCATGAGGATCGAGATCTTTATCCTCGCCTGGAGGAAGCAGCTGGCGGCGACGAGAATCTGCGGACACTACTGGAACGCTTTCAAAGCGAGATGCAGGAAATCACTACCGACGCAGAACGCTTTTTCGAACGCTACCCAACGCCAGTACAGAGCGTAGAGTTTGCCCGCGATATCGGAAGGATCTTTTCGCTGCTGGGTAACCGGATCATTACTGAGGAGTCGGTCCTTTACCCACGGATGGTGGAGCTGGACCGTATCCGCTTCGACTGAAATTGAGGTAGTGAAGATAAGCAGCCAGAGTGGGGGGGGCTTCGAGTTTTACCCGCTGCCTGCAATTCTTGCTTGCCTTAAACAAGGAGCATTGGTTTGTGACTGCTATCCACGAGCACAACTCACAGCTTAAACTGTCCCATCAGACGACGAAGATCTTCCCCGGACTGAGCCAGAGAGTTGGCCGCAGAAGAGGTGTCCTGCGCTCCTTTTGCCGTGCCTTCAACCACATCTGAGATCTTATGAATATTGCTGGTAATCTCGCTGGTGGTGGCGGTCTGCTCCTCAGCAGCAGTGGCAATCTGGCTGATCTGCATGGCGACCGTATTCACTTGCTCCAGAATCTCCATCAGGGCAGACTCCAGCCCGGCAGCCTCAGCAGCTTCCTGCTCTGTTTCACGAACACCTTCCTCCATACGGACAATCGCCTGCCGGGTCTCTCCCTGAATAGCCCGGATCATGTCGCTGATCTCTTTCGTGGCACGGGTAGTCCGCTCTGACAGAGCCCGCACTTCATCAGCTACCACCGCGAAACCACGTCCCATCTCACCAGCCCGGGCCGCTTCAATGGCAGCATTCAGCGCCAGCAGGTTGGTCTGATCAGCAATATCTTCAATGGTAACCACGATAGCGCCGATCTGGTCAGAACGTTCGCCCAATGATGAAATTGCCTGAGCAGTTACCTTGGTCCCTTCACCGCGCTGGCGGATGCCGTCTACGGTGTGCTTGACCACCTCAAAACCCTTCTGAGTGGTGTCGGCTGCATGCTGTGCACTCTCGGCCGCACGGTAGCAGTTCTGGGCAATGTCGTTGCTGGTGGCAGCCATCTCTTCACTGGCGGTTGCTACAGTAGTAGCCTGGGACGACACCTCATCGGCACTGACCGCCATCTGATCAGCTGTGCTGTTCAATTGATAGGTAGCGGAGGCAAGGGTTGCGGTGGTGGCACTGACGCTGCTCAGGGTATGGCTCAGTTTTTCAATAAAACGGTTCATCAACTGGGCTGCCTGGGCAAATTCATCGTTGCCCTCAACCGGCAGTCGCTTGGTCAGGTCACCATCTCCTTCAGCAATGTCCGTTAGCCTTAAAACCATCTGACGCATGGCATGCTGAACCAGTCGCCAGAACATCAGCATCAGCAGGTTGACGGCCACCAGCGTAACCAGCAATGCCGTAACCGTGTAGGTGAAGTTGGTTTTACTGAAGCTGTTCAAGTCTGCCCGCTGCTGCTTCAGCTGTTTTTCCGAGGTTTCCTGCAGCTCGTGAATCGCATCCTTGACGCCGCGCCAGCTGGCGGTTTCCTTCTGGTTCAGAAAGGTGGCGGCACCGCCGGGGTTACCGCTGCGGGCCATCTCAATACCTGCAATCTGGATTGCGGTATGCTGATGCCAAGCATTTTTCAGGCTGTCCAGCGATGAGCTCAGTTCGGTAATGCCCTGCGCAAGCCCCCTGGTCTCATCCAGTAGCTTCCGTAAATCAGCGTCAGCCTTTTTGTAGTTGCCAAAGGCCTTTTCATCGCCGGGATTCAGCACAATATTACGAATGGCCTGTTCGGTCTGGAGCCCTTGGGTGTTGATCATATACAGCCGCTTGGCGATCCCCTGATGACGGTCGGCATACTCAGTAAAGCGCGCATCCGTACCTTTCAGACCGTTATAGGAGATCAGCAGCAGAATAACCAGCAGCAGCGTAACGATGCCGCCAAAGATCGAAAACTTCCAGAACAGCTTGATGTTTTTGAAGATATTCATGACTGTCTCCTCTTTGTTTCAGTAGCGGTATCTAAAGCAGCATTGTGAACGTCACAGGACACTTGGTTTTATTTTAGCACCGCCAGTCTGCCATCACAGGATGTCCTGTTTTTTCAACAGGTTCAGTACAAATCACTGCGTTATTTTTTCGTTTGTGAACATGACTTAAGTCAAAGAAAGTGCGCATTTATCGTTCATTGCCCCCCGGCCCTCCGAGGTATGGTGTTTGTTCCTGCAAAAGGCAGGCAGTTCAAACGAAACGCCTGCCTTTTCTTGTATGGTGAAACGTCGTTAGGATACCTTACATAACAACATGAACAAACTCAGGGATGCGTCGTTAGCTGTTTTTGATATCCGTCAAAGCACTGTCTGCAATGACATGCTAATTAAATACACATGCAACCTATACGACTGTTTTCAACACTCATGCTTGTAACACTGCTCATACCCTGGACACGCAGTTACGCTTTTGAATGCACGGTCTGCCACAGCAAGAATCCGGCCATGGTCAGGATGCATAAGGTTCTGCAGGGCCAAGGTTGCTTTGACTGTCATAAAGTGGGCGCAAAACTGATGGGCAAAGGTCAACCCAAGGGCAGGGAAAGCCTGCTGAAACGGCGGCAGACAGAGGAAATCTGCCTGCCGTGCCATGGAACATCTCAGCAACAAGGGAGGTAAGCAATGGAACTCACGGCACTGATGCAGCAAGCGTTTGATCTTTCCCAAGACGCCATCCTGGTTGCAGATCAGCAAGGGATCATCCCTTATCTGAGTTACCAAGATTGAAATCGATCATACGTATGAAGAAACGTATTGCAGTCCTTACCCGAAGACATCTAGCACTAAAGAAACGATTGACCAGGCTGCCTCGGAATTGCAAGGTTCCTATCCGTGGGCCACGCCCCTCAATGTCACTGCGCTATGCCCTCTGGAGCTTGATCAGCGCAACACTCGGAATATTGGCCATATACGAGACAACCCTGTTGTTTGGTCATCCTTTGTTGATCGGATCATTCGGTGCTTCTGCAGTTCTCCTGTTTGGTTCCACAGAGTCACCGCTGGCACAGCCGCGCAATCTGGTAGGAGGCCATATTATTTCTGCCGTTGTAGCGGTAATTGTAGTCGCCCTCATTGGTTCCTCTCCATTTTCAATGGCCGCAGGAGTGGGGATATCAATTTTTTTGATGAATGTTACCCATACAACTCATCCGCCAGGCGGCGCAACGACTCTGATCGGGATTCAAGGGGCGGTTGGTCCAGGGTTCATTCTGTTTCCCGTGCTGTCAGGCGTCCTGATCCTCTTGCTTGTGGCGATTCTTACTAATAACTTCGCCTTGCACCGCTCATACCCGAAACACTGGTTCTAAAATAAGAACAAAACCTCCAGACATGGCTTCTGCAATTCCTTACAATAGTATATATCCCATTGAATAGAAGATTACCCTTCCCGCACAATCCTGCCGTCACTGACCTCAAAGACCCGGTCAAACCCGGCAATCATACGGTGGTCATGGGTGACAACCAGTATGGCAGAGTTGTTCTCCTGTGCCAGGCTTTTCAATAATGCCATTACATTCAGACCATTTTCCGTATCCAGCGCTGCTGTCGGTTCATCAGCCAGAATAACCTGGGGCCGATTAGCCAGAGCCCGCGCAATCGCCACTCGCTGTGCCTGACCACCAGAAAGATTGGCGGGATAACTCTGGCTCCGTTCCGCCAGATTCAACGCAGACAGAAGCTCTTCAGCCCTGTTACGTGCGCTCTTCCCCGTAATGCCATTCAGATTCAGTGCAACCAGTACGTTTTCAATGGCCGTCAGAAACGGAATCAAATTATGGGCCTGAAAAATAAAACCTAACTGTTCCCGTCGCAGCCGTTTCAGGTCAAGCCCCGGTTGCCAGCCATTATTGGCAACACAGACACCACCAAGGCTAATCCGCCCCCTGGTTGGTTCATTTATCAGCCCGATGGCGGTTAAAAGGGTGGTCTTGCCGGAACCTGAAGGTCCCAGTATTGCTGCGAGTTCCCCCGGTTTTACCTGCATTGAGGCATCCCGCAGGGCAGTTACGGCACTATCGCCGCTGCCATACACCTTGGTAAGATTTTCTACTTCTACTGCGTACATGCCTAACCTCCCAATGCTTCCGCCGGTTCAATTGAAAGCGCCTTGCGTATGCCTGCCACACTAGCCAGAACACAGATACAGAGCACAATCAGAAACAGCGCCTGCAAGTCACCGCTGACCAGTTCCACCCTGCGTGGAAATTTCTGATAGGTGAGATTGATGATTACCAGGGCAGCCAGATAGGCAACGACCCCCATGATCAGGGACTGTTGCAGAATCAGGCCGACAATAACCCTATTTTGGGCACCTATCAGTTTCAGTGTGGCGATCACCTTTAACTTGTCCAGTGTCATGGTGTAGATAATCAGAGAAATGATCACCGCTGAGATAATCAGTAAAATCACACTGAACAGGCCGATCTGCTTACGGGCCTTGGCAATCATCCCTTCAAACAGGATAGCGCGTTGCTGACTATCGCTGATTGCACGTAGATGTCCCCAGCGTTCAATAGATTCTTGCACCAGCAGTGGATTTGCAGAGGGCTTAAGCCTTACCACCAGGGCATTTATCTGGTGGGTTCCACCTGCCAGAGTCGTTACCACAGGGGCTATCGTCTGTTGTTGCGCAATGGTGAGACCATCTACTGCACTCAGGCCTCGTGCTATCCGCACGCGGTCTGTACGCAGGGCGCTGTTATCAGCTTTAAACTGGATTTCCTGGGCGTCAGCCAGGCTGACATACACCAACGGATCGCCGCTGGACGAGGCCATGTTGCGGGTTAATCCTACGATCGTATACTCGCTTCTGCCAAGTTCCAGTCTGCTTCCCACCGGTAGACCAAGCGAAAGATCGGCAACCATCTCATAATGGAGACGTTCAATTGGCCGGCCTGAAACCACGGATGAAGGTCCACCCATGCCACCTGGTTCATACCCGACCAGAAAAAACCGGAACGGCTTGCCATGACGTTCCATCTGAATATTCTGGTAGGAAACCGGCGATGCCTGCGCAATCCCCGGTAGGGTTCGTAGCCGGTATTTCAGGTCTTCCTGCATCCGCGACGTAGCTGCAAAGGGTCCGTTGGTGCCCTGCTGCACCACCCAAAAATCGGCACCGGTGTCGTTCAGGATGGTCATTGCCTCAGAAACAAGACCTCGATAGATGCCAGCCATGCCCATAACCACCGCAAGCAGCAAGCTGAGCCCGATACACGTCTGCAAAAAGCGCGAACCGTGATGTCGAATATCCCGCAGCGCCAGATTCACCGTTGTATCCTCACTCGCTGGCCATCCTTAAATAGTGCTGTTTTTTGCGGAGAAGCCACCACCACGGCGTCTCCCTGTTGCAATCCTGAAACGATTTCAACCAGCCCCCTTGGATCTTTTATACCGGTCTGAACAACTCGCAATTGCAGCCGTCCGTTTTGCGCAATCCATACGCCGCTTTTACTCTTGTTAAAGACAAGACTTGCAGCCGGGATTACCAGTGTTGCTGTACGTTGTAAGGTCTGAATCCGTACCTCAGCCTGTTCTCCGATACGCGCCACGCTGCGCGGTGTATCGAAGGTTACATCAACAGATGCCTCCTCGGTTACCCGATCACTTTCCCGGCTAATCCGGGCCAGATGCCCCGTGAATGTAGCACCAGGAGCCGAGCGAACCGAAATGACAGCATGCTGCCCAACAAGAAGATCACGCAGGAGCGATTCATCCAGTGTGGCATGCACCCAGATAGTTGCAGGATCTGCCAGTCTGAATATCGGCATGCCTGGCGCAACAACAGCTCCTGCCTCCTGATTGCGGCTGATAACAATGCCATCCTGCGGTGCAACTATGATCAGATCATTCAGACGTGAACGGGTTGTCCCCAGCGACGCAGTCTGTACCTGCTGGTCTCGTCTCGCAACAGCAAGCGCCGCTCTCGCTCTTGTTACCTCTGCTTCGGCTGTTTTTGCGGCGGTTTGATACTGTTCTGCCTCCATGGCGGCAACAAGATCTTTTTCATGCAAGGTACGATACCGCCGTGCATTGATAACGGCTTGATCTCTGGAAACCTCAGCTTTACGCAACTGCGCTTGTTCAAGGGCAATATTTGCTGTTGAACGTTCACGCTGGGCAAGCCCTTGTTGTTCTTGTTCGGTAACCTCACGGCTATCCAGGCGAGCCAGGACCTGTCCTTTTTTTACCAAATCTCCTTGATCCGCATGCAGAGACAACAAAAGCCCAGTTACCTTTGCAGCTACCGGCACCACCACCTTTGCCTCAACTGTGCCATTGCCATAGACTTCTGCTTTCAGATTTTGCTGAGTTGGATACACAACCTGTACTGCTTTTGGCCTGAACAGCAGCAGCGCTACTATCACTACAAAAACAACGATTGCAAAAATCTTTACCAGCTGTTTTCTGTTTTTAATAAATTCAAGTAATTGCTTCATTATCTTATTCCTTTCCACCACTGCTCAATCTGGTTTGCCCCAGTGCCCTGGCAAATACAGCCCGTGCCGTTGATCGTTCAAAATCAGTAACAATCTGCTCATTTTCAGCTCTGTAGGCCTGTAGTTGCGCATCGCTCGCCTCAATCATTGAACCAACTCCCTGTCGGTATCGCTCCAATGCAAGCCGGGATTGTTCCTGTGCAGCCGTTTTTGCTTTTTCTGTTGCCAGATAGCGCAGATCAACCTCTTTTGCCGAACGCCACGCCGCCTCAATCTCTGTTGCAACCTGAAGGTAAAGATCTTTTAAGCGTGCATCTGCCATACGTTCAAGCGCCAGAGTTTCTCTTATCTGAGAGCTGGTGTTCATCCCTGTAAATACCGGTATAGTCAGCGTGATACCGATATTCCAAGTGCTACCATCCGGGGGTAGGTATTTTGAGGCATATCCGGCTCCACCTGAGAGGGCAATCACCGGAAAGTGTCCGCTACGTGCTGCTTTTGTTACCTGTTGTGCGGCCTGTTGCTCGTAACGGCTTCTGAAAAATTCGCTGCGCTGGTGCAACCCGATCTCATAGGCCTGTTCAAGAGTAGGTAACCGTTGCAATGACGCTGGTTGCGCAATCGGCACCTTGTCACCAAGATTTTGTAATCCCATAGCTCGGGCAAGCTCAAGATCAGCCAGAACAACAGCATTATCTGCCTTAAGTACTGCTGCGGAAGCACTGTAAAGATTGCTTTCGGCCCGCAGCACTTCTACTTTTGGTCGTAAGCCTTGCTGATAGAAGTGTTGCGCCTGATGGAACAGCTGCCTGCTCAGGGATTCGGCGATATGTGCCACAGATGCCTGTGAGCGTACAGCAAGAGCCTGCTGGTAAGCCAATTTCACGCGAAGCTCAAGATCTTGACTACTGACACCGACTCCCTCTGCCAGTGCATTTTTGTTTGCCAGTTGGCTAGCGCTCTGTCCGCCTGTCCTGCCAAAATCATAGATAATTTGCCGGAACTGCACGCCGACAGTGCCTACTTCAGTCTCTTTGATACTTCCCAAAGCTGTCAAAAACGACCTTCCCTTATTCCAGTCAGCCACAAGATTTATCTGGGGCCACCAGGCGGAACGCGCAGCTACGGTCTTTGCCGCCGCAACTTCAACGCGTTCTTTCGCCTCAACCATAACGACACTGTTCTTAAGTGCCGTTGTTATTGCTTCATCCAGAGGCAAGGACTCGGCAGGGCATCTACCCGTCGTTATCACAACCACCAGCAGTACAAACAAAATCTGTTTCATAACACCTCCATCATGTGAATAATAATTCACATATCAGGCAAAAAAAATAGTTGCTGATTTTCAGCGCTCCAGCAACCGCCTGAAGTTACCCCACAACAGCATCACTTCATCCACCAGCTTACCTTCAGCCTGATTACCAACCCAGCGCAACACACTGAACTGGATCATCCCCAGAATTGTTGTGGCAGTCTCTCTGGCGGCAATGCCTTCCCGCAGCTTCCCTTCAGCAATGGCGGCCTCAATCAGGCCGGTCAGGGTAGCCAGAAACCCCTCTATCCGGCTGGTCATTATCTGGGCAATCCTACCACCGGTAACCATACCTCCGTCAGAAAACAGCAGCCTCGGGATACCAGGGTTTTTAGCGATCATCTCAGTATGAGCCAGAATAATCTTGTCCAGCTTTTCCAACGGCGGACCACTGGAGGCAGCCAGCTGGGCAGCCCGGCTGGTAACCTGTCCGCCAATAAACTCAACCGCCGCCTTGATCACCTCTTGTTTATTCTTGAAGTGACGGTAGAGGTTTGCCTCGCACATGCCAGCTGTCAGCGCAACCTCATGAATGGTAAGACCGTTCACGCCCAAACGTCCGATCACCTCAAGAGCCGCCTGCACAATCTCGGCCTGCCTCACCTGGGTCGCCTTCTTTTCCAGTACATTTTGTGATTTCATATTTACATAATTACGGCTAAAGCCGCAGCCAGTCAAGCAGCAAGTTCCAGAAATAAACCATGTAAACGTTCATTTACCTGTTTTTTTACGTTAATTTGACTTTCATCAAATCTAATCCATACTTACAACAGGTATACATCCAGCATAGTGTTGGTGAGTACAATTCACAAAAACTGCACAGGAGGAAATGAAAATGGGTTCGTTCAAACGGGTAAGCAGCATACTGGTCTGTATGATCGCCTGTCTGGCACTGGTACCGGCACTGGCTTTGGCCAAGCCATCCAAGTGCGAGACCTGCCACGCCAAAATTTCGCCAGACATGGTCAAGGATTTTAACCGGGGTAAGATGTCTAAAACCCTGACCTGCGAGGCCTGTCACGGCACTTACCACACCAGCGAGAAGGATGTTGGCAAGGCCCAGCTGCCCACCATTGCCACCTGCAAGCAGTGTCACCCGGATCAGGCCAACCAGTATATGGACGGCAAACATGTGCTTGGGCAGGTTGCCCTGGATGCCATGCCCCGCTCTCCCCATCAACCCAAGGCCTTTATGGCCGGTCAAAAAGGCTGTGGTGGTTGCCACACCCTGGGACTGGTTGATGCCAAGGGCCGGGAGACCGAGGCTCGCAAATACTACAAATACGGCATGGACTGCCAGAACTGCCATACCCGCCACGCATTCTCCAAGGCTGAAGCCAACGAGCCTGAGGCTTGCCAGACCTGCCACATGGGCTTTGACCATCCTCAGTGGGAAATGTGGTCCGGTTCTAAGCATGGCACCGCCTACCTGACCAATCGCGCCATTAACCCCAGTGCCAAGAACCGCGCCCCCAAGTGCCAGACCTGTCATATGCCCAACGGCAACCACCGTGTGATGTCAGCCTGGGGCTTCCTGGCTGTTCGCCTGCCTGAGCCCGATGCCGAGTGGATGGGCTATCGCGCCACTATTCTGAAGGGCATGGGGGTACTTGATCCTTCCGGCAAGCCCACCGGACGTCTGGATGTGGTCAAGGCCGGTAAAGTAGCCCGTCTGACCAAGGAAGAGTTTGACAAGGAGCGGGGCAAGTACGTAGCGATCTGCCAGCAGTGCCACTCACCCAACTTTGTGAAGGAGAACTTCAAGAATGCTGACCAGATGGGTAAAGAGGCAGACAAACTATTCAGCGAAGCGATCAGTATTGTGGGCGATCTGTATCAGCGGGGGATCATCAAGCAGAAAGCCGGACAGCCGTTTGCCTACCCGGATCTGCTGACCTTCTACGATGTTGACACAAAGATCGAGCAGACCCTCTACGAGATGTTCATGGATCACCGGATGAAGACCTTCCAAGGTGCATTCCACATGAACCCGGACTACACCACCTGGTACGGATATGCCAAGATGCAGAAAGATCTGGTTGAAATCCGTGAGATGGCAGACGACATGAAGAAGAAAGCCAGCAAGAAGTAGACAGAACCTGAAGACCACCAGCGGCCAAAGGCTACTGGTGGTCTTTTTTTGCCCAATCTGCAGGGGCTATTTCGAATCAACACATTTTTGACCACCGCCATCCTTTTTTCAAACAGGACTGCGCTATGGTTGTTTCAGAAAAACTGACTATCTCACCTCATTCCATAACTCAACTACTACCAACCAAAGGAGAAAACCCATGAGCATGTTCTGTTACCAATGTCAGGAAACTGCCAAAGGGACCGGCTGCACCATCGCCGGGGTCTGCGGCAAAAAGGAAGACACCGCCAATCTGCAGGATCTGCTGGTATTTGCCCTGAAAGGAATTGCCGTCGTAGCAGTAGAGGCCCAGAAGCAGGGCAAGCTTGATGATGCCACCGGGCTGTTTGTCTGCCAGGGGCTCTTTGCAACCATCACCAACGCCAACTTTGATGATAGTCGGATCACCGCCCTGATCAAAGAGGCCTTTGCCAAGCGGGACTCCCTTAAACTGGTAACCGGCTTCACCGGCAATCTGGATTGTGTCGCCTGGAACGGCAGCGAGGCCGAGTTTGCTGACAAGGCCAAGGAAGTAGGCGTTTTGTCACAACCCAACGAAGATGTCCGTTCACTGAGGGAGCTGCTGATCTACGGCCTGAAAGGGATGGCCGCCTATACCGAGCATGCCGCAATGCTGGGCTTTGAGAAAAAAGAGATCTACGAGTTCATGGTTTCAGCACTGGCATCCACCACCCAGGAGCTGACCGTTGATGAGATGGTTGCCCAGGTGCTGAAGTGCGGCGAGGTGGCGGTAACCGCCATGGCGCTACTGGACGAGGCAAATACAACGACATACGGCAATCCCGAAATAACCAAAGTAAATATCGGTGTTCGCACCAATCCCGGCATCCTGATCTCCGGCCACGATCTGCGGGACATGGAAGACCTGTTGGAGCAGACCGCCGGTACCGGCGTTGATGTCTACACCCACAGCGAGATGCTGCCGGCGAACTACTACCCGGCCTTCAAGAAGTACCCCCACTTTGTCGGCAACTACGGCAATGCCTGGTGGCAGCAGGACAAGGAGTTTGCCTCGTTTAACGGCCCGATACTGATGACCACCAACTGCATCGTGCCGGTCAAGGATGCCTACAAGGATCGGATTTACACCACCGGTATGGCCGGCTGGCCCGGCGCCGTGCATATCCCTGAACGCCAGCAGGGTGGCCGCAAGGACTTCTCGGCAATCATCGCCCAGGCCAAGGGCTGCCAGCCGCCGGTTGAGATTGAAAGAGGCGAAATCGTGGGCGGCTTTGCCCACCACCAGGTGATGGCACTGGCAGACAAGGTGGTTGAGGCGGTTAAATCAGGCGCCATCAAGCGCTTTGTGGTCATGGCCGGTTGCGATGGCCGCCACACCGGCCGCAACTACTTCACCGAAGTTGCCAAAGAGCTGCCGAAGGACACGGTCATCCTGACCGCAGGCTGCGCCAAGTACCGCTACAACAAGCTGGAGCTGGGCGATATCGGCGGCATCCCCCGCGTACTGGATGCCGGTCAGTGCAACGATTCTTACTCACTGGCCTACATCGCCCTGCAACTGAAGAAGGTCTTTGGCCTGGAGGATATCAACGATCTGCCGATCTCCTACGACATCGCCTGGTACGAGCAGAAGGCGGTGGTAGTGCTGCTGGCCCTGCTGTTCCTTGGCGTGAAGCATATCCGCCTCGGACCCACCCTGCCCGGCTTCCTGTCACCCAACGTAGCCAAGGTGCTGGTGGAAAACTTCGACATCAAGCCGATCGGCACCGTTGCTGACGATGTCGCAGCGATCATGGCCGGTAACTAGTCTCAAATACGTGAACTGAAAGCAGCGGGAAGTCCTCAGACTTTCCGCTGCTTTCGTGCGTTTCGCGTAATCAGCGTCCCACGCCGCCTTGGTGGCGCTTAATCATTGAGTAAGGAATTTGCGCTTTGACTCCGCTCAGCGCACGAACTGTTCCTTGAGCGGAGTCGCAGGGAACTTACTCAGAAGCAGGTAAACGGTGATACAGGGTGACGATCATGAGCCCCCCATCATCCATGCGGTCTGCTACTTTCAAAGAAGAAAGGGGGTGAAGGGATGGGATCTTTTTTTAGTGGTAAACGTCTCAAATATGTCGCCATCGCTGCAGTTTCAGCAGCGCTGATCGGTCTGTTTGTGATGCTTGGCCCGCCAAAACTGCTTGCAAAATCGGAATCTCCAGATTTTTGCGCCAGTTGCCACGTCATGGAAGCACAACATACAGCCTTTATGCATGCAGGAGCCCATCGCCGTTTCAAGTGCGTGGATTGCCATCTGCCGAACGATGGGGTTGCCTCACACTACATCTGGAAATCAATCGACGGCATGAAAGATGTGCTGTTCTTCTATTCCGGCAAGGTGCCGGAGAAGATAACGCTGTCTGAACATGGCGCCAAGGTGGTCAAGGCCAACTGCGTCAGGTGCCACGAAACGCTGGTATCCCAGATGGATACGTCACGTAATTGCTGGAGCTGTCACCGCCGGGTAACCCATACCGGAACCGGTGCTATCTCTGTAAACCCGATTTAACCCCATCAATTCAGGAGGATTGAGTATGAAAATGAAACTGCTTGTCGCCCTCATGGCTGCTGCTTTGTGTGGGGCCATGACCACCGCCTGTGCTCCGCCCAAGGCAGAGAAGGCAACAATTGCCCCGATTCCGGACGGCACGGTTGATCCGGCGGTCTGGGGTAAGAACTACCCTGAAGAGTACGAAACCTGGAAAGCGACCGCACAGCCTACCCCTGAAGGCAAGAGCAAGTATAAGAAAGGCAATGACGGCGGCAAGGTCTATGACAAGCTGTCGGAATATCCGTTCAATGCCTTGCTATTCAACGGCTGGGGCTTTGGTATTGAGTATAATGAGCCCCGTGGTCACGTCCATATGATGAAAGATCAAGCAGAGATCGACCCTTCCCGCGTCAAGGCCGGTGGTGCCTGCCTGACCTGCAAGACCCCTTACGCCCCGCAACTTGCTGAAAAACATGGTGTAGCCGGTTACTTCGCCGCAACCTATAAAGATGCCGTCAACCTGATCCCCAAAGAGCATCAGGAGATGGGCGTAGCCTGTATTGACTGTCACAACAACAAGGATATGGGCTTAAAGATCTCCCGTGGCTTTACCCTCTCAAAGGCACTTGCAACCATGGGAGTTGATCAAACCAAGCTGACCAACCAGGACAAACGCACCTTGGTCTGCGCTCAGTGCCATGTCAGTTATATCATCCCTAAAGATGAAAATATGAAATCTCAGAATGTTGTCTTCCCGTGGGATGGCAGCAAGATGGGCAACATCCCGATCGAGAACATTATCAAGAAGATTCGTAGCGACAAGTCCCACGGTGAATGGACTCAGAGCGTAACCGGCTTCAAGATGGCCTTCATCCGTCACCCTGAATTTGAGATGTATTCCACCAAGAGCGTACACTGGATGGCTGGCGTTTCCTGTGCTGACTGCCACATGCCCTATACCAAGGTTGGCAGCAAGAAGATTTCTGACCACCGGATCATGAGCCCACTTAAAAACGGCTTCAAGGCCTGTCAGCAATGCCACACCGAGAGCCCGGAATGGTTGAAGGAACAGGTCATCACTATCCAGGACCGGGCTGCTTCCCAGTTCATCCGCTCCGGTTATGCCCTGGCTACGGTTGCCAAACTGTTTGAGATGACCCACAAACAACAGGCAGCAGGCAAGCAGA
>Ga0209800_10002985_pt1 | contig 14098 bp, 12 predicted proteins | sample Higcelweek8metaG_FD_187174 | JGI IMG/M metagenome (GOLD analysis project Ga0209800, IMG submission 187174) | Freshwater pond sediment microbial communities from the University of Edinburgh, under environmental carbon perturbations - High... | ecosystem: Environmental > Aquatic > Freshwater >...
TCAGCGCAGAAAGAAAATTTTTGGCAAATTGAAGCCTTCAACACTGCTGTTAAAAGACAAAAACATTCCTATCCCTGAAACCAGTGCCACAGTTGTTGAGATTGATTTCAAGGAGTATCAGATTAAGAAGCAGGACTGGGCACTGGCCTCTCTTGGATTCATTGCCGGAAGAGAGAAGGGGATCACAATGGAGATGCTTGAGTTTGCCCTTAAATCAAGATTCAAACCAGCACTCTATGAATCGGCCATTGAGACTGTTAAGAAACTTGCGTCCATATAATGGCCACAACGAAGATTGAAAGTTGTAGAGACGCAAGATCTTGCGTCTCTACGGGGTACCAACCAGTTTGTATCCCCAGACTTGCATATAAAAAAAAAGAAAACAAGGAGACCACAATGGATTTTAAACTCTCAAAAGAACTTGAAATGCTCAGAAAGGCAGTAAGCGAGTTTGCAAAGAAGAAGATTGCCCCCAATGCAGACCAATGGGACAATGATCACCACTTTCCATACGAAGAGGTGATGAAACCAATGGGAGAGCTTGGTTTCTTCGGTACAGTGATTCCAGAAGAGTATGGCGGGGAGAATATGGGCTTTATGGCAGCCACAATCGTGACAGAAGAGATTGCCAAGGCATCCTCATCATTGAGGGTGCAGGTAAATATGCAGGTTCTTGGCTGTGGCTATACCATTTTCAAATACGGAACAGAAGAGGCAAAGAAAAAATACGTTGAAAAGCTCTGTACAGCTGAATATGTCGGTGGATTTGGAATCACCGAGCCAGATGCAGGTTCTGATGTAATGGCCATGGCATCGACAGCAGAAGACAAGGGTGACCACTGGCTTCTGAACGGTTCCAAGACCTGGATATCCAATGCCAATTTTGCCGATGTTCTTATCTACTATGCATATACAGATAAATCAGCTGGCAGCAGGGGGTTATCTGCATTTGTTATTGAGCCCAAGAACTTTGAAGGAGTTACCACCTCTGGTCTGGCCAAGATGGGATCACACTCATCTCCAACCGGTGAAGTTTTCATGGATAACGTGAAAGTGCCAAAAGAGAACATTCTCGGCAAGCCAGGAGACGGGGCAAAGATCGTCTTCAGCTCCCTCAACCAGACCCGCCTCTCTGCCGCAGCTGGTGGAGTCGGGCTTGCACAGGCATGTCTTGATACAGTCCTCAAATATTGCAATGAGCGCCAGCAGTTCGGCAAAAAGATAGGTGAGTTCCAGATGAATCAGGATCTCATTGCTCAGATGGCAACAGATATTGATGCTGCCCGCCTTCTTGTCTATAAAGCTGCCTGGGAAAAGGATCAAGGTGAACTCAACAATGGCCTGAGCGTTGCAAAAGCCAAATACTTTGTTGGTGAAACCGTAACAAAATGCGCAAACTATGCCATGAGAATAATGGGAGCCTATGGCTACTCCACAGAGTATCCGGTTGCAAGATATTACAGAGATGCCCCGACCTACTATATTGTGGAAGGTTCAACCAATATCTGCAAATGGATAATTGCCCTTGATCAACTGGGAGTCAGAAAAGCAAACCGATAGTAAATTCCAAAAAGGAGAGGATCATGTCTGAAGAGATACTTGCACCAATGGCAGGAAAAATTGTTAATATACACATTGAAGCGGGTCAGAGCGTGGAAGAGGATGAGGAGATTTTCACAATTGAAGCCATGAAGATGGAGACACCTGTTTTTGCACCATGTGACGGCAAGATCAGAGCCATTAAGGTCAAGGTTGGTGACTCTGTGGAAGAAGATGCGCTACTTGCCGTCATTGACTAACAAAAAGGGCTGAACCATGACTTTTTCAACTGAATGATTTTTACGATCACCTTAGATAGAATCAAGTTGATCATGGTTCAGAACAAACAGATCCCGGAGAGTATAATGAGACCCTATTTTGAAAAAATGAACACCTTTGGAACTGAAATCAAAAAAGGTGCCATCAAGAGAACAGAAGAGAATGTTCAGGCATTTATTGAAGCAGAGAGCCAGATTGATGCTGCGGTTGACCAGGTAAAAAACGCAGGTTTTTCTACAGAAAAGATCAATGCAAGGGGCGAGATGACAGTATGGCAGCGTCTGGAGTATCTTGTAGATGAGGGCACATGGACACCTCTTCACACCCTTTACAACCCTGCCAACAATGAGGAGGGTACCACCAATGTCATTGATGGTCTTGGAAAAATATCCGGCAAATGGGCTGTAATAATCGGATTTGACAACAAGGTGATGGCAGGTGCCTGGCTGGCCGGACAGTCAGATAATATTCTTAGGGTCACAGACATGGCAAAACGGCTTAATATTCCCCTTGTCTGGCTGGTCAACTGCTCTGGTGCAAAACTTCCGGAGCAGGAGAAATTTTATGCCAACAGAAGAGGTGCAGGTGCCCCATTTTTCAGACATGCAGAGCTTGAGCAGATGGGTATTCCCGTGCTTGCCGGAATCTACGGTACCAACCCTGCCGGTGGCGGATATCAGAGCATAAGCCCCACCATTCTCTTTGCACACAAGAACTGCAATATTGCAGTTGGTGGTGCTGGAATTGTAAGTGGAATGGCACCTCAGGGCGGTTTTACCACAGAGATGGCAGACCTTCTGGTGGAAAAGGCAAAAGAGAACCGTGCCAAGCCTCCAGGATCAGTCAGAACCCACTATGATGGCACAGGCTTTTTCAGGTATGTCTTTGAAGAGGAGCAGGGGGTTCTTGACGGCCTGAAAGATTACATGAAGGATATGCCAGCATACAACCCCAAATTTTTCCGGGTGGCAGAGCCCAAGGCTCCAGCGTTTCCACAGGAAGATCTTATGAGACTTCTGCCAATGGAGCAGAAAAAAGTGTATGATTTTGATGAGATTCTGGCGCGTCTGGTTGACGGAGGGGAGCACTCTGAGTTCCGCCCGGGTTACGGACCTGAGATCTATACAGGACTCTGCAAGGTGGATGGATTTCTTGTGGCCTGCATTGGTAATCGTCAGGGGTATCTTGGCAAGGACTATCCAGAGTATGCAGACTATCCTGGAATCGGAGGAAAGCTCTACCGTCAGGGTCTGATCAAAATGAATGAGTTTGTCACCCTGTGCGGCAGAGACAGAATCCCTGTTATCTGGTTCCAGGACACATCTGGAATTGACGTTGGTGATATTGCTGAAAACGCAGAGCTTCTTGGACTTGGGCAATCTCTTATCTACTCTATTCAACAGACAGAGCTGCCAATGATGCTGGCTGTACTTAGAAAAGGTTCTGCCGCAGCTCACTATGTGCTTGGAGGGCCACAGGCCAACAGGCACAACTCCTTTACCATTGGCACGGCTGCTACAGAGATCTATGTGATGCACGGAGAAACCGCAGCTGTTGCAACCTATGCCAGAAGACTTGTAAAAGAGAAAGAGGCTGGCAAGGATCTTCAGCCATTGGTAGATAAGATGAATGAGTTGGCACAAAAATATTATGACACATCAAGACCTCTCTTCTGTGCAAAAAACGGACTTGTGGATGAGATCGTAAAGCTTACTGATCTGAGAAAATATATGCAGGCATTTGCTGGCAGCGTCTATCAGAACCCAAGATCCATCTGTCCTCAGCATCAGATGATTCTGCCAAGGATCATCAAAGGCTGATAACAAACTATCCAATGGCAGTTATCAGAAGCCTGAAGAGGTATGACTGATAACAGTTTACAGCAGATGATCACAACTGACAGCAGACTTAGTGTATCTATCATTTGTTTACTGATAGCTGTCCATTGAAAAAGGATATGCAGAAATGTCAAACTCAATTACCATATTTGTTGCAGGGATTACAGGTGTTTTTCTGGGAATGGGGCTTCTGTGGCTCTTTATCAAAATAACATCAATTATCGTGGATCGAATTGACCAGGATAAAGTGGCAGACCAGCCTGAGCAGGGAAAAGCAGGAAACCCGACTGAAGAGAAAAAAGAGGAGAAGAAGTGATGCATGATCTTTTTGCAATGCTGTTTACAACTACTGGTTTTTTCCATATCACACCGCAACTGTGCATCATGTGGGCCATAGGCCTTATCCTTATCTATCTTGCCATTGCCAAGGATTATGAGCCTCTGCTGCTTCTGCCAATTGGATTTGGTATTATTATTGCTAACTTGCCGTTGGCAGGTCTTATGGAACCAGATGTCGGGCTGCTGTGGAAATTTTATCAATATGGTATTCAATGGGAGATCATTCCACCAGTCATATTTCTTGGACTTGGAGCTCTTACCGATTTCGGCCCACTGATTGCAAACCCAAGGCTCATTTTTCTTGGAGCAGGAGCTCAAGGTGGTGTCTATATCACATTCTTCATTGCCCATGCCATGGGATTTGATTTGAGAGAGGCTGCAACCATTGGGATCATAGGCGGAGCTGATGGACCCACAACCATATTTCTTGCCACCAAACTTGCCCCTCAGCTGCTTGGTACCTGTGCAGTTGCGGCATACTCCTACATGGCGCTGGTACCCATTATTCAACCTCCAATCATGAAGATGATGACAACACTTGATGAGCGTAAAATAAGGATGAAGAAGTCCAGGAAGGTTAAGAAGCTTGAAAAAATCCTGTTCCCTTTAGCCTCCACATTTGTTATTATTCTTCTTGTACCAGCCTCTGCCCCTCTTATGGCAATGTTCATGCTTGGCAACCTCTTCAGAGAGTCTGGTGTTGTGGAGAGGTTGAACCATACAGCTCAGAATGCATTGCTAAACATTGTCACAATCTTTCTGGGGGTGCCGATTGGCGCCACCATGAATGCAGAGAACTTCTTGCAACCTCGTGTAATCTTCATATTTATGCTTGGTCTTGTGGCATTCATGGCAAGCACAATGACAGGCGTACTTCTGGCAAAAATTATGAACCTCTTTTCAAAAGATAAGATCAATCCTCTGCTTGGAGCTGCTGGTGTATCGGCAGTGCCTATGGCTGCCCGTGTGGTTCACAAGGTGGCAATGGAGGCTGATAAAAAGAATTACCTTCTTATGTATGCCATGGGCCCCAATGTTGCAGGGGTAATTGGCACAGCTATTGCGGCTGGAATATTTCTCACAATGCTTCAATGAGATAGTCTCACTACTACCGCTCCTATCTTGAATGGATGGAGCGGTCTATTCCATTAAATTAAAAACAGGGGGTTTTGCGTATGGCGATTTTAAATGATATCACAAAGAGCTGCGGATGTACCCCGATGATCCATCTTCGCAAGATCAGTTCAGCATACCATGCAACTATCATTGCAAAGGCTGAGTTTTTTAATCCAATGGGCAGTGTCAAGGACAGAGTCGGGCTTGCAATGGTTGAGGATGCGGAAAGAAGAGGTAAGATCACTCCCGCCCATCTGGTCACCTCCAGCTCTTCAACTGCTGCAGGCTCTCTTTCTGCTTCAAGCTCTTCAACGCCCTCTACCACCCTGAAAGATCAAGGCTCACTTATTGTTGAACCAACCAGCGGTAATACTGGTATAGGACTTGCCCTGGCAGCTGCTGTAAAGGGTTATCGCCTCATTCTCACTATGCCTGATACGTTGAGCATTGAGAGACGAAAACTCATGGCCCATCTTGGAGCTACAATTGTTCTTACTCCAGGAGCAGAGGGGATGAAGGGTGCTATCAGAAAAGCCAAAAAGATAGTATCAGAAAATCCCGGTGCATTCATGCCCAATCAGTTTGAAAATCCTGCAAACCCTGATATTCACAGAAAGACCACAGCAGAAGAGATCTGGTACGACACTGAAGGAAATATTGATATTCTTGTGGCAGGTGTTGGAACAGGTGGCACTATCACTGGTGTCTCTGAGGTTATAAAGGCCCGCAAACCCTCGTTCAGGGCTGTTGCTGTTGAACCATCTGCATCGCCTGTACTATCTGGAGGAAATCCAGGACCGCACAAGATTCAGGGCATTGGTGCAGGATTTGTCCCTCCCATTTTAAACAGAGAGATAATTGATGAAATTATTCAGGTGACCAATGATGAGGCGATCAATGGGGCCAGAACCCTTGCAGCAGCTGAGGGGATCTTATGCGGCATATCGTCAGGAGCTGCATTTCATGCTGCAACAGTTCTGGCAGCAAGAGAGGAGAACAGAGGCAAAAATATTGTAGTTATCCTTCCCGATACTGGAGAGAGGTATATCAGCACAGAGTTGTTTTAGGCTATTTGCGGAAAAGAATATCCCATCAATCCTGCCCTGAAATGTTGAAATTCAGGGTTTATCTCAGGAGAACAGGTATATTTATTCATGCAAATCACCTTATTTGATTGAGGCTCACTAATCGTAATCAACACTATTGAAATGGTATTAATCAATGCAGATAGGCTTCAATGTCTGCTGCATAAGGAAATTTTTCAAGAAAACGGTAAAGGGTTGCCCTTCCAACTCCAAGATAACGTGCTGCCTTTGCCTTGTTCCCACCAGTGATCTCAAGAGCTTTTTTAACTGATCCAGCATCAAGTCTGCCTGAATAGCGGTCAGGTCTATCTGGATTTATCCATGGTCTGTATGGCTCCTCCCAACCCCTCTCCCGGCTATTATCAACGCTCTCTGCCTCTTTGCTGCCTTTTGAGATCTCAGTTGGAGATTCAACAGAATCACAAGCTGACTGCGGATTGGATATCAGATTTCTAAGTTCCATGGGTAGATCATAAGGGGTGATCTGCCCATGTTTGCATCTTACAATCGCGAACTGTACAGCATTCTGGAGTTCACGCACATTTCCGGGCCATGAGTAGTCCATCATTACGCGGACAGCATCCTTTGAAAAGTGAGGTATCACGGCATCACTATCTGCTTTATTGTCATCTCTGGCCATCTCAAGGAAGTGGGAGATGAGAAGGGGGATGTCGTTACGCCTTTTCCTCAGAGGGGGCAACTCAATGGGAATGACATTGAGCCTGTAGTAGAGATCTTTTCTGAAATTACCCTTTTCAACCTCCTGGGCAAGATCTTTGTTGGTTGCGCTGATTATTCGCACATCAACCTGTATGCTCTTCTCACCACCTACCCTTTCAAGAACCCCCTCCTGAAGGAATCTTAACAGTTTAACCTGTATCTGTTTGGGGAGTTCTGCAACCTCATCAAGAAATAGAGTTCCCTTATCTGCAAGTTCAAACCTCCCTTTCCGCTCCCTGATTGCACCTGAAAAAGCCCCTTTTACATGGCCAAACAGCTCGCTTTCAACAAGCCCTTCTGGAATGGCTCCACAGTTAACCGGTACAAAAAGCGCCCCTCCTCTCTGACTTTCATTGTGCAGGGCGTATGCCACCCGCTCCTTGCCTGTTCCAGTTTCACCGTGGATATGTACTGGATAGTCATATGAGGCAACGTCTCGTATCTGCTGAAAAAGATTAAGCATCTCCTTGTCCCTGCCAATTATACCGGAAAAAGAGGTCATCTCCTGTGCCTTTTCAGTGAGAGCAGTATATTCTGTCATATCTCTGAACGATGCAATAACCCCTTTTAAAACTTTCTGATCAAAAATACCGGTAACGCTCATCTCAACCCGTCTTAACTCGCCATCTTTTCTTGTGATTGTAATCGGGTATTCAATGTGCTTATCTGGAAGGCTGCCAAATTCAGATATCTGATCTGTATTACAGAAAGAGCAGCGCTCTCCGCAGAAGGGGGCTTCAAATATATCATGACAGTCCTTTCCAACAACCTCCTCTTTTGAGTAACCGGTTATCTTCTCTGCTGCTCTGTTAAAGAAGACGATCTTGCGTTTTATATCATGCGCAATAATACCATCCCTTAAATTATCAAGCAAAAGCTCAAGGTTTTTTCTGTCAAGTATGAATTGATCCATTCTGGTTTTCCACCTTAATGTTTTTTCCCGGTAATATTTAAACTCTCCATTAACTATTTATTGTATGTTTTAGATACAGATATGTATCACACCAAAAATCAAATTACCAGAATCTTTTTTTCATACAGGTTATGCCATAACTGGCATTATGAAAATTGGGCCCTACCCCAAGAAAAATCTAACTTCTTGAGGCAGTGCCAGAGTTTCAAGCTTGATGATCTTCTCTGATTCAGCTTGTCACCTCTCAGAATTGTCTGATAGCTATAAGCTGACCTTTGGATATAGGATCATCTGAGTACAGCGAAACATCGCAATGGTCTTTCCTGAATCCCTGTGCGTTACTACTGCATCCCAGACCTGAGTTGTCTTTCCAAGGTGCACTGCTCTGGCCACACTCTCTATGGTTCCGTTGTGCGCGGTGCCAAGATGGTTGGATTTAAGCTCAATGGTTGTGAATCCTATTGCCCCATCAGGCAGATTGGCTTTGCAGCCCTGCCCTGTGGATGTATCTGCAAGACTTACTATACTTCCTGCATGCAGAAAGCCGTTTGGCGCCATAAGAGATTGTTTGATTGCAAGCTCGGCACGCACTTCTGAGGTGCTTACATGTGTTATGACGATTCCAAGGTGGCCTGGCAGATTGTCAGCTCCTCGCGCGTTACAGACTTCTAGCGTGTTCATATTCCTCCTAAAGAGTTTCTATAACCTACATGGCAGATTGCTCCGCCATAACCAAAATTAAAATAAAATCAATTCTGTTTTAGTTGGGTATATTCAAACAACCCGTTATGAGTATATGATGTGTTGAGACTAAACGCAATAGACTTTAAGAGAATGATACTGTACTGAGTGATCAATGTTTCTGGCAGGAGACAAGCCTCACCTGTTCGCTGCATCTACGGATATTCCAGATGAAACAATCTGGCAGAGGAGGGCAAGGGGTTGATGCCTGGCCCTCTGCCCTATTAGGTAGTACGACTATCTGGCAAGTAGCTTTAAGAGAGCCCCAGCAAACAGCTTATGGATCAGGAGGCAATCTCGCCTCTCTCCTGTGGCAGTACAAGATTCATAGTCACGCCGATAATACCTGCAAGGCCTATACCCTGAAGTGTGAATTCACCAGCAGAAAAGCTCATCCCTCCGATCCCGAAAACCAGTATCAGAGCAACAATGGAGAGGTTTCTCGGTTTGGTCAGCTCTTCTCCTGACTTTACAAGGGTATTGAGCCCGATCACCATGATGGCCCCGAAAAGAAGCAGCATGATACCGCCCATTACAGGGGTTGGTATGCTTTGAAGAAATGCTCCAAGTTTTCCCACAAATGCTAGCACAATAGCTGCAATAGCAGCCCAGGTCATTATGGCAGGGTTGAAGACACGGGTCAGCGCAACTGCCCCTGTCACCTCTGAATAGGTGGTGTTGGGAGGGCCACCGAGAAACGATGCAAAAGAGGTGGCAATCCCATCTCCCAGAAGGGTGTTCTGAAGTCCTGGATCTTTTACATAATCCTTTCCTGTCACGCCTCCTATGGCAAGAACATCACCCACATGTTCAATTGCAGGGGCAATGGCAATGGGAAGAATATAGAAGACTGCCTGGCCATTCCACTCAGGCAGCACAAAATTGGGCATATCAAACCACGGGGCATTGGCAACAGTTCTGAAATCAACAATACCTAAGATAAGTGAGAGGATATATCCGGTCACAATCCCGCACAGGATAGGAATCAGCTTGATAATCCCCTTACCGAGAATGGATGCAAGCACTGTGGCAGTAAGAGCTGTAAGTGATATGATCATGGCACTATTTTCAGGGAAGAGTACGGCAGAGCCATCTCCTGTTCTGCCCATGGCCATATGAACTGCAACAGGTGAGAGTATAAGCCCTATCACCATGATCACAGGCCCTGTGACAACAGGTGGCAGAACCTTTTTTATCACATCACTGCCCTGCCACCTTATAAGAATGCTTAACAGCACATAGACAATACCCGAAGCGCAGAGGCCGCACATGGTGCCAGGGACTCCCCAGGTTTTGACCCCATACATTATAGGTGGGAGAAAGGCAAATGATGATGCCAGAAAAATAGGTACCTTTCCTCTGGTGGTAACCTGAAAGATCAGCGTTCCTGCCCCTGCTGTAAATAGAGCAACATTGGGGTCAAGCCCTGTAAGAAGCGGGACAAGCACCAAGGCTCCAAATGCCACAAAGAGCATCTGTGCCCCAAGAAGTGAATCTTTTATTCTGAAGTTGTATTCTGTTGATGAGTGGTTTGACTCTTGTTTTATTGATCTGTCTGACATCTATTTTATTTTCCTCTCTCTATTTCCAGTTACTGTGTCCTGTTATAACGGCTATGCCCTGATAGGCACAACGAAGCATGAATGTTGTAGAGACGCATGTAGAGACGCAAGATCTTGCGTCTCTACGGGTACCCACCAGTTTGTATCCCCAGACTTTCATATAAAAAAGTACCAGTATCTATTTAGTTCCAAAGATCTTATCTCCAGCATCGCCCAGGCCTGGAAGTATATACCCAACATCATTTAGCCGCTCATCAATGGCTGCAACATAGATATCCACATCAGGATGTTTCTTGGTCACTCTGGCAATCCCTTCAGGAGCTGCAACCAGAAAAAGCCCTTTGATATCCTTGCATCCTGCCTCTTTCAGAAGATCAATTGTGGCAATGAGTGTGCCGCCAGTGGCAAGCATGGGGTCAAGGATCAGGGCTGTCCGCTCATCCATGGCATTTGCTGTTTTGACATAGTACTTGACAGGTTGAAGAGTCTCCTCATTTCTGTAAAATCCAACAACACTCACCTTGGCTGACGGGATAAGGTCAATAACACCATCCATCATTCCAAGGCCAGCCCTGAGAATCGGTACAATGGTGATCTTTTTCCCTTTGATCCGCTCCACCTCAACAGTGCCAGCCCATCCTTCAATGGTCATCTTTTCAGTCTCTATCTTCTTTGTCGCCTCATAGGTCAGAAGACGGGCAACTTCAGATGCCAGATCTCTGAAATCTTTTGTGGATATATCCTTTTCTCTCATCAGCCCCAGTTTATGGCGTATCAGGGGGTGATCTTCAACATATACTGCCATTGCTCTCTCCTTTTTTCATCTTAACGGTTCACTGGTTAATGGTGCACTTTTCAGTTGTCAGGTTTATGGTTGATATTGTGGTTATTTATTATTTATTAATACTAATTCAACATGGTTTCTGGAAATTTTGCTCAACATATGAAATATGGCTTCTTATAGTCAAGAAAAATAAGGCATCTATTGATCTTTTTTCCCATTTATGGTCAAAGCATTAGCCATGGAGAGAGATCTGCAAATCATGAAAAAAGAGCACCTCATTGAGGTTGCCGTTGCCATTCCGGTAAACCACACATTTACATACAAAGTTCCAGAACATCTTGAAAACGCTGCTCTGACAGGCATGAGAGCCCTTGTCCCGTTTGGCAGACGCAGAATCACGGGTTACATCCTCGGCAGAAAAGATGAGAGCAGCGGATACACCCCAAAGCTGATTCTTGATCTTCTTGATGATATGCCCCTGTTTCCCCACTCAATGATCCCATTTTTCAGATGGATTGCCAACTACTATATTCACCCCATTGGAGAGGTTATCAGGACAGCCCTTCCAGTGGGGCTTGACAGCCATGATGTCTCTCTGGTGAGTGCCACTGAAAAAGGGGTAACCCATTTAAACCAGAATCTCCTCACACCTGCTGAAGTGTATGTGATTGAGCATCTTCAGGCAGGTGGAGCAGTGGCTCTCAAGGCACTCACAAAGCCTGGAAAGAGTAAAGGCAACGTAAGCCACAACCTGATCAGAAAGATGTGCAAAGAGCAACTGATTGATATCAGATCTGAACTGAAAAAAGATCAGACCAGCATAAAGGTGGAGAAGTTCATAACGCTGTCAGATATCTCACCACTGACTATCTCTCAGAAGAGTGCATCTGTCACTGAACCATCCCCCTGCGTGCCTCAGAGCGGGATCACCACACCTCTGGGCATCCATAACATCGAACCATCCCCATCTGTGCTTCACACCCTTAACCTGTCAAAAAAGAGAGTTGAGATTCTGGAGATAGTCGGCAAAAAGAGAGAGGTCTCTCTTACTGCCCTCAAAAGAGAGGTTCCAACAGCACCAAGGCTGGTAACCCTCATGGCAGAGTCAGGATACCTTAAGATCACTGAAAAGGCTCTTTTCAGAGACCCTTTTGGAGATACTGTTGACCCTGATATCCCCCCTCAACTCAACGATGAGCAGGCAGCAGTTGTAGATCAGGTCAAAGAGAAGATGGAGAGAGGGTTTCAGAGGTATCTTCTCTCTGGTGTCACAGGAAGCGGAAAGACTGAAGTCTATATGCGTCTTGTCACAGAGGCTGTAAACAGAGGCCGTGGGGCAATTATTCTGGTGCCTGAGATCTCTTTGATATCCCAGACAGAGAGACGCTTCAGAGCAAGGTTTGGTAATAAAATTGCAATACTTCACAGCGCTCTTTCAAAAGGAGAGCTTCTTGACCAGTGGCATTGCATTGCAAAAGGGGAGATCTCTATTGTCATTGGTGCAAGGTCTGCCATATTTGCACCAGTTGCAGACCCTGGAATCATTATTGTGGATGAGGAGCATGACACCTCCTACAAGCAGGAGTCCTCTCTTCGATACAATGCAAGGGATCTTGCAGTGGTAAGAGCGCAGCACCATAAATGCACTGTGATCCTTGGCTCTGCTACCCCCTCCATTCAGTCCTATTACAACGCATGCCAGGGAAAGTTTGAGGAACTGGTGCTCAAAAAGAGGGTGAACTGCCACCCGCTGCCAGAGATCACCCTGGTTGATCTTAAAAAATACAGAGACTACAGAGGGACAGAGAAGCTTATCACACCAGAGTTATCAAGGGAGATAGCTCAATGTCTGAAAAATGGTGAGCAGGCTCTGATCTTTCTCAACAGGCGCGGATTTGCAACCTTTCCAGTATGCGAATCGTGCGGAGAGTCGATCAAGTGCCGATTCTGTGATATCACAATGACGCTGCACAGGGAAGATAGTGAGTTCAGGTGCCACCTCTGCGGATTTGCGGTAGAGTCAGGTGTGAAATTTTCATCAGCCCCAAACAGACCTTATGGTATGTATAGTGGATCATCTGCAAATTCAGCGTCAGGCATGAAGTGTCTCAAGTGCGGTTCCACAAAGATAAAACCTCTGGGATTTGGCACTGAAAGGATTGAGATTCTGCTCAAGTCGATGTTTCCAGATGCCAGAATCATCCGCCTTGATCAGGATACAGGCAGCAGAAAAGGGGCAACTGTCCAGATACTCAAAAAGGTTAGAAACAGAACTGTTGATATCATTGTCGGTACCCAGATGCTTGCCAAAGGGCATGACTTTCCAGCCATCACACTTGTCGGGGTGATATGCGCTGATCTATCGTTGAATTTTCCAGATTTCAGAGCAGGAGAGAGAACCTTTCAGCTTCTTGCCCAGGTGTCAGGCCGTGCAGGAAGGGGGGAGAAGCCTGGCAGGGTGATCATGCAGACCTATAATCCTGACCACTTCAGCATCCAGGCATCCAGAACTCAGGATTTTGTCCAGTTCTACAACAGTGAGATCCCCTTTAGAAAAGCTCTCCTCTATCCTCCGTTTTCAAGGATTATTCAGCTGAAAATCTCTGGCCCTGACATGGAAAAGGTGCAGACGCATGCCCTTCTGGTAGGAGAGATCTGTCAGAACTTTATCAATGAGTATAACCAGATGGCACACTCAGAGAGCGGAGCTGAATCTGCTGCACCTGTGCAGATGCTTGGCCCTATTGAGGCGGGAATTCCCAGAATATCGATGCGCTACAGGTGGCAGATTCTTCTCAAAAGCCCCTCTGTCAACCTTCTGAAGAGAATTGTCAACCATCTTATATCAGATAAGAGGTCTTTTGCAGATAAGAATATATCGGTTGGGATTGATGTTGATCCATATTTTATGATGTGAGTGAGCATAACAGCCACGCCCTGACGGGCAGCACGAAGAATCAAACCTGTTTTGAGCTGAGATGGCTGAATCTACTGTGGCAATAGAGCTTTAAAATCATCGTTTTTGTTCTGCCCAAAAGTTATAAAACTTATTATACTTAAATCAATTTAAAACCAGCAGTTCTTCATAATCAAGATCAATCTCGAATCAACTTGAAGCTGTGGCTCTCATTCTGATTTGAGTTTAGATAAGAGACCTTATGTTAAAGAAGTCAAGTTGCCAC
>Ga0209800_10002986_pt1 | contig 14096 bp, 18 predicted proteins | sample Higcelweek8metaG_FD_187174 | JGI IMG/M metagenome (GOLD analysis project Ga0209800, IMG submission 187174) | Freshwater pond sediment microbial communities from the University of Edinburgh, under environmental carbon perturbations - High... | ecosystem: Environmental > Aquatic > Freshwater >...
TGGAAAATGCGTCGTTCTGTGGCGGAAGCGGTAAAAGCGAATTCGATTTATAAAGAAGAAGATACGGTTGTTCCAAGATATGAATTACCAAAATTATTAAAAGGAATTAAGGAAATTGGTGCGAAATATGGCTTTCAATCCGTTTGTTATGGACATGCGGGCGATGGTAATTTACACGTAAACATCATCAAAGGCAACATGACCGATGACAATTGGAAAACAGAAGTTCCAAAAGGAATCAGAGAAATTTTTGAATTAACAGTTGGTTTAAAAGGAACGTTATCTGGTGAACACGGCATTGGCTTGGTACAAAAAAACTACATGGATATCGCGTTTTCAAAAGTGCATTTGGAATTAATGGAACGCATCAAAGCCATTTTTGACCCCAATAATGTGTTGAATCCTGGGAAGATTTTTCCTGATGGGGAGTGATTTAAATTAAGTTCCTAGATTGTTATTCTTATAAATTACACATTAAATGCATTTCCTTTCCCAAGATTGCATTTTAAACATTTTGTTTCTAAATTTTCTTCGACTGTTTCTCCTCCTTTTGACCATGGTAAAATATGATCAACATGTAATTCCACACCTATTTCTTTCATTGGACTTTTTCCACATTTTCTACAAGAAAAACCATCACGAAGTAATATTCTAAATCTCATTCGCTCGGAAATTTCTCTTTTTGTTTTATGCTTAATTACAACATTTACTTTTGAAATTTGTTCATCTGTTTCATTAAAATCATTTACAGATTCTGAACCATTTTCATTATTAATATAATCAACAAAGGCTTCCAAAGCTTTTCCAAAACTACCAAATCTATTTTCATATGTTCCAGCCGAATATTTTGATAATGGCTTTTTAAATTCCGCATATTTTGGTTGCCTTCCAAGAGAAATCCATACACTTTCAATGTTTTTAAATAATTCTTCTTCAGAAATATTTAATTTACTTCTACTAGCTTCAAGATTTGCAACCTCTAAAACTTTAAACCATGAACCAAATTTCCTTGTTAGAGTTGAAGGATTAAACTTCCCATTCTCTTCATATTCAGACATAGTAACAGTATTTCTTTTTAAAATATCTGCTACTCTTTTTACATCAGAAATTAATTCTTCTTCTGAAGTGTTCCTATTATAAGTTTCGAGTTTAAATTTCATATTTTAATTCATTAAAAAACTATTTCCCAAAAAACTCCACCAAATTCGCATCAGCATTTTTGAATGTTGGAGCTTGTTAATCAATCCTTGCCACGCGTTTTTTGTTTAATTTTAGGGTAATATCGGCTTCGGTAGTGAATAGCAAAGCGGATAAAAACGGATTGTTGATATGTGGAATTAACTCTGTTTCTAAATCGTCTAATTTGCAGATTTTTACTAATTCTTGCTTTTCGGTTGTGTAAATTTTATACGTCATTGACAATTTCAAAATATTGTCTTCCACAATGGTTTTTACATAAATATTCTGCAATTCAGGTTTTCCAACGGTTTTAGCCAGTGTTAATTTCGCAAAAGTACCATTAGCGATACTTGCTCTAACTTGGTTAAAAAACTCGGTATAGGTGATGTTATTTTCGTTCATGTTATAATGCTAAAGCTTTTACAATTTTTTCATCAAAAATCATCGAAAACAATTTATTATCCTTGTCTTTATTCAAAAATTTCCATTGGTTTTTAGTCAATTCGTCAGCAACAGCAATTAAGGTTGAACGCATTTCAATACGAAACGTATTTGTTGCTTTATCATAGGTCACTTTTTCAGCATTCATTGACGATTTAAAAATATTAGTCATAGATTCCGCATCTTCCATTGGCTCATTAAATTTCATCGTCATCACATTATTATGATCAATAAGACAAAACGTCTTCCCTTCAATTTTCTTGATTTCACCAAATGAAAAATTAGGTTCTACTTCCACCAACTTAATTGAGAATTGTTCGTTTTCCATCATTTGTGCAAACATTGCCTTCATTTGATCTTTTGAAATGATATCAAATACTTTTGGATAAGTAGTTTCAAAAATTGCATCAAAATTCAGACTCACACCAGCTTTGTATGATTTAATTGCTTCGGTTTTTAAAGAAGCTATGTCTTGTGCTAAAAGTGTAATAGATTGAAAAAGAAACAATGCGAAAAATAGAATTCTTGTTTTCATTTTGAGTGTTTTAATTTTTACCAAATATAAAAAATCCCCAACTACTTTTAGGTAATTGAGGAAAGTTTATTGCAAATAATATTTTATTTAAAACACTCTGACTAAATTAAATCCAAAAGCAATCTCTCCTTTTGACCAATCACCTACTGTTTGACCTAAATAACCTGTTTCGTGCATGGCTTGTGCATTTGTAAAGTGCATTTGAAATACGTGTCCACCAGTTTCTAAGTCAACTCCAATTGATAACGGATTTTTGTAATTTGATTGCGAAGCTCTATTTAAATGTGCCGCATAATCAACATTTACAGACCATCGACTTGTTAATTTATATCGTCCGCCAAGACCAACAGCAAATTGTGTATTATCTTGTGGATTGGGTAAAATCACTGCATTATTTTCGTCTAAGATATCGCGTAATGTATTTTCGTGAAAAACACTTGGCGCAATTTCTAAAGATAATTTATCTGAAAATTTTCTGGAAATTAGTACTTGAGCTACATAGCTTAATCTATTTTCAAATTTTAAATTTGGATAATCCTCTTCTTTTAATTCAGAATTGATTGCCACACTATTAAATCCTACTATAGTTACCGGAAATCCGTTTTCTTTTTGCGCATACAATCGATACTTTGCTGCTAAATCATATGTTTCCTGAAAACCACTTCTGCCAATATGAAGTGTTAACCAATCGTTTACACCATATAAAAATTTTAACTGCGTGTTTGCATTGTCTAATCCAAAAAAATCATCAAATCCTTTATCGATAAATCCAAATCGGTGTGCTACAATGAAATAAAAATCACCTTTTGCAGCAAGCTTTGTAGATTCTAAATTCACTATTTTTAGCGATTTGAATGCCGATTCTACCGTTACATCTGTTGCCGTTGTATCTATTTCACTTAACAAATCATCTTGGGCATTCATTAATAACGGAAAAGCAAATAGTATGACTGTTTTCCAAATTTTTCCTTTTCTAAATAGCATAAATTTTAAATTTCGTTTAATTTACAATTACTTTTTTCCAAGATTTTTCAGCATCATTTTGAAGTTCTAAAAGATAAACACCTGTTTCTAATCCAGAAACATTTACTTCTGTATTATTTGCATTATCACTTACTTCAATTGATTTAACAAAAGCTCCTGTAATTGTATATACGTTAACTTTAGTAATATTGGTTTTAGCAATAATCGTAAAATTTCCATTACTTGGATTAGGATATAATTGTGAATCATTTAAAGAGAAACTTTCTGTACCAAGCGTAAAAGTTCTATCCAATGAAACATCTCTATTGGTTCCACCATGATAAGCTAATCCGTATGTTGCAGAACTCATTCGAGCCCAAGCAAAGTCGATAGATGTATCACTAAAATTGAATGTAAAATCATTTGCATCACCAGTATTAAAAGCTCTTGTTGCAACAATTGTTCTTAAACCAGCACTTGGCGAATTGTTTAAATTTGAAGTAATTGTCCAGTTATTTGTTGCATCTGTAGTAGGAGTTGAACCTATCCCAACATGTCTTGCATCAACTAATGTAACATTATCCCAATACACTAAATCTGAACCAGCTGCCATTCCACCAGTGAATGAACCAAATTGGAGTGCAAACCATCTATCATTTGGTCCAGTTAAAGATAAAGTTGCCGTTGAAGTTCCGTTATCAAGCATTAATGTTGCCGCCATATTTGTAGACAAAGTAACAACACCTGTGGATTTTTGCTGGGCACTTAAAAGTGAAACTCCAATTAGTAATAATAAAGTAATTTTGTTTTTCATAGCTAATTATTTTAAAAGATTAATAATTTCTTCATTTTTAGTAAAAACAGCATATTCAAAAGCTGATTTTCCTTCTTTATCTAACAATAATTTGTTAGCATTGTGTAGCAATAATAATTTAACAATTGAAATGTTTTTGAATTGGGCAGCGTACATTAATGCAGAAATTCCGGCTTCATTTGTTAAATCAGGATTTGCACCACTTTTAAGCAGCAATTCTGTCATTTTCAGATTTCCCTTAACCGTAGCTGCCATTAAAGCAGTTCCTTCGGAAGATAAAAAATCTACATTTGCATTATTATCAATCAAAAATGTAACCATCTCAATATTTCCGCTGTAGCATGCTAAAATCAAAGGCGAAAATCCATGTTGATTTATCTCATTAATACTATTTGGCTTTTCTGAGATCCATTGCCGAGCTTCTTCAACTGTACCTTTTCGAGCTATATTAAAGAATGTATTCTCTTGAGAGAAACAATGACAAAACGTACATAGTATAATCAATAAAGCATATTTCATATTATTCAACAATTGAACATTCATCCATTTTAAATTCTCCTAATAAATCATCATATCCAATAAATCTACCTTTTAGTCTTATAGAATCATTTACTTTTAAAATAGTATTTTTTTCTTTTATAATTGCTGATAATGAAGTATCAACTGTTAGAATATTATTTGTTAAATCTAAACTGCTAATTTTTCCGTAGATGATGATAGTTTTATCAAGATATTTAGCATTTGCAAGGCTATCGCTTTTATCATAATCATTTTTTAAATCAACAACAGAAACAGCAAACGATTCCTTTTCACTTGAGATATCACGATGATTTTTATAAATATAATTATACAACAGTAATGCACAAATTATTACAAAAAAACCAAAAATTAACAACTTTTTTTTCATTTTTTCAATTTTAACCCTACAAAATTAACAATTTTATTTGTATATACAAGTTAATTTTTTATTTTTGTTACATAAAAAACGCTATGAAAAACAAAATTTATTTAATCATTTTATCAGGATTTGCAACACTTTCAAGCTGCACTACCGATAGCCTTTCAGATTTGGGAGAACCAAATAACACATCAGAAGTTACTTACACTTCGACCATAAAGTCAATCATTGACAACAATTGTATTATGTGTCATGGAGATGTTCCTACAAATGGAGCCCCAATGTCTTTAACCACATACGAAAATGTAAAAGATGCGGTTTTGACTCGTAATTTATTAGATAGAATTTCTCGAACTGAAGGAACATCTGGCGCTATGCCGTTTGGCGGACCAAGACTACCTCAAAACGATATTAATACAATTTCAGAATGGATTGATGCTGATTTTCCACAATAAAAATATGACAATGAAAATAACATTATTAATTCCGATACTTTTTCTTAGCTTTTCAATTATTGCTCAAGAAAAAATGATTACCAAAAATGGTACAATATCATTTGAAGCTTCTGTACCAGCATTTGAAGAAGTTAAGGCTAAAAACACAGGTGTTTCATGTGTATTAAACACAAAAACAGGCGAAATCGCTTCATTAGCTTTAATGAAAGGTTTCAAATTTAAAGTAGCATTAATGGAAGAGCATTTTAATGAAAATTATGTTGAAAGTGCAAAATATCCAAAAGCAACATTTAAGGGGAAAATTGAAAACTTTGATATTTCTAAAATTACAACTACAGTTCAAAATTACACATTGAAAGGAAAACTTGAACTTCATGGGAAAACGAAAGATATTTCTGTAATTGCTAAAATCAGAAAAACCAATGAAGGAATTGAAATTAGTTCAAACTTTTCTGTTAATAGCGATGACTTCGGCATCGAAATTCCGAGTGTTGTTAGTAAAAAAGTTTCAAAAAAAGTAAATGTTTCTTTAGATTTCTTACTCAAATAAATTATTTTCTTACTTTTACAGAACAAAAATCTATTCAAATGAAAAAATTAACAAAAATTGCATTCGCATTTATATTATTAGCGGGTGTTTCTATCAATGCTCAAACAGCATTAAAAAAAGGTTCTGTAACTTATAAAATGAGCTTAACTGGAAATGACGAAGCTGCAGCAATGATGGGCGAAAGCACAATATCTGTTCATTTTGATGAAAAAAATCAAGCAACAGATATGAACATGATGGGCGGAATGATGATGATGAAAACTATTACTCCTGTTGGAAATCTTAAAGATTCTAAAATGGCGATTGAAGTAATGGGGATGAAGTATGAAATTATTGAAGTAGGCGAAGAAGCTTTAAAAGCTAACAAAGGGTTAGGAAATTTAGAAAACGCTTTAGAAGTTAGTTACGACAAAAAAGACACTAAAGAAATTGCTGGTTTTAAATGTTATAAAGCTACTGTAAAAATGAACGATGGAACATCAAGTGATTTTTATATTACTGATGCAATTGCACCTCAACAAACTAAAGATGATGCAAAAGTAAAACTTACAGGATATCCATTAGAAGTTAAAGTAAAAACTGAACAAGGAGAAATGTTAATGACAGCGACTTCTTTTTCTAAAGAGTTACCTAAAGATTGTTTTACAATTGGAGAAGGTTATACAAAAGTAACTATGGAAGAATTCCAAAAACAAATGGGCGGTATGTAATACTTACCAAAAAATATCTAATTAAAGACATCTTAATAGATGTCTTTTTTTTTGATCAATAGTCAAAATACGCACTTTTTAATTTAAAAAAAATGAATTTTAAAACAACAATCCCAGTAAACACTGGAAAAAAAAATTAAAAATGTACAGAAAATCTGTAACAGACTCTAAAAATGGTTTTGTAATTTAGTACTACAAAATAAGACAAAATACAACTATCATATTTTATTTAAAATACTTCTTTGTAGACTTTAGGGGTAGAGTTTGCAAATAAAAAATCCCAATCTTTCGATTGGGATTTTCTTTTTATGCATTACTTCGTTAAGTACATTTTTCTTCTAGCGTACAAATCGTAGAATTGATCGTCTTTTAAATCGTCTATGAATAAGATGCTTTCTCCGGTTGATTTCATTTCTGGCCCTAATGCTTTGTTTACATTTGGAAACTTACTGAAAGAGAAAACGGGTTGCTTAATCGCATATCCTTTTAATTGTGGATTGAAAGTAAAATCGGTTACTTTATTGTGACCTAACATTACTTTTGTTGCATAATTTACATACGGTTCGCCATATGCTTTTGCAATAAACGGCACCGTACGAGAAGCTCTTGGATTCGCTTCAATAATATAAACTGTATCGTCTTTAATCGCAAATTGAATATTAATTAAACCTACGGTTTGTAACGCTCTTGCGATTTTTTCGGTGTGGTCTTTGATTTGTTGCATTACAAATTCGCCCAAGTTAAACGGAGGCAAAGTTGCATTACTATCGCCCGAGTGAACTCCACAAGGTTCGATGTGCTCCATAATTCCTATGATGTACACATTTCCATCCGCATCGCAAATGGCATCCGCTTCTGCTTCGATTGCGCCATCTAAATAATGGTCTAACAATAATTTATTTCCTGGAATCGATTTTAATAAATCAATTACGTGTTCTTCTAATTCTTGTTTATTGATGACAATTTTCATTCCTTGTCCGCCCAATACATACGAAGGACGTACTAATAATGGGAAGTCTAAGGAATCTGCTAATTTTGAAGCTTCTTCAGCACTTTCAGCAATTCCAAACTTAGGGAATGGAATGTTTAATTTGGTTAACAATTCTGAAAAACGTCCTCTATCTTCCGCTAAATCCAAAGCATCAAATGAAGTTCCTAAAATTTTGATTCCGTATTTTGCTAATTTCTCTGCTAATTTTAAAGCTGTTTGTCCACCCAACTGAACGATTACACCTTCTGGTTTTTCGTGTTGGATGATATCATAAATATGTTCCCAAAAAACAGGTTCGAAATACAATTTGTCAGCTGTATCAAAATCGGTAGAAACCGTTTCTGGATTACAGTTAATCATGATGGTTTCATAACCACATTCTTTCGCGGCTAAAACTCCGTGAACACAAGAATAATCAAACTCAATTCCTTGTCCAATTCTATTTGGTCCCGAACCTAAAACGACTACTTTTTTCTTATCGGTAACAATACTCTCGTTGTGAACGTATTTAGTTCCATCAGCTTTTTCAATTTCAGCTTCAAAAGTCGAATAGAAATAAGGCGTAACTGCTTTAAATTCTGCCGCACACGTATCTACTAATTTGTAAACACGTTTGATGTTTTGTTCGTCACGCAATTTATGTACTTGACTTTCCAAGCAACCCATCATGTGAGCAATTTGGCGGTCACCGTAGCCTTTTTGTTTTGCTTCTAACAGCAATTCTCTTGGTAGCGTATCTACTTTATAATTCGAAATTTCTCTTTCTAAATGGAATAATTCTTCATATTGTTTTAAGAACCACATGTCGATTTTAGTAATCTCGTGAATTCTGCTCAACGGAATTCCCATCGCGATAGCATCATAGATTACAAAAACTCTATCCCAACTTGCGAAAGTTAATTTTTCGATGATTTGTTCGTAGTTTTTATATCCTTTCCCATCTGCTCCTAACCCATTACGTTTGATTTCCAATGACTGAGTAGCCTTGTGAAGCGCTTCTTGGAACGAACGTCCAATTCCCATCACTTCTCCTACCGATTTCATTTGAAGTCCTAACGTACGGTCTGAACCTTCAAATTTATCGAAGTTCCATCTTGGTATTTTTACAATTACATAATCTAAAGTTGGCTCAAATAAAGCCGAAGTTGATTTTGTAATTTGATTTTGTAATTCATCTAAATTGTATCCTAAAGCTAATTTCGATGCGATTTTAGCAATTGGGTAACCCGTAGCTTTTGATGCTAATGCCGAAGAACGCGACACACGAGGATTGATTTCAATTGCTACAATATCTTCTTTATCATCCGGTGAAACTGCGAATTGTACGTTACAACCTCCTGCAAAATTTCCGATAGAGCGCATCATTAAAATCGCCATGTCACGCATTTTTTGGAATGTTGTATCCGATAAAGTCATTGCTGGCGCTACTGTAATCGAATCTCCAGTATGAATTCCCATTGGATCCATATTTTCAATCGTACAGATGATAACAACGTTATCGTTACTATCGCGTAATAATTCTAATTCGTATTCTTTCCAGCCCATTAAAGCCTTATCAATCAAGACTTCGTGAATTGGAGATGCTTCTAAACCATAGGTTAAAGCACCGTCAAAATCTTCTTTTTTGTACACAATTGCTGCTCCAGTTCCTCCTAATGTAAACGAAGGACGGATTACCAATGGAAAACCAAACTCCTGAGCAATTTCTTTTCCTTGTAAGAAAGAGTTAGCCGTTTTAGCTGGTGCTTGCGGAATTCCGATTTTATTTAATAAGTTTTTGAATTGCTCTCTATCTTCGGTGATATTGATGGCATTGATATCTACACCAATTAATCTTACGTTGAAATCTTTCCAAATTCCTTTTTCATCTGCTTCAATACAAAGATTTAAAGCAGTTTGTCCTCCCATTGTTGGTAAAACAGCATCAATTTGTGGATGCGCTTTAAGGATTTCGATGATTGATTTTGTGGTAAGCGGTTTTAAGTAAACATGATCGGCCATAGTTGGGTCTGTCATGATGGTTGCAGGGTTTGAGTTAATTAAGATAACTTCAATTCCTTCCTCACGAAGTGAACGAGCCGATTGAGAACCTGCGTAGTCAAATTCGCAAGCTTGACCAATAACAATAGGTCCTGATCCAATAATTAATACCGATTTGATTGTTGTGTCTTTAGGCATTTTTTGTTGTTTTGTTGTTGTGGGTTGTAGTTATAATGCGAATATAAAATTACTAATTTTCAAAGGTTTACATCAGAATGAGCTTTAAAACTTATTAAATTTTATAAACAGTTTAAAAAAAAGCCGCTACTAATAAAAGTAACGGCTGATATATTGTTTTAAGCTAAAACATTATTTTTTGTGTCTTGGTTCGCAAGAAACAGTTAACTTATGTCTTCCTTTAGCTCTTCTACGAGCAAGCACTTTTCTTCCATTAGCAGAAGCCATTCTATCCATGAAACCGTGCTTATTTCTTCTTTTTCTTTTTGATGGTTGAAACGTTCTCTTACTCATTGTAGTATCTTTTAAAATCTATAAATAAAAATCTTTTTTAAAACTCATAGGTTTCCTGTCCTGAAAACCGAGTGCAAATATACAAAGACTTTTTTCATTCGCAAGTACTTTTTTAAAAATATTTTTAATTCATTTTATTATCTTTGCAGTCAACAAATATACACTATAATGTTTCATAAAAATATCAAATTAGTTCTTGCCGCTTTAATTATAGCATTTGGAATTTATCAATTTACAGAAAGTAATATCGGAAATGGTATCTTTTTATTATTATTCTCTACTATTTTTATTTTCTTATACTTTAAAAACGAGTTTATTTTATTGGCTTTTTTAAAGTTACGAAAACAAGATTTTCCTGGAGCACAAAAATGGTTATCATACATTAAAAACCCTGAAGCTGCTTTGGTACAAAAACAACAAGGTTATTTTAATTACTTACACGGTTTAATGGTTTCGCAAACTAATTTAATTGAAGCTGAAAAATATTTCAAAAAAGCAATTGCTCTCGGTTTATCTATGGATCAAGATTTAGCTTTAGCTAAACTACAATTAGCGGGTATTGCAATGACAAGAAGAAGAAAAATGGAAGCTACCGCTTTATTAAACGAAGCAAAGAAACTTGACAAACAAAACATGTTGAAAGATCAGATTAAAATGATGAAAGATCAAATGAAAAAAATGTAACCATTTCATTTTCAATATAAAAAAGTACCTTTCAAGGTGCTTTTTTTTGTTAGTTTAACGAGTTTTTTGTGTTTCTTGCCGATTTTCTTACAGCTAATCAATTAGTTTTCATAGTTTTATATGTATAAAACAAGTAGATTATGAAACCGTTTTACTTGTATTTTTTTATATTATTTTATTCGTTTAGTTCTTTTGCGAACAAAGATTCTATTGTTTCTTTCTCAACTGCTGTTAAAAAAAACATTAAACAATATATAAGTTACAGCAATAAAGCCTATTCAAAAAAAGACTATATAAAAGCCACTTATTTATATGATTCATTAGTTTCTAATACATTAATAGGTACACAATTTGATGATTTTTCGTTTAAAAGAATTGGAAAAAAGAAATTACATTTGAGTTCTATTAAAATTCCAACCTTAATTTTTACTTATGCGTCTTGGTGTGTAATTGAAAAAGGAGAAATTCCGGCATTGAATAAAATGGCACAAGATTATAAAGGCAAAATTAAAATTGTTGTTATTTTTTGGGATAAGAAACAAAACATGAAAAAGATAGCTCGAAAATTTAATAGTCAAATTGAAGTTTGCTATGCGCATGAAAGTTATTCAAAAGATCAAGTGACCATAAAATTATTAAAAAAGACACTTGGTTTTCCTACGTCGTATTATTTAGATGCTTCAAAAACAGTAGTTTCAATTAAAAAAAGAAGTTCAAAACCATTGTATAAAATAGATTTTAAAACTTCGTTTGACAATTCTATAACTGCATTAAATACTGATATAAATTCTTTATTAATTGCCAATAGTTTAAACAAAACAAGATTAGCTACGCATTAATAACTTTATTTTCTTCCACATAGAAAACAGTTTTAGAGACGATTATAATGTTTTCATAGTCTCAACTCCTTTAATTACAATACAACTGGCTTTCTATGTGGATTTTTTATTTTTCCAAAAGCATTTTTCCAGCAATCAAAAGCAAGATAACACCAAAAATTTTCTTTAACATTTTTTGGTCTAAATTAACCGCCATTTTACTTCCAAAATACCCTCCAATAATAAAAAACACTGCAATTATCCCCACATAACGCCAATCGATATAACCTTCTTTGTGATAGGTATAAACCGCAATCGCCGTTACCGGAACAACTAAAACCGCTAAACTAGTTCCTTGGGCTTGGTGCTGATTAAATCCTAAAAGCAACACCAACAAAGGCACCATAATTACGCCACCGCCTACTCCAACTAAACCGCTTAAGATTCCTGCTAAAACACCAATTAATACTAAAGATATAACTATTTGAATATCCATTGGGCGTTTATTGTTTGTTATATCCTGAAGTTGGGATTTCGATTTCATATTTTTTACCTGTTGTAACCGTTAATTTTTTATCTCGTAACCAAGGATTGTGAATTTTTAAAATCTTATAGTTCACTCCTTGTGATTTTGCAAATTGAGCCAAATCGGTAATACTACTGTCGATTACTAATTTACGTGTTGGAATATTGTAATATAATGCTTCATTTGGAATTCTAAATCCGTATTTATCAGAATTTTTCATGATTTCTTTCAGAGCTAAAATTCGGAAAACATAGCGTGAAGTTTCTTCTGTAAGCAATAAATCATAGTAATTATCCACTTGTTGTTCTTTCATTTTATTACTAATTCCTGCCATTCCACCATTATAAGAAGCCGCCGCTAACGTCCATGAACCGAATTTTTCTTTCGCTACTAATAAATATTTGCAAGCCGCTTCAGTTGATTTTTCTAAATGATAACGTTCGTCTACCTCATCACTCACTTCCATTCCTTTTTCTTTTGCTGTTGCTGGCATAAATTGCCAAACACCTCTTGCTCCAGCAGGCGAAACAGCATTTACTAAACTACTTTCAATTACTGCCAAGTATTTAAAATCATCAGGAACTCCATATTTTGCTAAAATAGGCTCAATAATAGGAAAAACTTTATTCGCACGTTTGATTACTAAAGTAGTATTCGTATGATAATTCATATTGGTAATCATTTCTTTATCTAAACGCTCCTGAACATCCGCCATAAATGTTGGCACTTCTTCACCTGAAAAATCCATTTTCAAATTATATCCTACAGGAGAAAATTTTGCTTTATCTAAAACTACTCCATAAATAAGGAAACTTGCCAATACAGCAACCATTCCAATAATTACTACCTTCTTCGTCATATACTTTTTCATTTTTATTTGTTTAGAATTAATTTAGGCAAATTTTCATTCAACCACTTGAACTTATTAATTATCATAATGTGTGTTCCGCCTTTAATCACAATACAATTTTGAATGTGTTTTATTGGAAAAACTTCATCGGCATCACCATGAATGTGAATTACATTTTCATTAGCTTTTTTTTGCGACCAAATCAATGTGTTTTCGATAGCCCAATCTAAATATTTTTTATCTCTTACCGACAAATATTTTTCATAAAGTTTTAATCTTTTTGCTACAATATTGTTTCCGAAGGCATATTTTACTAACAATTCTACATTCGACAACAATTGTGTTGGTAATAATTTATAAGCTTTTGTTGCTCTTGCCATTTTTAATCTTGGCGGAAATTCGGTGTTTGATTTTACGCTCGAAATGATAATTACTTTCTGCGTTTTAATATGCTTTGCCATTTCCTGCACCAAAATTCCTCCAAATGAAACTCCAACTAAAACAGGATTTTCATCTTGAATTTTATCAGTCATTCGAAGCGCGTAACTTTCGATACTTTCTTTATCATTAGGCAAAAACCATTCCAAAAAATGCATTTCAAATTGATCTTCTGGTAATTTTATGTTTTCGAAAATTGTAGGACTTGCCGCCAAACCTGGCATGAAATAAACTGGAATCTTACTCATTACCATTATATTAAAAAAGTTTCGTAAATTTGCACTCTAATTGAAGTTATCATGGAAATCAAAGATAATGAACTTTTAAGACAATTTGAAATTATTACGGAAACTGGTTTGGTTGCAATTGAGTACTCTGTACAAGAACGCAAGCTGTTTTTAACCAAATTTTGCAATAACAATAATGAAGATGAAGAGTTGCATCATGAATTTATTAAAACCGTACTAGAACTTGCTGAAGAACGAAAACTAAAAGTGGTGCCAACGCACGCAAAGTTCATAAGTTTCTTTAGAAAAAATAGAAAATATCGAGAGCTTTTGCCTCCAGGATTGATGATTTAATCCAAAAAAAATCCCAAGTTTAATAGACTTGGGATTTTTTTATGCTTCAACGTTTATGAATTCCATTCTTACGCTTCCGTCTTCATCAATCTTAGTTAGATTAATTTCGTGTAATGTATTGACTAATTCTGGATTCCAAGGCGTTTTTACTT
>Ga0209800_10002987_pt1 | contig 14095 bp, 11 predicted proteins | sample Higcelweek8metaG_FD_187174 | JGI IMG/M metagenome (GOLD analysis project Ga0209800, IMG submission 187174) | Freshwater pond sediment microbial communities from the University of Edinburgh, under environmental carbon perturbations - High... | ecosystem: Environmental > Aquatic > Freshwater >...
TGATATTGTTTTTCATACCGTAATATTATAACACAAATATATGTAGCTTTTATTTATGTATTACAATAATGTTGTGTTGTTATCAACATACTGTTGTCAACTCTCAATAATTGTGTGCATAGACAAGCCCACCACCCAACTCCTCCACTTTAAAAATATTTGTTTTAGTGCCGTAAGATCATAGAAAATCAATACATTTGATTTTTAATTAAGGAGACGCGAAGAAATGAGTGAAGATCAAAAACGAATATTAGAACAACAGCTCTGGAATATTGCCAATACATTACGAGGGAAAATGAATGCTGATGAGTTCCGCGACTATATTCTGGGATTCATTTTTTATAAGTATCTGTCGGAGAAAATGGAGCTGTATGCCAATCGCATTTTAAAGCAGGACAAATTAAAATTCCGCGACATTCAGGAAAGCACGAAAAAAGGCAAAGAATACATTGAAGCCATTAAAGAAGAATCGCTTGAAAAACTGGGGTACTTTTTAAAACCTTCCGAATTGTTTGGCGAAGTGGCTAAACGTGGCTCTGCGACAGGGTCGGCGGAGACTTATGGTTCAAAAAACAGCAGCAATTTCATATTAGAGGATTTACAGAAAATTCTGACCAACATACAGCTCAGCACCATGGGCACCGCCAGCGAAGAGGATTTTGACAACCTTTTTGAGGACATGGATTTGAACAGCACCAAACTTGGTAAAAGCCCCGAAGCCAGAAATGAAATTATTGCCAAAGTGCTGTCGCATCTTGATAAAATTGATTTCAAGCTCGAGAATTCCGAATTGGATGTGTTGGGCGATGCGTATGAATATCTGATTGGACAGTTTGCCAGCGGTGCCGGAAAAAAAGCAGGCGAATTTTATACGCCACAACAGGTGTCGATGGTGTTGGCAAAATTAGTTACCACGGGCAAAAGCAAACTTAAATCGGTGTACGATCCAACTTGTGGTTCGGGTTCATTATTGTTGCGTGTAGCCAAGGAAGTAAAAGAAGTGAGTAAGTTTTACGGACAGGAAATGAACCGCACCACGTATAACCTTGCGCGCATGAATATGATTTTGCACGGGGTGCATTATCTCAAATTCGACATTAAGCAAGAGGACACACTGGAGCATCCGCAGCACATTGATAAACAATTTGAGGCCATTGTAGCCAATCCGCCATTTTCGGCGCAATGGAGTGCAAACCCACTGTTTATGAGCGATGACCGTTTTAGTCAATACGGAAAATTAGCTCCGGGCAGCAAAGCCGATTATGCTTTTGTGCAACACATGATTCATCATTTGGCCGATAACGGAGCCATGGCCATTGTATTGCCGCACGGTGCCTTATTCCGCAGCGGTGCAGAACAGCACATACGCAAATATTTAATCGAGGACAAAAATTATCTCGATGCCGTTATTGGATTACCGGCCAATTTGTTTTACGGAACCAGCATTCCGACTTGCATTATGGTGTATAAAAAATGCAGGGAAAACCCTGAAGACATTTTGTTCATCGATGCCAGTCAGCATTTTGAAAAAATAAAAACGCAAAATATTTTACTCGATGCGCATATCGATAAAATAATTTCGACCTATCGCAATCGCACGGAAGAAGACAAATACAGCAAACGGGCAACGCTCCAAACCATCATCGACAACGATTACAATCTGAATATTCCGCGCTATGTCGATACGTTCGAAGCCGAAGAAAGCATAGATATACATGCCATTTCGAAAGAGCTGAAATCGTTGGAAGCCGCAATGAAAGACACCGACAAGGCCATTGCCGGTTTTTGCAAAGAGCTTAAAATTGACACACCTTTTTAATTGGAAGAATCATGAAATCAGAAGAAATAGCTTATCATTTTCCTGACGTCAGGAAGACGATCAAGATTGGCTCAGGAGCTGCAAAAGAGACAGATGATATTCTTTTAATAAAAAGAGAGGCAGCACAACATGGATAATAGCTCGCAATTACCCGTAAACTATTTGCAGACTTTTATTGAAATCAAAGAGCGAATAAATCAAGCTCGTTATTTGAGCCTAAGAGCTGTAAACAAGGAATTAATTCTTGCTTATCTGGAAATAGGCAAGCTTATTTCGGAGCGTGTAGCCACCGGTTGGGGCGATGCGGTTGTGGATAAACTTTCGGGCGATTTACAATCCGAATTTCCAGGCGTAAAAGGCTTTTCTAAGCGTAACTTACGCAGAATGAGGCAGATATACGAGCAGTGTAACAATAACCCAATTTGGCCACAGCTTGTGGCCAAATTGCCATGGGGTCATACTGGGACGATATTTTCGAAATGTAAACAGCCCGAACAGATCCAATTTTATTTACAAAAAAGTGCAGAACGTGGTTGGAGCCGAAGCGTGTTGGAAGAAGAAATAAGATTCGATGCTTTTTCGAAAGCCAAGGAGTTTCAAAACAATTTTTCGCAGACCCTCGAACCCAAGCAACTTGCCGAGTACCGACTCGAATTTAGAGACGAATACGATTTGTCGTTTCTGGAGCTCGCCGATACACATACCGAACGCCAATTGGAACATGCAATGGTGGTAAATATTGCTAAAACCCTGGGGCGTTTTGGAAACGATTTCGCATTTATGGGCCGACAGTTTAGGCTTGAACTCGATGAAAAAGAGTATTTTGTTGATTTGCTGTTTTATCATCGACGGCTAAAATGTATGTTGGCTTTGGAGCTAAAAGCTACCGAATTTAAACCCGAACACAGCCAGCAATTAAGTTGGTATTTGCACCTGCTCGACAAAACCGTGAAATATGCCGACGACAATTCAAGCATTGGCATTCTCTTGTGCAAAAGCAAAAGCCAAATTACTGTTGAATATGCCTTGGAATTGGTAAACCGCCCCGTAGGTGTTGCAACCTACACCTACACTCAACTCCCTGCCGATATAGCGAAGTTTTTGCCCAACGAAACCGAACTGCTCGAAATGATAGAAGACAAAATAACAGGTGAGGAACAAGCCTATGAATAACATACCACCATTGCGCTTTCCTGAGTTTGAGGGGGAATGGGAGAAAAAGAAATTGGGGAAAGTGGTAACGAATAAATCAGGCAAGTTTAATCCTGACAAAGAAAATGATTTTACAAAGTGCATTGAATTAGAACATTTAGCCACAGATTCAGGGCAATTGTTAGGCTACATTGATGGAAGAAATTCCGGGAGCATCAAAAATAAATTTGAAAAAGGAGATGTTCTTTTTGGAAAGTTGAGACCTTATTTAAGAAAATATCTTCAAGCACCTTTTGATGGTGTTTGCTCTTCTGAAATTTGGGTTTTAAAAGGAAATGAAATTTCAAATGATTTTTTGTTTAGAATTGTTCAAACAAATTTATTTATTGAACTCGCGAATCAATCAAGTGGTTCTAAAATGCCAAGAGCAGATTGGAGTTTAGTAGAAAATGGATTATTTCATTTCCCCACCCTTTCCGAGCAAACCCGCATTGCGTCTTTCTTTACGGTTGTAGACAAGAAAATTTCGGAGCTCCAAAAAAAGAAAAGCCTTTTGGAACAATATAAAAAAGGCGTGATGCAAAAACTTTTTTCGCAGGAGATACGGTTTAAAGATGAGAAGGGGAGGGAGTTTCCGGGGTGGGAGAAGAAATTTGGCAGCAAGATATTTGAACCAATTTCAAATAAAACACATAATTCCGACTTGCCTATTTTAGCAATTTCACAAGAGTTTGGCGCTGTTCCAAGAGAAATGATTAATTACAAGATTTCAGTCACTGAAAACAGTATAGACGGTTACAAAGTAGTTGAAAAAGGAGACTTTATTATTAGCTTAAGATCATTTCAAGGAGGCATTGAATATTCGGATTACAAAGGTATTTGCAGCCCTGCGTACATTATTTTAAGATCAAAAATTGACATTAATTGTCACTTTTATAAGACATACTTTAAAACGTACAATTATATTCAGGAATTATGTAGAAAGCTTGAAGGTATTAGAGATGGTAAAATGATTAGCTATAAATATTTTTCAGAAATAAAGTTGCCATATCCATCAGTAAAAGAGCAAACCAAAATCGCCCATTTTCTATCAGCGATTGACGAAAAGATAAACCGCACCGAGAGCCAGATACAGCAGATGCAGGAATGGAAGAAGGGGTTGTTGCAGAAGATGTTTTGTTGAAAAAATGGATAAATTCAGAAACAAATATCGCATAACGTCGACCCGGTTGCAAAACTGGGATTATGGCAGCAATGGCGCGTATTACATAACCATGGTCACGGCGCAGCGCGAACATTTTTTTGGCGAAATAGTGCAGGGCGAAATGCAATTGAGTGAGATTGGGAAAATTGCGGAAAAAAATTGGGTGGCCATACCCGATCATTTTTCGTTTATTGAATTGGGAAATTGGGTGGTCATGCCCAATCATATTCATGGAATTTTGATCATAAATAAATTGGAATCCCCCACGGTAAAGGTTGCGGAAACGTCGGTGGCGCCCGTTGAGACGCCCAAATTGGGCGTCTCAACGGAAATCTCCACCACCGCAAACGCTTCGAAAAAATGGAAACCAAATACGATTGGGTCGATTATAAATCAATTCAAACGCATTTGCACCATTCAGGCCCGTAAAATCGATTTCGTTTTTGCCTGGCAGGAACGTTTTTACGATCATATTGTGCGCGATTCTGCCGATTTTGAACGTATTCAAAATTATATTTCGGATAATCCATCGAATTGGAAAGAAGATAAATTTCAATAATAATGAGCAAACAACCCGAACAAATATTGGAAGAACAACTGGAAAACCGCCTGAAGGAAATCAAAAAAAATTAAAAATGGATGCAATATTGAAAAATAGTATTACATTTGCACCAACAGTACCCGTTTTGCTTCCCGTCGGATCAGCTTGCGGGTCATTTTCTCCGAAGGTTTCAGAAACTAAAAATAATACACCTCCCATGCCTCTCTCTGATGCACACTTGGGGGGTCTTTTCTTTTATAGCCATGAGTAAAAAAAACTATAATAAAATCCCTTTATCGTTTCAGGAGCAATTGGCACGGCTCGAAAGCAGAGGGTTGTCCATTATAGATGAAAGCAAGGCGCTGTCTTATTTGCACGAAATCAGCTATTACCGGCTTAGTGCTTATTTCTTGCCTTACCAGCAATCGAAAGATGTTTTTAATGCAGGAACAACTTTCAGACAAATTATAGATACTTACACATTCGATCGGGAATTGCGTCTGTTGGTATTTGATTGTATCGAGCGTATTGAAGTGGCTATCCGTACCCAAATGATACACAACATGGCAATGCAATATCAGGATTCGCATTGGCAGGATAATCGCAGTCTTTTTATTAATCCGTATTACAATAAAGTCGGGCATCTTATTGACCCATTTACCGATTTTCAGGCAATCATTTCAAAAGCCAAAACCGCCCGGACACCCGAAGTGTTTATAAAGCACTATACCGACAATTATCAAACACCTGCCAATCCTCCATCGTGGATGTGTTTGGAATTGCTTACCATAGGTGAGTTGTCGCATTTATACTTAGGTTTAAAAAACAACATTGACAAAAAACGTGTTGCCGATTTTTTCGATGTACACCATTCAGTTTTTACTTCGTGGTTGCATACTTTAACCTATGTGAGAAATATTTGCGCCCATCATTCGCGGCTTTGGAACAGGGATCTGGCCATTGAACCCGATAAGCTGTTGAAACCTGTTGGAAAATGGATTAGTCCGCCATTTCAGAATAACAAAAGGATGTTCTATTTTATTTGCGTACTTAAGTATATGCTTTTACGAGCCAATCCAAACAACAGTTTGAAAGAAAAGTTACAGGTATTATTTCTTAAACACCCAAACGTGCCTATCCGGTTTTTAGGCATCCCGTCTGATGGTAATGGCAACATGTTGAACTGGCAAAACGAATCTCTTTGGCAATGAGCAAACAACCCGAACAAATATTGGAAGAACAGCTGGTTGAGCAACTGCAAAAGCTCAATTATGGCCTGGTGCATATCAAAGACGAAAAGGAACTGATTGCCAATCTCAAAAGCCAGTTGGAGAAACACAACAATATTGTTTTTTCGAATACTGAATTTGAAAAGGTACTGAATATTCTGAGCAAAGGCTCGGTTTTCGAGAAAGCAAAAACGCTGCGTGAAAAGCAACATATTGTACGGGATAACGGCGACAATTTATATTTCGAGTTTATTCAAACCGAGCATTGGTGCCAGAATCAGTTTCAGGTAACGCATCAGGTCGCCATGGAAGGCAAATATAAAAACCGTTACGATGTTACTTTGCTTATCAACGGTTTGCCCATGGTGCAAATAGAATTGAAACGCAGAGGCCTTGAACTTAAAGAAGCTTTTAATCAGATAAACCGCTATCAACGTCATTCATTCGGCGCAAATTCAGGCTTGTTTCAATTCCTGCAGATTTTTATTATCAGCAATGGTGTCAATACAAAGTACTACGCCAACAACAGGTTTCAATCATTCAAACAAACTTTTTACTGGACCGATAAGGAAAACAAGCGACTTACAAATATTCTGAACGGATTCACCAGCGATTTTCTGGAACCCTGCCACATATCGAAAATGATATGCAAGTACATTGTGCTGAACGAGACGCAAAAAATATTGATGGTACTTCGTCCCTATCAGTATTATGCCGTTGAAGCGCTTGTTGACAAAGTGATGCATAGCCGGAGCAATGGCTATATATGGCACACCACTGGTTCGGGCAAAACCCTTACATCGTTCAAGGCCAGCCAGGTTCTGACCAGTTTGCCGAAAGTAAAAAAAGTTGTTTTTGTGGTGGACAGAAAGGATCTGGATTATCAGACCACCAAAGAATTTAATAGTTTCAGCAAAGGAAGCATTGACGGAACCGACAATACAAAAGCATTGGTAAAACAATTTACCGATGATACGAAGCTGATTGTTACGACCATTCAAAAGCTCAATACGGCTATAAGCAAACAACATTATGTGGCAAAAATGGAAAAGCTCAAAGATGAACGTATTGTTTTCATTTTTGATGAATGCCACCGCTCGCAGTTTGGCGAAACCCATGGTCGCATCAACAAATTTTTCAATAATCCACAGATGTTTGGATTTACAGGCACGCCCATCTTTGCCGACAATGCCGTAAAAAATGAATTGGGTAAACGCACCACCAAAGAATTGTTTGGCAATTGTCTGCACAAATATGTCATTACCGATGCCATCAAAGATGAGAATGTTTTAAAATTTGCGGTTGAATATGTTGGCCGATACAAACGCAAGGACACCGCAACAGAAATAGATATTGAGGTGGAAGACATCGACACAAAAGAGTTGATGGAATCGCCTGTGCGTTTAGAAAAAATTGCCGATTACATTTTAGCCAATCACATCCGCAAAACGCACAACAAGGAATTTACTGCAATGTTTTGTGTGAGTGGCATCGAAACACTGATTAAATACTACGATATTTTCCAACAGAAAAAAGACGAAGGCAAACACAACTTAAAAATTGCCACCATTTTCAGTTACGCTGCCAACGAAGATGATGCCGATGCAAATGGCTTTATTCCTGAAGAATTATCGATTGCCGAAGATCCGAAGGTTTTGTATGGCCTGCATGATCATAGCCGTGAAAAACTGGATGCGTACATTGAACATTACAATAAAATGTTCGGGACAAAATTCTCAACAAAAGACAGCGAGTCGTTTTACAACTATTACAATGACATTTCAAAGAAAGTAAAAGAACGTAAAATTGATATTCTGCTGGTGGTAAACATGTACCTGACCGGCTTTGACAGCCCGCCGCTGAACACGTTGTATGTCGATAAAAACCTGCGCTATCACGGACTCATACAGGCCTATTCCCGAACCAACCGAATACTGAACGAACAAAAATCGCAGGGAAATATTGTTGTTTTCCGGAATCTCAAAAGCGCCACCGATGATGCTATAACCCTATTCAGTAATAAAAAAGCGCTTGAGGTTATTATCATGAATCCATACGAGGATTATGTAAAAAAATTCAACGACGCATTTATTTCCATGCTTCAGATTACGCCGACCGTAAGCAGCGTAAACGAGTTGCAGACCGAGGATGACGAATTGGAGTTTATAAAAGCATTCAGAGAATTGATGCGTTTAAAAAATATTCTCACTGCTTTTTCCGATTTTAAATGGGAAAATCTGGCCATGAGCGAACAGCTTTTCGAAGACTTTAAAAGTAAATACCTCGATCTGCACGATAAAGTAAAAAGCAACCATCAGAAAGAAAAAGTTTCGATTTTGGAGGATGTAGACTTTGAACTGGAACTCATACACCGCGACGAAATCAATGTGGCGTACATTATTCAGTTACTGATAAAACTGAAATCGAAAGAACATAAGGACGTTTCGCAAACCGAAAAGGAAATTTTCAATTTGCTCAATACCGAAGCTCATTTACGTTCGAAGCGCGAATTGATTGAACTGTTTATAAAGGCAAATTTGCCTACCATTGAAGACACAGACGATATTCCACAGGAGTTCGAAAAGTTTTGGAATGCCGCGCAACAAAAGGCTTTTAATCAATTGGTGAAAGAAGAAAAACTCTCAGCGGCAAAGACACAATCACTCATCGAAGATTATTTGTATGCCGAGCGTGAGCCGCTTCGCGATGAAATACTTGACCTGCTTGAAGGAGAAAAACCAACGGTATTGGAGCGCAAGAAAACAGGCGACAGAATTTTGAAAAAGATTCTGAATTTTGTGGATACATTTATTAATGGAATTACGGGACAGTAAAATGTATTAATGCTCAAAGCCGCACGCAGCGCCAAAGTCGCGCAGAGCGCCGCTGTTCATACTCCGTTAGGGTCGGTACGACTGTCTACACTTCGACGGAGTTTACCCCGCTGTTCATACTTCGTTAGGGTCGGTAGTACTGTCTATCCTTCGACTCCGCTCAGGATGACAGAAGCGGGGCTCAGTGTGACAGCAGGCGAGGCTCAGTGTGACAGCGGCGGGGCGCAGGATGACAGAAGCGGGGCGCAGGATGACTCAGTGGATGATGATTGAATCTCTTTGTAAGAGTTATTGGATCACAATGTAATTCGTTTTGGTATTTATGCTCAAAGCCGCACGCAGCGCCAAAGTCGCGCAAGGCAATTTTACAAAAACGATTTTTCAAAAATGCTGTTACCGGAAATAGCGCAGCGCTTTTTTCACCATGTTGTCGGTTGTGGTGATGACTCGGTAATACGCTTCGGTGCCGTATAGTTCGCGCGCGATATTGGCTTTGACAAATATCGTGGCGGTCTGATGATCTTTTATCGGATAGTCGCTCCGCTTCATGCCTGCAGCAGAATACAAGGAATTCATTACACTTTCGGGAACCTGAAAACCGGACTGGAAGCGCTGTATATTGGGATATTGCTGTTTTAAAATTTTCCGGTTGGCATCGACATATTGAAAAACCTGCTCGAACAACTGACCGGATGCGAAGAATGCATTCTGGAAAGAAACCGAAAAATCGTAGTCGTGCAGCACGAGCGAGTCGGGAATGATTCCTCCGCCGCCATACACCGGACGGCCTTTTTTGGTGCGGTAAACAACGGAATCATTTTTCTTCATGTTGTATTCAACCGCAGCCGAATCGTTCAATAAAAGCGACTGATATAATTCGAGATAATATTCTTCGAATCCCTGTTCGTAGGGTTTCTGAATACAACGTCCGCTGGGGGTATAATAACGCGCGACAGTCAACCGGAAAGCAGATCCATCCTTCATTTCGTGTTGTTCCTGCACCAGGCCTTTTCCAAACGAGCGCCGTCCGATAATCAAACCGCGGTCGTTGTCCTGAATAGCGCCTGCAAGAATTTCGCTGGCCGAAGCCGAGAATTCATCAATCAGCACAACCAGTTTTCCGGATTCGAACATGCCATCCGATTTTGAATTATAGAATTTTTCTTCCCGACGACGGCCTTTGGTATATACGATTGTATTTCCGGTTCGCAAAAAATCATCGGCAATACTGACCGCATCGTTGAGAAAACCGCCCCCATTATCGCGCAGGTCAAGAATCAGATTCGCCATACCACTGCTTTTCAGCTTGCGCATGGCATCGGTAAATTCCTGATAAGTGGTTGCCGAAAACGAATTCAGTTTGATAAAGCCCGTGGTCGCGTCAATCATGAAAGCCGCATCCAGACTATGTAAAGGAATAACGCCGCGGGTAATGGTAAAATCGCGCAGACCTTTCACCCCTTTGCGATAAATGCCAAGGACGACCTTTGTTCCTTTCGGACCTTTCAGCAATTTAAGGACATCGTCGTTTTTTAATCCGGTACCGGCCACTGTTTTTCCATTCACTTTCACAATGCGGTCGCCCGGCTGAATTCCTTTCATAGCACTGGGACCGTTTGCAATCGGGTCGATGACAACGATGGTATCTTTTTCAATTCTGAATTGCACACCAATTCCTTCAAACGAGCCATTGAGTTGTGCGTTTACATTATCGAGTTCAATTTTCGGAATATACACCGAATGCGGATCAAGTTTTTCGAGCATGCCCGCAATGGCATCGTCGGCCAGCATTTCGTAGCTAACGCTGTCGACATAATTATCGTAGGCATATTGAATGACATCCTGAATTTTTTCAGATGCATCTTTTGCCGACGCATTGCCACCGGCCATTTTCGATAAAAAATATCCACCTGCAAGGCCGCCAGCCAACAGGCAGGCGTATATAAAAGGCTGAAAGGATTTGCGCATTCGGTTTTAAAAATTACTTTTTCGGTTGCCAGTAGCACACTTTAGGAGATTCGATTTTCTCACTTGTTTTAAGTGTTTTCATGGCTTTGTCAATTTCCTTACGATCAATTCCGGTAACTTCAGCAATCTGTCCTGCTGACATGGCTTTACCGGCTTTATTCATGGCGTCCAGTACTTTTTCTTCGGTTGTCATGGTGTATTTTTTTTAGTGATTGCCAAAGTTACACTTTTTGTGGTCGCAATTTTTCAGACAGGATATGTATCAGGTTTTCGGCAGGAACACGAATTTGTTCCATGCTGTCGCGTTCGCGAATGGTAACCGTATTATTCTCCATGGTTTCGTTATCGATTGTCACACAGAACGGCGTTCCGATAGCGTCCTGACGACGATAGCGGCGACCGATGGCATCTTTTTCATCGTACTGAACCATGAAATCCTGACGCAGGTCCTCCACAATTTTCATAGCAACTTCGGGCATACCATCTTTCTTTACCAGCGGAAGCACAGCCACTTTGATGGGTGCCAGAAAATGAGGAATATGCAGAACGGTGCGCACAGAGCCATCTTCGAGTGTTTGTTCTTCGAAAGCATGACTGAAAACGGCCAGGAATGTGCGATCGAGGCCTATGGATGTTTCGACCACATACGGAACATAGCTTTCGTTGGTTTCGGGATCGAAATACTGCAATTTTTTTCCACTGAATTTCTGATGTGCATTCAGGTCAAAATCGGTGCGGCTGTGAACGCCTTCGAGTTCTTTAAAACCAAACGGAAATTCAAATTCAATATCGGCGGCCGCATTGGCATAATGCGCCAGTTTTTCGTGTTTGTGCCAACGATATTTCGAAGCGGGAATACCCATGGCCATATGCCATTTCATGCGCTCTTCGCGCCATTTCTCATACCATTCCATTTCGGTACCCGGCTTCACAAAAAACTGCATTTCCATCTGTTCGAATTCGCGCATGCGGAAAATGAACTGACGCGCCACAATTTCGTTGCGGAAAGCTTTACCGGTTTGCGCAATGCCAAAAGGAATTTTCATGCGGCCGGTTTTGTATACATTCATGAAGTTTACAAAAATGCCCTGCGCTGTTTCGGGACGCAGATAAATGGTATCGGCACCATCGGCAACAGATCCCATGCGGGTTTCGAACATCAGGTTGAATTGACGCACATCGGTCCAGTTGCGTGAACCACTGACGGGACATACAATTTCGAGATCCACAATCAGTTGACGAACGCCTTCAAGGTCATTGGCTTCGAGCATTTGAGCCATTTTAGTAACCGCTTCTTCGCCTTTTTTGCGATACTCGAGCACGCGGGGATTGGTGCTGCGGAAGAGGGCTTCATCGAAATTCTCAACAAAACGTTTCTTCGCTTTCTCCACTTCTTTCTCCGCTTTTTCGAATTGTTTTTCGGCGTAGTCTTCAATCAGTACATCGGCGCGATAGCGTTTTTTACTGTCTTTGTTATCGATGAGCGGATCGTTGAACGCATCCACGTGGCCAGAGGCCTTCCAGGTAGTGGGGTGCATAAAAATGGCGGCATCGATACCGACAATATTTTCGTGCATCTGCACCATGCTTTTCCACCAATAGCTGCGGATATTTTTTTTCAGTTCAGAGCCGTACTGGCCATAGTCGTACACGGCACTCAGACCATCATAAATTTCGGAAGAAGGAAAAATAAAACCGTATTCCTTGGCATGGGAAACAATTTTTTTAAAGAGGTCGTCGCTCATGAGATGTATTGTTTAATGAGGGTGCAAAAGTAGTAAAATACGAGATATGAAATACGAGATATGAAATACGAAATGCAATGTGAAAATGTGGGACTTCGTCCATGTGTAAATATGAAAGACGTTGGAAAATACGAAATACGAGATATGAAATACGAAATGCAATGTGAAAATGTGGAAATGTGAAAATGTGGGAATATGAAAGACGTTGGAATCCGCCGCGGCGGACGAAATAGGCGTTAGGCATAAGGCGTTAGGCATAAGGCGTCCGCCGCCGCGGAGGAACTCGAGTGCATACACGTTTACCTCAAAAATGACTATAGTTGATTCCTTTGAAGGGACTACGAATGTAGTCCAACATCAATAACCTATGGTTGCGAAGCGACCTCTGGTATATGCACGCGAAGCACCTTTGAAAATACGAGATACGAAATGATGTGGAAATGTGAAAATGTGTAAATGTGTAAATGTGTAAATATGAAATACGTTGGAAAATACGAAATACGAAATACGAGATATGAAATACGAAATAGGCATAAGGCGTTAGGCATAAGGCGTGAGGCATAGGGCGTGAGAAGCTCGAGTTCATACACGTTTACCCCAAAAATGACTATTGTTGGTTCCTTTGAGGGGACTACGAATGTAGTCCAATATCAATAACCTATGGTTGCGAAGCAACCTCAGGTATAAGAACGCAAAGCACCTTTGAAAATACGAGGTACGAAATGATGTGGAAATGTGGAAATGTGGGACTTCGTCCATGTGTAAATATGAAAGACGTTGGAAAATACGAGATACGAAATAGGCATAAGGCGTTAGGAATCCGCCGCAGCAGACTGATAACTGAGAGCTGACGGCTGACGGCCCCGACGCTGTAGGTCGGGACATGCTGCTGAAAGCTGATTCAGAAAAAGGGTATTACAGTACAGATAAAATCGTTATTTTTGGCAACAGAAGAAAGCGACACGGACCGAAAGACAGACTATGACCACTTACATCATCATTACACTTTGCGTACTAATACTGATTGCGTATATTTTTGATCTGACGGCTGCGCGGACAAAAATACCGACAGTGATTCTGCTGTTGCTTACCGGATTTATCGTGCAGCAGATCACTTTTCATCTGGCGATCTATATTCCGGACATGAGCGAATTGCTTTCGGTCCTAGGCACGATCGGGCTGATACTCATTGTGCTGGAAGGTTCGATGGAGCTTGAGCTTGACCGGTCGAAAAAACAGGTTGTAATCAAATCATTTTTCATGGCATTACTGCCCATGATTGTTTTGGGCACCGTGCTGGCTTTAATTGTTTTTATGGCAACAGGAGCCACGTATAAAGACGCATTGACGAATGTACTTCCATTGTGCGTTATCAGCAGCGCCATCGCCATTCCCAGTGCACAGGCCCTGAGTAAAAGCAACCGTGAATTTGTGACCTACGAAACAAGTCTTTCTGATATTGTTGGTGTGGTATTGTTCAATTTTATAGCATTGAACGAAGTCTTCGGCTGGGCGACATTCGGTATTTTTTTTCTGGATATTTTTCTCACGCTGCTTATTTCGTTTGCAGGCATCATCGGATTATCGGTGTTGCTGCACAAAA